>Ga0065709_1029291_pt1 | contig 37812 bp, 29 predicted proteins | sample Hoacrofraction14_2_FD_59096 | JGI IMG/M metagenome (GOLD analysis project Ga0065709, IMG submission 59096) | Hoatzin crop microbial communities from Cojedes, Venezuela, sample from fiber fraction 14 v1 | ecosystem: Host-associated > Birds > Digestive system > Esophagus > Crop | place: Venezuela...
GACCTTGCCGTCCTTATCGGCAGGCACGGGCGTACGCTTGACTCGATTCAAACCGTCGTGCATTCGCTGCTCTCTAACACTATGAAGTTTCACTATCCCATCGTCGTGGATATCGAGGGCTATAAGTCTCGCCGCAAGGAGAAACTATGTAAGATGGCGAGAAACGCCGCCTCGCGTGCCAAGCGCAACCACGGTCGCTCGTCCCTCTCTCCCATGAGTGCCTATGAGCGCCGCATTTGTCACCTGGCGCTCGTTGACGACCCCGAGGTGACGACGCACTCTGAGGGTGAGGAGCCCGATAGGCGTGTCGTCGTGACATATGTGAGCTCATAGTTCTTTTCGACATCACCATAATGTTATGAATTTTGAAGACCTTCCCGGATGGGGAGGTCTTTTACAAACATTTGTTCTATAGCATTATATGATTTGAGGTAATAAGGTTGTTTTGCGATTACGCACATTCCTTTTAATTGTTTCTTTTGAGTATTGGTAGATTGGTACGCTCCGTGGTGAGTCATTGGAGTCTGTTTCTTATTGAGATTTAATATTCTACAATCCTCATGAGGAAATATCTATTCTGTCACATTCTTTTGGTTCATGAGAATTTGTCACTGGTTGCTATTGTCACTGGCTACTGTGGAAGATGGTTGTATGAGAGGTTCACTTGCTAAGTTACAAGATTATTTGCTTGAGATGGGAATCTCAGTTGACGAGACCGTGTTGGAACAACTTCTCGCCCATCTTGAGATGGTACGCTGTGCCAACGAGCAAATAAATCTGACGAGAATCGTTGAGGGAGACGAATCGCTCGTCAAGCACATCGTCGACTCTGCTCTCTTTGCCAAGCTGGCTATGAGTCTTGCTGATGATGGTCAGAGTACGAATCTTTGTAGTCTTCGATTTGTTGATGTTGGAACTGGCGCTGGATATCCCGGCATTCCTTTTGCTCTGATTACTCACATGCGAGGAACGTTGATTGATTCTGTCAAAAAGAAAGTAGTTGTGGCCAATGATATTGTTCATCGCTTAGATTTGCATGATATGCTAGATGTTCAATGCATTCGGGTGGAGGAACTTGCTCGGCAACGCCATAATGAATTTGATGTTGTGATTGCACGGGCAGTTGCGGAGACAGCTGTACTCCAAGAGTATGCTCGACCGCTGCTTATTGATGGTGGATATCTCATTATATCTAAAGGACAGATGAACGATGATGAATTTGAACATGCTGAGAAAGTAACGCCACATCTAGGATATGAACTTGTTTCACGTGAAACATATGAGTTGCCACAAGAGTTTGGACAACGATTACTTCTTGCGTATAAAGTAAATGAGGATTCTAAAATAAAATTACCACGTAGAGATGGTGTGGCTCGTAAGCGCCCACTTTGGAATGTTATATAACGAAGCAAGTTTAAGCTATAAAATTAATGCAATATGAAATCGAAATCAAGTAGGTGCGAATATTTCTATGAGAATTTAAAAAGTGTTATAAATAACAATTAAAAATTTGGCACAAAATTTATGCTAGAAAAGAATTTATGAATAAATTATTCCTATGACTGATAGATATGTCTATTGAAACAAGACCCATGTTTCACGTGAAACATAACCTTAGATTCTAATAAAATAAATATCCACGCCAGAGTACTATGTTTCACGTGAAACAAATGATATGATACACGAGAAACGAACATAAATTGCAATATAAGGAGGTAAAGTGGGTTATAAGGATATACAACGCGGTCTACCAAACAGAAACGGAAAAGTTATAGCCATTATCAATCAAAAAGGCGGTGTTGGTAAATCAACAACGGCTGTAAATCTAGCAGCAGCACTAAGTGAGGGGAAAAAGAAGGTCCTTCTAATTGACCTTGATCCACAAGGAAATACGACAAGCGGATATGGAATCGAAAAAGAAGAACTTGAGCATGACGTTTATGACGCCATTATCAATGAATATCCCATTGAGAAACTCATAATGGATACGTGTTGTAAATCAGTGTTTCTCGTTCCCGCCACAATACAACTGGCAGGAGCAGAAATTGAGCTCGTATCGACTATGGCACGTGAAAGCATACTCAAGGAGATACTTAAGGACGTAAGAAACGAGTTTGACTACATTTTTATTGATTGTCCCCCGTCACTAGGTCTTCTTACAATAAATGCGCTTGTTGCTGCAGATTCATTGCTTATACCTATCCAATGTGAATTCTACGCGCTTGAGGGCGTGACGAAGCTTCTTGAGTCCATGAGGATGGTAAAAAAACGTCTGAATCCAAATTTGGATGTGTTTGGCGTCGTGTTGACGATGTACGACACACGTACATCGCTCTCAAAGCAGGTCGCCCAAGAGGTGCAGAAGTACTTTGGGTCGAAAGTATTCAAAACGATTATCCCTCGAAGCGTAAAACTATCTGAGGCACCAAGTCATGGTGTCCCCATAACGCTGTATTCAAGAGTGAACAAGGGTTCGCTCGCATATATGAAACTCGCCAAGGAGGTGGTGCGTCGTGGCTAAGAAGGGCTTAGGAAAGGGACTTCAGTCATTGATGGGTGAGACTGCTGGTGAAGTCCAGGCATTGGAAGCTACAGACACATTGCCTCTCAAGGACATACGTGCCAACAAGGGTCAGCCGAGAAAGAACTTTGACGAACATCAGCTGGAAGAATTGGCCGATTCAATCAAGAAGAACGGTGTTCTTCAACCAATCCTCGTTCGTAAAAAGGGTAGCAGCTATCAGATCGTTGCGGGTGAGCGAAGATTTCAAGCGGCCAAACTCGCTGGTCTCGACGAGATTCCCGTTGTCATTAGAGACATATCAGATGAGGATGTCTTCGCGCTCGCTCTCATAGAGAACTTACAGAGGAGCGATCTCAATCCCATCGAGGAGGCACAGGGATACAAAAAGCTCATTGACGATCGAGGTCTGACACAAGAGGAGCTCTCGAAGGTAATCTCCAAGTCAAGGTCGGCGATTGCGAACACACTGAGGCTGCTCGACCTTCCAAAGGAAGTGCAGGACCTCATGACCGAGGACAAGCTTACAGCGGGACACGCGCGTGCCATTCTCGCCGTACCGAGCGAGGAGGGGAGAATAAAGCTCGCAGAGAAGGTTATCCAAGAGAGCCTAACGGTTCGACAGACAGAAGCACTCGCTCCGTTGATTTCTGGCGCAACCAGCGAACGCACAAAGCGCACGCCAACTCCGCAATCATATAAGAGGGCAGCACGACAATTGCGACTCGCACTCGATGTCCCCGTCAGAGTGAAAAAGTTCAGAAACAAGAACAAGATAGAGATTGAGTTCGAGGATGAGGAAATGCTTGCCCATCTCGTTGCACAGCTCTCTAAGATTGCCATGGAAGAGGAGGTGTGACATGTTCAACAAAGTCGGCAAGGCCATACTCCTGATGAGCGCGTTGACTGCCGTTGGGGTGGGAGCCTACAAGTTTGTCCTTAATGATCGTGCACGCATGAGCCTCCAGCACGCCGGCACATCAGTTAAAGAGGGATATCACAAGATCAACCAGGCAATGGAAGATAGGAAGGGAATAGAGATAGAAGAGGAGAACCTACCTAACAGGATAGAGACCAAGGAGCGTTGGGAGCGACTCGGGTATTAAATAACCGCTGGTAGATAATGGTATTTATCTTATAATGCGCACGATAAGAACATTTGTTCTTATCGTGCGCTCCTTTGTCTGAGTTGGCCACAGGCCGCGTCAATGTCAGATCCGCAGGAGTCCCTCACCGTGGCCTCCACACCCACGCGCGAGAGAGCGCGTACGAACTCCTCGGCACGGCCTGGTAGCGAAGGCTCGAACTTGGACCCCTCGACGTGGTTGAGGTTGATGAGGTTAACATGCGCGAGGGTTCCCTTGAGGAAGTCACAAAGGGACGCAAGCTCCTCGTCCGTGTCATTGATGCCCCTGATCAGCGCATATTCGTACGTCGGTCGACGTCCGGTCTTATCGACGTAGGTGCCCATGACGTCATAGAGATGGATGAGGGAGTATCGCTTGACGCCGGGCATGAGTATGTTACGCGTGCGCTGCACCGCAGAATGCAGTGAGACGGCAAGCGTGAACTGCTCGGGCTCGTTCGCAAACCTCATGATGGAGGGGATGACCCCACAGGTAGAGACCGTCAGATGGCGTGCGCCGATGTTGGGACCCTCGGGTGCGTTCATCCTCCTCATGGCAGAGAGCGTGGCGTCATAGTTGGCGAAGGGCTCCCCCTGGCCCATGAGAACGACGCTCGTCACACGCCTGCCAAAGTCTCGTGCAACGTGCATGACCTGCGCATATATCTCGAAGGACGTAAGCGAGCGCGTGAGCCCTGAAGCCCCGGTGGCGCAGAAGGCACATCCCATGCCACAGCCCGCCTGAGTGGAGACGCAGACAGCAAGGCGCTTGCCCGAGGGCATGCCCACGCACTCGACGCTCGCACCGTCATCAAAGCGCAGCAGGTACTTTCTCGTGCCATCCGAGGACTGCTGACAGACGATCTCCTTGGCATGTCCGAGCGTGAATCTCTCCGCCAAGCTGGCACGGAGCGCCTTGGGGATGTTGGTCATCTCGTCGAAGGATGAGACGTAGTCGGTCCAGAGCCAACGCTCGAGCTGCTTTGCCCGGTAGGAGGGCTGGCCGGCGTCCGCGACCGCCGTACGAAGCTCTGCCTGGGTGAGGTCCCTTAGGTCCCTCTGCTGTTTGGTGGCCATAGCGCCTTCCTTTGTCCGTCTTGCAGCCATGATGATATCCATTACTTTAGCGCTGGAAGGGGTCTTGGTGGGGTGCCTTTGGTACAATTGCGCGTGCAAGAAGCGAAGTTAGAGGGACACTGCCGTTTTGGACATCGTGCCAGAGACGGCGAGGGGAGCACCCATGGGAGACGTGAGGGATCTGAAGGTTGCCGTTCTGAGCGGCGGTTGGTCTGACGAGCGCGAGGTGTCGCTCGACTCGGGTACGAGCTGCAAGCATGCGCTCGAGCAGGCGGGCTTCTCGGATGTGAGAATCATTGACATCGCTGACGAAGAGTTCCTTCCCTCGGTCGCGAGAAGGGAGTTTGACCTGGCCTTTGTCGCACTTCACGGGCGCTATGGCGAGGATGGCTGCATACAGGGCCTGCTCGAGGTTGCAGACATCCCCTACACGTTCTCTGGCGTGCTCGCGAGCTCGCTTGCCAGCGAGAAGGACATGGCCAAGAGCGCCTACCAGGCGGCCGGACTGGAGGTACCGCGCGGGGCGCGCGTAGCCGAGGGTCACCTCCCGACGGATGACGAGCTTGCGAGGCTTGTCGAGGAGCTTGGCCTGCCCCTGTTCGTGAAGCCTGCGGCGAACGGCTCCTCCTTTGGCGTGACGCGGGTCGAGCATGACGACGAGCTCGCGGCTGCCATTGCCACGGCAGGCGAGGAGGGCGGCAACGTCCTCGTCGAGCAGTGCGTCGTGGGCACCGAGGTCACGGTCGCGGTCCTTGGCAACGAAGACCCGGAGCCGCTTCCCGTCGTCGAGATCGTGACGGGCGCGGACTTCTACGACTCCACGGTCAAGTACGAGAATCCCGAGCTCCACCACGTCATACCTGCGCGCCTTGGTCAGGCGACCTACGAGAAGGTCCAGCAGACGGCGGTCGCCGCGCACAAGGCGCTCGGCTGTGCCGGGGCGTCGCGTACGGACATCATCGTGCGCGAGGACGGCACGCCCGTCGTGCTCGAGACCAACACCATACCGGGCATGACCGAGGCGAGCCTGCTTCCCGACGCCGGGCGTCATGCGGGCATCGAGTTTCCCGAGATGTGCCGGAAGCTCGTCGAGCTGGCGCTCGAGGCACATCGGGGACGTCGCGGGGAGGACAGGTAGATGCCCGAGGGCGCGGTGCGCGAGACGCGAGGGGATCGCGCGTACCTTGAGTCCATCATCATGGCAGGCACGCCCGATGACGTGCGCAGACGCTACCTGAGCATCGAGAGTCGGGCGCGCGGGCGGGCGTTTGGCGAGCTCGAGGACGACCTTGTGGTGCTCGACACGGAGACCACGGGCCTCTCGTTTAGGGACTGCGAGCTCATCGAGGTGTCCGCCGCCCGTCTGAGGGGTGGCGAGGTGATAGACCGCTTTGACAGCTACGTGCACCCGTCGGGTCCCATTCCCCAGGAGATCGTTGACCTCACGGGCATCACCGACCTCGACGTGGCGGACGCCCCTCGTGCGCGGGACGTGGTCGCCGCGCTCGCGAGCTTCGTGGGGAGAAGCCCGGTCATAGCGCATAACGCCACCTTCGACCGCCACTTTGTCGAGAAGGTGCGTGGCGGTCACCTCGTGTCAGACACGTGGGTGGACTCGCTCGCGCTCTCGCGGATCGCGCTTCCGTGCCTCTCCACGCACCGCCTCGCCGACCTCGCGCGCGCCTTTGGCTGTGCGGAGGTTACGCATGACGCGACCGACGACGTGAACGCGCTCGCGGGCCTCTGGCGCATGCTGCTCGTCGCGCTCGGGGACCTGCCTGCAGGGCTTCTGGGCCATCTGGCCTCCGTGCATCCCGAGGTGGAGTGGTCGTATCGGCCACTCTTCGAGCGCATGGTGACGCGCGGAGCCGAGGGTGACGACGTCGTCGCTCCCGTGCCGGCGTCAGAGGGCCAGAAGGAGGAGAAGGACAAAGGAGGCTTCGACCTCAAGGCCGCGCGCCTCAAAATCCTGGGTGCCGTCGATGCGACGCCCGCTCGTTTCGATGCCGCCGACAAGGGCGACCTCGCGCCCGTGAGCGAGGACGAGGTCGAGGACGCGTTTGGCACGGGGGGCGTCGTCCCGCGCATGTTTGACGGCTACGAGGCGCGTGACGAGCAGGTCCAGATGGCAAAGCAGGTAGCCGCAGCGCTCGACACGTCGACGCACCGGTGCATCGAGGCGGGGACGGGCGTGGGAAAGTCCCTCGCCTACCTGCTGCCGATGGCGCTCTTTGCCAAGCGCAACGGCATCACGGTGGGCGTCGCCACCAAGACCAACTCGCTCAGCGACCAGCTCTTTGCGACGGAGCTCCCGCGCCTTGCCAAGGCGCTGCCGGGAGGGCTCTCGTACGTGGAGCTCAAGGGCTTCGACCATTACCCGTGCCTGCTGCGGCTCGAGCAGTCCATGACGCGCGAGCTGCCTGCGAACCTCACCCAGAACGAGAAGTCCGACGTCCTCTCGGCCATCGCGACCGCCCTGAGCTACGTCTGCCAGATGCCCGACGGCGACCTCGACGGGCTGGGCATACGCTGGAACCACGTGCCGCGCTACCTGCTTGCCTGCAAGCACACGGAGTGCCTGCGCAGGCGCTGCCCGTACTTTCTCCACGCGTGCCCGCTCATGGGGGCGCGCCAGCGTGCCGGACAGAGCGACGTCGTCGTGACCAACCATTCCCTCCTCCTGAGCAACGTGTCGGCGGACGGCAGGGTGCTGCCGCCCATCAGGCACTGGGTGGTCGACGAGGCGCACGGGCTCGAGGAGGAGGCGCGCCGCCTCTGGGCGCTCGAGGTGTCGTCTGACCGCGTCCGGGCAGGGTTCAGGACGCTGGGGACCACCAAGGGGGGCACCATCGCCTCGCTGCTCGGCGACGTTGACAAGCTTGATGCGTCATCGATCGTCACGAGGCTCCTGACCTCCTGCTCCGCCAAGGCCGAACGCGCGGCGGACGCGACGTCCGAGCTCATAGGCTCTATCGGCGAGCTGGGGGATCTTGTCGAGAGGGGCGGCAGGCGGCCCTATGACGTGGCGACCGTCTGGATAGACGACAAGGTCAGGGACAGCGCCGCGTGGGCGCGCGTCACTCTGGCGGGAAACGAGGCAATTCGCAGCCTTGACGAGGCACGGCGCTCGGTGCGTGCCGCCGCGGAGGCTATGCAGGACGAGAGCCCGCAGTCGGCCCGCGAGCTGCTCGACGCGGGGAGCTTCCTGGACGACGTCTGCGAGAACGTGCGGACGATCGTCTCGGGAGAGGACGACACCTTTGTGTACGCCGCTGACGTGGCCCTCAAGCCGAGCAGCCGTGCCAAGGAACGCCTCTTTGCCGAGAAGATCGAGGTGGGCCACGAGCTGGCGAAGCGCTGGCTCTCCGAGATGTCGAGCGTCGTCTTCACGTCCGCGACGATCGCGGTGGGCGAGCGCTTTGATCACTTCGAGCACGCCGTGGGGCTCGACGAGGTTCCCGCAGGGCGCAAGGACGCGCTTTTGCTCTCGTCGAGCTTCGACTTTGAGCGCAACATGGCGGTGGTCGTGGCCAAGGACCTGCCTGAGCCCAACGACGCCCGATACCTCGACAGGCTCGTCGACCTGCTCTTTGACGTGCATGTGGCGATGGGGGGGTCGGTCCTCACGCTCTTCACGAGCAGGCGTGACATGGAGCGCGTCTACCAGGGCCTCTCCCCGCGCCTCAAGCAGGAGGGCCTTGACCTTCTCGTCCAGTCGAGAGGGTCGTCGGTGCGCCACCTGCGGCAGCGCTTTGTCTCGGACGAGCGCAGCTCGATGCTTGCGCTCAAGTCCTTCTGGGAGGGCTTCGACGCGAGCGGGGACACCCTGCGGTGCGTGGTGGTGGCCCGCCTGCCCTTTGCCGTCCCCAACGACCCGTTGTCGCTCGAGCGCAAGCGCAGGGAGCGAAACAGCTGGATGCGGTACACGCTGCCCGACGCGGTGCTCGCGGTCAAGCAGGCGGCGGGGCGACTGATCAGGACGGCCGACGACCGGGGCGTGCTCGTGATGGCGGACTCGCGCGTGGCGACCAAGCGGTACGGTCGCGCCTTCATCGAGTCCATGCCCACGGACAACTGCACGCTGCTGGGCTGCGACAACGTAGGTCGCTACCTGGAGCTCTGGCGCGCTTAGCCGGACAGCAGGCGTCGCGCCAGGTCGCGAGCGCGGTCGGTGACGTCCCTGTCGTCACACTGCACGTGCCCCCCGCAGGCGCAGAGGTGGCGGACGAGCCAAGCGCCCCCGTATGAGGGGATGCGCGCCCACGTGCGTGCGCCCTCGGTTGCCATTACCTCGAGCTTGGGCCAGTAGAGTACGCCGAGGTAGCTGGGGTCGTCAAAGACCAGCGTGACCATCTGCGGCGGTGACGCGGGGACGGTGCCGTCTGCCGCGACCCTCTCGTTGCCTCCCCCAGGCGCGGCCGCTGCATCGACGGGCTCGACGGCATCCATGCGGTCCACCCTAAAGCGGCGATGCCCCCCGGTAGGAAGATCGGTTGCCTCCAGGTACCAGTGCCCGTCCTCGTGGTCGAGCGTGAGCGGTCGTGCCGTCCTCGTGCGCGGTTCATCGTCCAAGACGCCCCTATACACAAACGAGAGGCACCGGCCCTCCTCGAGGGCGGCCGCGCACGTCACGAGAAGCCCGGCGAGCCGCTCGTCCCCGGAGGAGAGGGGAGCGCTCGGGACCTTGCCGCCGTCCCGTGGCTCGTCCTCGTGGGGCACGTGGGCGAAACCCTGCTCGAGCTTCTCTCGGAGAGGATCGTCCGAGGAGAGCCCCACCATGTCGAGCGCGGCCGCAAGTGCTTGGGTCTCGGCATGTGACAGGCGTACGGTCTTGCCGCCCACGGCACCAAGCGAGAAGGTCAGCACGATCCGGTCTTCGTCGTCGATCGAGAGGGGAAGGTAGCCGCCTGACTCGCCCCCTGCGGTGAGAATCATCTCGAGGAGGTGACGCGCATGCTCGGTCGTCACGCCCAGGCGCGTGGCCACGCCCTTGACGGACATCGCATCACCCTCCTCGCCCAGGGCGTTCACGAGCGCGACAAGCTCGCGGGCCTCGCCCAGGGCCCCTTGGCGACCGCCCGAGCTCGAGCGTCGGAGTTTTGCTGTGGATGCGGGCTTCTCGGTCCCGCCACGTAGTGCCTCCCTGTCGCCGGCAGTGACGGGAGCGAGGTCGAGCGCGCCCTCGAGCGTCGCCCTCCAGGCGTCCGTCACCTCGGTAGGCGAGAGCGGCGCGATGCCCCAGGCGATGGCGTAGGTCGCGGCGACATGGGCGTCGAAGGCCCCCACCTCCCAGACGAGGCCCCGCTCGTCACGCGTGGTGGCCCCCGTCGAGCGCACCTGCTCCATGACGTCGGGGTTGGCGTCGTCGCCCACGAGAAAGCGGACGGTCAGGTCGTCCGGGCCCATCTGGAAGGGAAGGCGCGCGTGGTCGGCGAGGGAGAAGTCGTCGGGTACCGAGAAGCGCTCGGTGGCGACCTCCTTGGCGGACGAGAAGCGGTCGGCGCGATAGGTATGGGCGGGACCGCACACGCCGTGGCCACGCTCCACCGGCGCCGCGACAAAGTAGAGGTGTCCGTGCAGGCCAAAGCTGCCAAACGGGGCGAGCGTGCGCCGCGTGCTCCTGCCGTCGGCAAACCGGTAGGTCGCATCGACGGCGTGTCGGTCGTTCATCGCCGAGACGATCGCCTCGACCGGTCGCGGCACCTTGGGGCGCTCGCTCAGGCGAGCGGCCGTGAGGTGGCCGTAGGTGCGGTCGACCTTGGCGAGCGCGACGCGAAGGTCCTCTCGGTAGGGAAAGGAGGGATCCTCGACGAGCCTGAGGCAGACGATGCTGAGGACGGTGGCCTCGCGTTGTGTGAGCGGGATCTGGTCGGTGAGGGTCGCCTGTCGATTGAGCTGCCAAAGCGCCGCCTCCGGGGCGTTACCCGCGCTGTGGCGTTCTACGACGACCCCACAGCGAGCGAGTCGGTCCCTGTCCTTGAGGAAGAGCCGCTTGAAGGACTCGAAGCTCGTGTCGGGGTAGAATTCCCTCTGAATGTCCGTGCTGGTAAGTGGCACCGTCGCGTGCTCGAAGGCTATGAGGAGCGAGGCTATGCGGCGTGCCGTCAGCTCGTCTTGGCGCGGCTCGCGCCACTCGTCCTTGTCCTTGGTCATCGATTCTCCTGTGATGTTTTTCTGTTGATATATGTACACAAGCCTACAACAAAGGTAAAATTTTTGAGTCTGAGGCTACCGCCAAGCAGATTAACGTGAGTAATGACAGCACAAACGCACTCTAAGACGTATACTCAAATGACCGACCAACAGCACGGACCCTCTGTAGGCGAAGGACTAAAACATGGCATCAACGCACGAATACCTCGACTACCTCAATGACAAGGTGGACATCGCTCCTACCAACAGCCAGGAGGAGCTGCAGGCCGCCGAGCTTCTGGAAGGCATCATGGCCGACCACGAACTTGAGGTCGATCTCCAGGACTTCGAGATGCCGGGAGGCGGAGAACTCCCCTATCGCATCATGTGGATCGTGCTCTTTGTCGCCGTCGTGCTCTCGGGCATCGCCGGCACGCCCGTGTCGATCGTGGGTATCGTGCTCGTGGCCATTCTGGCCGTGCTGTTTGGGCTCAAGTACTTTGCGGGTCGCAACCTTCTGGGCAGCCTTGGTCCCACCGTCCGCAGCCAGAACGTCATAGGCGTCCATCGGGCGACGGGTCCGCTCGTCACCAAGGGCAACCGCCCCATCGTGATCGTTGCGCACTACAACACCCCGCGCGAGAACTTCATGTACGGAAGGAGCCTCTCGCGCTTGCTGCCAGTCCTGAGCAGGATGAGCGTCCTGCTCACCGAGATCTGCTGCGCCATGGGCATCCTGCAGATCATGCTGTTCTTGCCCCTCGTCCTGAGGCACGTGTTCTGGTTCGTGGGGATTGTCTGCGCGATTCCCCTCTGCCTGCTTGGCGTCGCGGCCGTCTACGAGCGCTTCGCCCCGTGCACGGGTGGCGCCAGTGACAACAAGGCCGCCGTGGCCGCGATGCTCGGCGTCCTCGACAAGGTGCGTCCCGCCGAGGACGAGGCGACCGGCTACGTGAGTGGCCGTCCGTCCACGCCTCGGGGCGCGCTCGACGAGGACGACGAGGACTGGGCGGACGAGATGGTGTCCGCCGAGGACGGCGAGTGGGACGAGGAGCCTTTGGACGACGACTCGTTTGGTGACGGGTCGTTTGGTGACGAGACCCCCTACGAGGATGACCCGCATGTCGCGGCGTCCGTGAGGGCGGTCCCGCGTGCGACCGCGCGTCCCAAGGACGACGGCGTTAAGATGGAGCCGGCCGGTCCCAACCTCATGCTGCGAGAGACCGAGACCTTGGAGGACGTCGAGGGCGTGCGGCATGGCGCCGAGGCGTTGGTGCGCCTGGGTGTCATCCCGGCAAGCGCCGAGATCTTCTATGAGGGCCCGCGCGTCGTGGTCCGCCGCAAGCGCGTGTACGTACCGGGGGCCAACCTTCCCAAGCGTCCTCCCGAGCCGGAGCCCGAGCCCGTGCAGGCGGACGAGAAGGCAGCCGCGCGTGATGCGGAGTCCGAGATTCCCGACTGGCTCTCGAGTCCTCGTAAGGATGAGACCTCCCGTCTCGCGCAGGACCTGCCCGAGGTCGAGGAGACCGCCGTCCTTGAACCCGCTCGGGCAAATGACGTTGATGACGCCGACGGGACCGAGGTGTTGGAGCGGGTCGGCGAAGACACGCACGTGGTTGACGAAGCTGATGCCGAGGCGGCCGAGGAGAGGGATGACATCGCCGAGGACACCACGATACTCTCGCGGAGCGACGTGCGCTCCGCCGAGGAGCGCGGACACGAGGAGGGGAAAGAGAGCCTTGATGCCGGGGAGGGCGACGCCTACGAGGGCGACGAGTCCGAATACGACGAAGAGGGCCATGCAGACGATGCCGCGTATGAAGAGATTGACGACGAGGATGACGAGGCGTACGCCGAAGAAGACGATGACCAGTATGATGATGACGCGTACGCTGATGGTGACGAGTACGACGAAACATACTCCGACGAGTACGAGGATGAGTACGACGACGAGTATGCTGAGGGCTATGAGGTCTACGAAGGCGGCGAGGAGTACGCGGACGAGGCGGTGGGGTATCCCCACAACCTGTACTTTGAGCAGGAGTACCCCGAGGACGAGCCCGAGGAGCCTCTTGACGCAGAGTTTGAAATTGACAACAGGACCTTCTACGAACCGGAGACCTCCTACGAGAACGGGGGCATTCTCGGAAAGATCAGGGGGCTGTTCTCCCGCCGTGGCTCGGATTTCGAGACAGGCCATACGGGGCCGATTCCCCAGATAGACGAGAGCTACGACTATTACGACGAGGAAGAGCCCGTCTCGGAGGGTGAGGAGTACTACGAAGAGGGGCCCGTCTATGACGAGGCCCCTGCCGAGGGCGGCGTTGGCGACGACGGCGTCGAGGAGTACGTTGGCGAGATCGTCACCGACGAGTACGAGTACTACCAGGGCCCGGTGCAGCAGATCGACACCTCGCGTGTCTCTGACGAGGAGGTCGATGCCGTCTTTGGCGAAATCGCTGCCGCGAACCCGCCGATTGCCTACGAGGCACCTGACTATCCCTCTGTGGACGAGGTTCCCGTCGAGGCGTATGACGACATCGATGGTGATGCGGGGTATGGCGAGATGCCGCCCCTCGACCTTCCGGATGACGAGCGACAGCCTTCTAGGGAGGCCGTTCAGGCACCTGTGGATGATGAGGCGGCCGACGCCGTTGCCATTGGGGCTGCCGAGGAGATCGCGAGCGCCGGTGCCGAGGAGGGCGCGGGTGTCGCCGCCGAGGAGGCCCCGAGTACCGTAGCCGAGCCTGTTGTGGAGCCTGCGGCAGAGCCAGAGCTTGCGGCAGAGCCTGCGGCGGTAGAGGATGAGACCCCGCATGTCACTTCAGAACCGGTGGTTGTCGAGCAGGAGAAGCCCGCCGCCGAGGGGGCTGCGGGCACCGATGTCGCCCCTGCCGAAGGCTTCCCTGCTGCGGGTGGGGCCGAGGACGTCGATGCCGTCGCCGTCGAAAGCGAGTCCTTCACCGAGGAGGCTCTCGTTGCGGAGGGGGTCCCCGTCGATGAGCTGGGGCCAGAGCCTGCCGCAGGCTACCAGGACACCCTCGAAGTGGGTGCGTACCCTGAGGCGGGCTTCGAGGGCGAGGCCGTCCTCGAGGGGCAACAGCCGTACGAGCAGCAGCCCGTGTACCAGGAAGAGCAGGTCTACGAGCAGGGAGCTCCCTACGACTCCACCTATGACCAGGAGGCCTTCGACCAATTTTTCGAGCAGCCTCCCGCGATGGGGGACGAGGCCTCTACACAGGGTTCCTATCAGGAGGAATACCATATATATCAGGAGGTTGCGGATCCCGAGCAGATCGTGTACCTCGAAGTCGAGGATTTTCCTGATGACGAGTACGGATACGGGGACAGCGCAGGTACCGCCCCAGAGCAGCGGGCCTTCTACGAACCCCTGGCGGACTATGGTGACGTCCCCTACGAGTCCTATGCAGCACAAGACGCGGGAGAGTTTGGCGGGACGGACGACACCTTCAACGGTCAGGAGCCGTATGCGGAGGCTGCCTACCCAGATGCACTCTCCTCTGCCGAGGAACCATATCAGACCGATGGGATAAGGGTGGACGACGAGCTCGACAGGTCGCTGCCTGACATTAGCGTGCCCGAGCGCAGGGTCCCCGAGGTCGGCGAGGCGACGTACGGCGAGGGCGTGGCAGACGGCTATGACGACGAGGCGGCCTTGGCGGACACGGGACACCTCGAGCCCTTATCGGCAGAGGTTGCAGGCGAGGGTCCGCTCGAGGACACGGGCCACGTAGAGTCCGTCCTTGTCAAGTCCGTCCCCGCCGAGCAGATCGAGCAAGGGCCTGTGGGTGACGATGCTGACCAAGTTGCCGAGAAACCCGCCCAGCGTCTCATTGGCATCGACCGCTTCTTCGCCTCCCGGCGTGAGGGACAGACGGTCGGCGCGGCACCCATGGTCGAGTCGCCTGTCACGCAGGCATCGACTTCCCAAGCGCCAGTCGATGAGGCAGAGGCTCAGCCTCAGCCTGCCGATGAGGACTGGGAGTCGGCCATCTTCGAGGATGAGATCAACCTCGTCGACCCGAGCCTCGAGGCGACCGGCAAGCTCAAGCGCATAACGTCCAGCCAGATTGATACCAGCAAAGATGGCCAGCCCTTATCGGCAGCGCATGATGCATATGAGAGCCAGGCGACGTCGGGTGAGCCACAGCCCGAGGCAGCGACGCCTGAGATTGTCCCCGATGACCAGGGCGACTACGGTTACGAAGGGGCCGTAGAGCCTACGCCAACGTCTGACGCATATGAGGTCGAGGGATATGGCGCGTTCGAAGGCCCGTATGAGGACCAGACCTTCGACGGCGAGACGCCGTTCGAGGACTACGGTGCTGACGATGCCGGCTACGCCTACGACGCCAGTTCGCCGCAGGGAGTCGATCACGAGCTCATGCAGGAGCGTACCAAGCGGGTGGGCGGTAGCTTCTATTACCTCTACTACGATGACGAAGACGAAGTCATGGACGCGGAGTTCGAGGTTATCGATGGCGACGAGGACCTCGTGGCGGGCAAAACGCAGATATTTGGCGTTGGCGAGCTCACGGATCAAAGCGGAGAAGACGTAGGCTTTGACGAGGACTACGAGCAGGCTGGCGACGGGTACTACGAGCAGGAGCCACGGGCCCTTGGCTCTGACGGCGCATACGGACAGGGTGCGTATGAGGAGTCCCCGGTACCCGAGGGAGCGGCCTACGACGCGGGGTATGATGACGCGCTCGACGAGCCCATGGAGACTGAGACCGCGGATCAGCAGCAGGAGGACCTCTCGGAGCCCTATGACGACATGTCCGAGACGGGCAAACTGAGCCGTCTGCGCTTCTCGAGGGAGCTCAACGACATAGACGAGGTCGAATACGAGGGCAAGGACAGCTCGGGCCTCGATGTGATGGCCGACGACGGGTCCTTGGACGCGACCGACCCCAACGCCTTGAGCGCCGGCGAGCGTCCGCCCGCGCCAGACGACCCCAACTGGGGCGTCAGCGAGTACGAACCACCGCAGAACCAGGGGATGCATCGGTCGGTGCTCTATGACCTGCCCAACCCCACGGAGGACTACTACCGCTCATTGGACGCGGATTACACGCCGCACTCGTATTCGAAGGTAGAGGCGATGCCGCAGCAGGCGCAGGACTCGTATGCGGACGAGGTCGCGTACGAGCAGGGCCTCGACGGGGCGGACGACACGCCAAGGACGGTGAACGCGGCACCTCCTGCGGCCAAGGAGAACCGTGGCGCGAGCGGCGAGGGCCGGCCGGATGGCGATTCCCTTGAGGTCACGGCGGACGAGTCTCTCGGGAGCGAGAGTGCCGTGCCTCGTGAGGGCTTTGATGCGTCTGCACGTGAGGAGTCGAGCGTGCCCACACCGGTGCGCATTGGGAGCGACGCCCCACGCATCGAGACGAGGGTGCCCACGCGCGTCGTGGGCAGGCCGCGCGGGACCGAGGGCGGTGACGTCACGACTTCGGAGGTCCCCAAGGAGCACAGGGGCCACGGCCTCTTTGACCGGTTCCGCAGGCACGAGAAGCAGGAAGAGGTCCAAGAAGAGTCTCTGAGCGATTGGCTCGGCGTTGATAGCGACTATGACGCCAAGAAGGACGGCCGCGAGATTGGCTCGTGGGACAACTTCCTTGATGACGAGAGGCAGCAGGGCGACCGGCATCCAGACGACGGCTCTGAAGGAACTGAGACTGGGCCATCGCGTCGCGGCACAAGCTGGAAGGGTGGTGCCGCCTGGAGAATCGGTCTGAGGGAGCCGGAGGGTGACGCTATGGCAGGTTCTGGTGGAGACGCCAACGACGAGCTGAGGGACGCCATTCTCGCGATGGGTGACGACGAGCTCATCTCGCACGACATCTGGTTCGTGGCCGTCGGCGCGTCTGACCGTGACCACATAGGCATGAAGAAGTTCCTCCAGGACTATCGGAGCCAGATACGTGGTGCGTTTCTCATCAATCTCGACTGCGTGGGGTCAGGCGAGCTCACGGCGCTGACGAGCGAGGGCCTCATCAAGCCGAGGAAGGCAGACCGTCGGATGGTGCGTAACCTCCAGCACATCGCCAACGACCTCCACATGAAGCTGCATACGCGTGCGGCCACGTGGAGGGAGACCGACGCGACGCCCGCCATGCGGAAGTCCGTGAGGAGCGTGACGCTGACGGGCCTCAACGGTCATGGCGTCCCGGACCTCTCTCGGACGCCCGACGACGAGGTCGAGAACGTTAGGCCCAAGCAGGTGGCGGGCATCGCCAGGCTGATCACGGAGTTCATACGCCAGGCATGACGTCTGGGCCCTGCGCCGAGGTTTGTGCGGCGGCCTCGAACTGTGGTAGAATGCACAACCATGCGGGCATCGCCAAGTGGTAAGGCAACGGCTTCCCAAGCCGTCATCCGCGGGTTCGAGTCCCGTTGCCCGCTCCATAAAAGCAAAGGTCAGGCCATGTGCCTGGCCTTTTTTGTGCGGTTATTAGGACTGCGATGAGGGCGGCGTTGAGTCATGCTCGCCTAACTCAAACTCATCATCTCAGACATCAACTTTTTCCGTTTGCAAACATGTCGTTCCACATATCACGGCAGATCTCGGAACAGTAATCCCGTGGACGGCCGCGCCCTTTACGTGCGAGTATTGCGTTGCCGCATACCTTACAGAAGGTAATTCTCGCGTCTTCGTGATAGATGGCATCGAATAATAGTTGAGAGAGCGTGGAGCGTCCCCGACACTTGAGATGTGGGTTTGGGCTTGAGAAGTCATCCGTGAATTCCCACCCTTCTGCACCTGCATCGTCACCTTTCAGGGGAAATCGCATTCCGGCAGCTTGGAGGGCACGTAGAAACTTTGCGGCGGCTGCCCGTTGGCCCCCAATTTGAGCGTCAATCGAGAGGGACCTGTCGTCGTAGAGGTGTACGCCGTCCTCGCCGCCAAACCGCCCCTTCTCGTCTGCAAGAAGGTCAAGAAGAGGAGTGTCTGCAAGTTGTATGTGATATGAATTGTCGTACGCGACAAAGCAGGAATCCTCCATTGGAGTCTCTTTACCTGGCGCAAGGTGACCGAGGACGCGAAGCGCAAGGCTCGTGAGGTCTCGTGCGAGCGCCCAGTCCGTGATGCGCTCGACAACAAGTAGGCTGTCACCGCCGCGGGCAATTGCCAAGTCATCTAAGAGGTCGGATGTGTAGGAGCCCCCTGAAGAACCGCTGCGGCGCGACAATGCGTATTTGGAGTGAAACTCATATGCTACGTCAGAGAACATCGAGGCGAAACGCGTTGCCGAAAATAACTCGTCGGGATTACAGGGGACGAGAGAACCAAGGGTCTCCATCGCTCTCGCCATTGGGACCACCGTCGAACTTGAGCTGAGAGGTGCGATGCCGTCTGTAGCCTCTATGAGATCGGTCGGATCCATTGCCGTGGCCAAGTCAGCCACGGCACAGCTCGGCCTGCCAAACGGAGGAATAATCCGGACGAACACTGGTCCTATATATGATGAAAATATGAAGTTACGCATAAAATACTCCTAATTTTTATTTTAGTGCAAAAAATAACGCTAATTTATGCATACTATCTAAAAAAGCGGTTATTTTCTGTTTCCATCATAGGAGAACAGGCCACTCAGGGCAAGGGGAAGACAAGCTGGGGAGATAAGCATGATCTGGTTCACGAGCGACCTGCACCTTGGACATCACAACATCATCGCCCATTGCGGGCGACCGTTCGACTCGACCGAGCTTATGGACGCGGTGCTGATCGAGAATCTCAATGCGTGCGCCCACCGTCCGGACACGCTCTGGATTCTCGGCGACATAGGGCTCAACCTGAGCCCCGAGAGGCTCGAGCGATACATGTCTCGCATCGCCTGCAAGGATGTGCGGCTCGTGAGGGGCAATCATGACAAGAAGACGGTCGTGTACGAGAGCGACCTCTTCACGGAGGTCTGCGAGCTTTGCGAGATCCCGTTCGCCAAGACCAGGGGCACGCTCTGCCACTACCCGCTCGTGGAGTGGAACCGTTCGCACCACGGCTCGTTCATGCTCCACGGTCACCAGCACAACGCGCCTGCGTACAACCAATCTCAGCGCGAGCAGGGCATCCGCCGCTACGACGTGGGCGTGGACGCAAACGGCTACTGCCCCGTGAGCCAGCAGATGATCATGAGGTTCTTCGGGATCGACTAGGAGAGATGAAGGTGGAGAAAGACAGTAGAGAGTTCACCATGCATTTTATCGACACGGAGCTGGTCGTACGGCGCGGGTGCCCGGAAGAGCTGTCGGCTGCCTATGCGGAGGTGGACTTTGGGTCGCTGCTCGACTTTGCAAAGGAGCTGTGCCCGTTTGGCTTCGACGTAAACGTGGAGCTGATCTGTGACATATACAACGACCCCACGCTGCTCGTGACGTTCAACAGATGGCATTCCCAGTTATTCTACATTCGGTTTGAGGGCGGCTTTGTTATGGGCGATGGGGGCAAGGTGACGATAGATCCCGAGTGGACGTACTACCTTCGAGACCAACTGTGCGTCTTTGTCGATACGATGCACGAGATCGGCGTCAAGACCAAGGTAGAAGAGCATGAGCCTGATCCGTATCAAAGCAACGGAGAGGTACGAATGACCTTTTGGTACTAGCGATGTGGCAGAAAGTCAGCGTGCGTCACGCTTCCTTTCATACAACGGCGAGGAGGAACTGTTACATGCCCGAGAAACCCTCGACGCCTGTGGCTGGGCGGCCGACTACATCGTAACCCACGAGTGTCCGGCCAGTTTGCGGGAGCTGGTCGGTGCCGTGTGCGGAATCAGGATGCGTAGGCACGATGATCGCCTGATTGACTTTCTCGACGAGGTTGACGGCTGTGCGTCCTTTCGCCAATGGTTCTTTGGCCACTACCATTACGACGCCCGCATCGATGCCAAGCACACTATGCTCATGTACAAGCCCATGCCGATCGACGGCTGGCCTAGGGATGGCGAGGATGGCGAGGGGTAGCGGGGTGGCGAACGACGGCGGCGGGTTGCGGCGGGTTGCGCTTCTGTTTTCGTTTTGGGTAGAATGGTGTCGACGGCAAGGCCTGCTGTGGCTGGAGGGCCGCGCCAGTCGAGCTGAAGAGGGTGCTAGTCAGCAGCTAGCGCCCCTCTTTTTTACCTCACATCTACATGTCAAATTGCTTCGACCTGATGGGAAGAGGGCTTCCATGGCCATTGACCGTAATCGTGCGCGGCGGGCGTTCGCGACCTATGTGAAGGCGTACGACCCCGACGACCCCAAGATCGCCCTCAAGGTGGCGCATACCTGGAAGGTGGCGGGTCTCTGCGACCAGATAGCGCACCAAGAGGGGTTTGCCCCGGAGCTCCAAGACCTCGCCTGGCTCTGCGGGCTGCTCCATGACGTCGGGCGGTTCGAGCAGGTGAGGCGCTACGACACCTTCTACGACGCCAAGTCCGTCAGCCATGCGGCGCTTGGCGTGGAGGTCCTCTTTGGGGACGCTCGTGCCCAGGAGGGTGCCCCGGCGCAGACGTCCATGCGCGATTTTTGCTCGGACGACGCGTACGACGAGGCGGTGCGTCAGGCGGTCGGCCTCCACAGCGCCTACGAGCTGCCCGACGACCTGGACGAGCGTGCCCTGGCGCTCTGCAACGTCGTGCGAGATGCCGACAAGGTCGATATCCTGCGCGTTAACTGCGCGTGCCCGCCCGAGGACGTCTATGGGCTTCCCGAAGGCGAGCTGCGCCAGAGCCCGCTCAGCGACGAGGTCGAGCGGGAGTTCTATCGGCACCGCACGGTGCGCGCCGACCTCCGCAGGCATCCGGCCGACATTCTCGTGAGCCATGCCTGCTTTGTCTGGGGTCTCGTGTATCCCACGAGCGTGCGACTGGCTCGCGAGCAGGGCTTTGCTCTGAGGATGCTCTCCCGGCCCATCGACAACCCCGAGACTGTCCGGCGTATGGCTGCGATGCACGAGCATATGGAGATGTGGTTCTCGGGGCGGTGAGAGGGCCCATATGCGGTAGAGTTGGTGCGTCAATCTGGGCGTGCGCGTCGATCCGCACGAACGATGCGCGAAGGCGCAAGGGGGTTCTCGGTATGTCACATGAGATTGCCAACGAGGAGCTGGCACCAAGGCTGGAAAACTATGCGCGGCTGCTGGTACGCAGCGGCGTCGCCCTCAAGGAGGGGCAGGAGCTGGTCATCATGGGGCCCGTCGAGCGGGCGGACTTCATCCGTCTGGCGACGCGCGTGGGCTACGAGGCCGGGGCGGGTCACGTGACGGTCATCTGGGAGGATGACGAAGTGTCGCGGCTCACCTACCAGAACGTCGAGACCGCGTGGTTCGAGCAGGTGCCCTCGTGGAAGCGCGAGCAGCTCAACTCGCTGGCCGAGCAGGGCGCCTGCTTCCTGCGCCTCGAGGGGACCGACCCACAGGCGCTTCTCTCGGTGGACACCGCAAAGCCCGCTGCCTACCGCAAGGCCATGAACGTCGCGTGCCGACCGTATCGCGACGGCATGACGTTTGGTCGCAACCCCTGGTGCATCGCGGGCGTGGCGATCGAGTCGTGGGCGCAGACGGTCTACCCGCAGCTCGGGGGAGAGGACGCCGTCGCCGCGCTCTGGGACGCCATCCTCAAGACGTCGAGGGCGGACGGTGACGACCCCATCGCGGATTGGGATGAGCACGACCGGCAGTTCAAGCGGCAGATGAGCTTCATGAACGACCACCGATTTGACCGTCTCGTGTATACCTCGTCAAACGGAACGGACCTCACGGTGGGCATGAACGCGGGGCACCTGTGGTCGGGCGGCGCTATGCTGGGGGCGGACGGTCGGCGGTTCTTCCCCAACATTCCCACCGAGGAGGTCTTCACCTCGCCCGACCGCATGCGCGCAGAGGGCGTGGTCCACTCGGCCCTGCCGCTGGTGAACTCCGGCAAGGTCGTGCGCGACTTCTGGTTTCGCTTCGAGGGAGGGGAGGTCGTGGACTTTGACGCGGCCGAGGGACGCGAGGTGCTCGAGCACATTCTCGACACCGACGACAACGCCCGCCGCTTGGGCGAGTGCGCGCTCGTCTCCAAGCACACTCCCATCAGGCAGACGGGGACTCTGTTCTACGACACGCTGTATGACGAGAACGCCAGCTGCCACCTCGCCTTGGGGGAGGGCTTCCCCGAGTGCGTGGAGGGCGGCATGGGCATGGACGACGACGAGCTGCTCGCGCATGGCGTCAACGACAGCGACGTGCACGTGGACTTCATGGTGGGGGCGGACGACCTGAGCATCACGGGCGTGAAGTCCGACGGCAACGAGGTGCCCGTGTTTGTTGACGGGTGTTGGGCGTGGGAGTCATGAGCGTCTAAGGGCCTCGCCCGTGGGCCTCGCTCCAAAGCGTGGTATGATATCGGCTGCGGGCCGTTAGCTCAGCTGGCAGAGCAGGGGACTTTTAATCCCAAGGTCTAGGGTTCGATTCCCTAACGGCCCACCATAGAAACGCGAGGTCAGGCCATGTGCCTGACCTTTTTTCGGAATTATGATGCCAAGATGATGCCGTCGTGATACCGAAAAAGTGAGCCGCCCCCGTGGCTGCGTTAAATAACAGCGCCTTTTGTGTCCCAAAAAATGGAGTATCGCATGTAGCCAATCTCGTTTGCCCAGTTGGCAACTAGCCGTTAGTCGGCGTGGTGGGATTTTTGGGACACAAAAGGCGATGTTTTTGTATCTTGCGGGTTATGCGAAACGACGCTTTGGGCGCAGCGCCTGTTCATCCAGCAACATGAGAGCTAAAATATTCACCAAAGTGCGAAATGTGAATGTACTTGGGCCCGTTGAACGGAGGATCATGGGTATCTCGACTCGTTCTTTGCAGAGAGAGAGTACAAGGCTGATTCTCGGCTTTGTTCTCTGCGCGCTTGCTCTGTTTGTCGCGCTTCCCACGCAGGCACGTGCTGACGCGACGGCTGTCCAAGGGAAGACGTATCGCATCGCGACGGACACGACCTTTGCACCCTTCGAGTACCGAGACTCTGGCGGCGATCTTGTCGGCATTGACATGGACCTGCTGCGGGCCATCGCCGAGGAGGAGGGGTTCTCGGTAGAGATCGACTCGCTCGGATTCAACGCGGCTTTGCAGGCGGTGACCTCGGGCACGGCCGACGGCGCCATCGCGGGTGCCTCGATCACCGAGGAGCGCAAGCAGAGCTACGACTTCTCGGACCCCTACTTTGACTCGGGCGTGCAGATGGCGGTTCCCGAGGACAGCGACATCACCGGCTATGAGGACCTTGCGGGAAAGACGGTGACCGCCAAGACGGGTGCCGAGGGCGAGGCCGTCGCCAAGGAGCTCTCCGGGCAGTACGGCTTTGACGTATACTCCGTTGACCAGGCCTCGACGATGTACCAGCTCGTGAACTCGGGAAACGCGGTCGCGGTCTTCGACGACTACCCGATCATCGCCTACGGCATCACGCAGGGTAACGGCCTCAAGATCATCACCGACAAGGTGCAGGGATCGAGCTACGGCTTCCTCGTCGCCAAGGGGCAGAACCAAGACCTGCTCGACGCCTTCAACGAGGGCCTAGCCAAGCTCAAGGCCAACGGCACCTACGACCAGATCCTCGAGAAGTACCTCGGTGACACGGCCACAGATGGTTCGGCTGACACGACGCAGGCCCCTTCGAAGTCGTCGTTCTTCGACCTCGTCAGGACGAGCTGGCCGGCGCTCATGGAGGGGCTCAAGAACACCGTCACCATCACGCTCATCTCGTTTGCCCTGGCGCTGTCCATCGGTTTCGTCTTTGGCCTCTTCCGCGTGAGCGGCAACCTCGCGCTCGACGGCATTGCCCGCATCTATGTGTGGCTCTTTCGCGGGACACCGATTCTCGTGTGGGCGTTCTTCTTCTACTTTGGCGTGCCGCAGCTCACGGGTGCCTCGATATCCATCTGGGTGGCTGGCTGTCTGACGCTCTGCCTCAATTCGGGGGCGTATCTTACCGAGGTCGTGAGGGGTGCCATTAGATCCGTCGATCCCGGGCAGATGGAGGCCGCGCGATCGCTTGGTGCCAGCGCCGCCCTCGCCATGCGCAAGGTCGTCATGCCGCAGGCGGTCAAGATCGCGATGCCGTCGGTCATCAACCAGCTCATCATCATGGTCAAGGACAGCTCGCTGCTGCTTGCCATTGGCTTTGGCGAGCTGCTCTACCAGGCCCAGCAGATCTACGCGGCCAACTTCCGCGTCACCGAGACCTTGGCGATCGTCGCCGTCATCTATCTCGTGGCGATCTCGCTGCTCACGTTCTTGGCAAACGTCGCTGCAAGGAGGGTCAACGTATGACAGCACAGGAAGGCGTCGCAATTGAGGTGCGGGACCTGCACAAGTCGTTTGGCGCTCACGAGGTGCTTCGCGGCATCGACCTCACGGTGCGCAAGGGGGAGGTCGTGTCGATCATTGGGCCCTCGGGTTCGGGCAAGTCCACGATACTGCGGTGCCTCAACGGCCTCGAGAAGCCAACGTCAGGCCACGTGGTCATCAACGGGAGCGACATCACCGACCCGTCCTGCGACCTCGATTGCGTGCGCCAGGACGTGGGCATGGTGTTTCAGCACTTTAACCTCTTCCCCAACATGACGGTGCTCGGCAACGTCGAGTTTGCGCCGGTCCACGTACGTAGGCAGCCGGAGTCCGAGGTGCGTGCGGCGGCGCTCGAGCTGCTGCGCAAGGTGGGGCTCGAGGAGAAGGCGAACGACAAGCCCGCCTCGCTCTCGGGGGGACAGAAGCAGCGCGTGGCGATTGCGCGAGCGCTTGCGATGAAGCCCTCCATCATGCTGTTTGACGAGGCGACGAGCGCGCTTGACCCCGAGATGGTCAAGGACGTGCTCGACGTCATCCGCGACCTTGCCAAGCAGGGCATGACTATGTGCCTGGTCACCCACGAGATGGGCTTTGCCCGAGAGGTGTGCGACCGCGTCGTCTTCACCGATGGCGGCGTCATTGAGGAGGAGGGCGAGCCGGGCGAGGTGTTCGAGCATCCCAAGAGCGCCCGCCTGCAGACGTTTCTCTCCGAGGTCTTATAGCGCGAGGTCTAGGTTGGTGCGCCCGCCGGAAACTCCATGCGGACGATGCGCATGTGCATGAGGCCGTCGGCGACGCGCGCGAGGAGGCGGAAACTCCTACGCACGGACGGGTCACGTAGGTCGTTGTAGCCAAGCATGTAGCCGCGCTCGCTTGTCTCGGCACCCGTCTTCCAGGCGTCGAGCTCCGAGAGGTCGTTGAGGTAGAAGTACGCGCTCACGTCAGATATGCCCGCCGACTTGATCCATGTCTTTTGCATGAGCCTTGCCGCACGCCTGTTGCAGGCATCAAAGACGAGAACGCTCCCGGGAAAGCGTCGTGCCATTTGGGAAAAGAGCGCCTTGAGCTGGTCGAACGTGAAATAGTAGAAGACGCCTGCCGCAAAGAAGACCGCTCCCTCTTGGGCGTCTATCTTGTCCATCCAAGTGGGATCGTTGAGGTCGCAGGCGACGTTGCGCTCTCGGTCCCCGGCGGGGAGGAGCCTGTCGCGCGTCTTGATGACGCCGGGCAGGTCGAGGTTGTAGATCGAGCACATGCCGTTGTCGCAGCGACGCCCCGTGTTGTCGAGACCGCAGCCGAGGTTGACCACAGCGGCACGCGGGTGAGAGGCGAGGTAGTCGCGCACCTCAAAGGCGAGGTCCGACTGGCGCATGGCGACCTCGAGCGCGCCGAACTCGCCCATGAGCGAGCCCTGCTTTTTCTCCAGGCTCGCGAAGTCGTAGTCGATGCGGCCGATAAGCTCGGACGTGGTGGCGTCGTTGAACAGGCGGGGGTACTTTTGCGAACAGAGCGCCCGTGCGTAGAGGGGGATGACGAGCGTCTCCTGTACGGTGTTCTTTTCGATGTGAAGACGACTGTCGCTCATGGGGCTCCTCGGGCGGTTGGGCTGAATGTTATCCTCGGCTAACTATTGTAGCAGATGGGTGATTTACCTGGGCCGTGTGGGGAGCGTTGCCTTGGTCGGCTTGGCTTGAGCGTGGCGAGCACGTGTAGAGTCAACGGCGTAAACACGCTAACGTCACGATGCTTGTCGCGAGAGCGCATGGATTTGAGACAAACGCGCTGCTTGAACGTATGAAAGGACAAGGGTGGCGCGACGCCGCTTGGCGGATTCGCGCCACCCCTGGCAGGATCGCGACGAGGGAGATCCTGCGGGGGGCCCGGACGTTGAGCCGGGCCCTTCTTGCGTTATGTGTGGTAGCTGGCCGAGGCGTTGCGTTCGCGGCTGCTGCATCGACGCAGCCCTCTAGTGCCTGCCATGTCGACCGTAGCCGTGTCCTCCGCTGTGTCCATGTGGGCCATGTCCGCGCGAGCCTTCGAGTCCATCGTGCTCGCGCGTGGTTCTGCGCATGCGCGGACCCCCATTGCCGCGCGTCTTGCCATGCCCGTGAGGACCGTGACCATGCGGACCATCACCATGAGGACCGTGGCCATGCGGGCCGTCGGGTCCACCGTGCGGGCCTTCGGGCCCACCGTGCTGCCCGTCGGACCCACCGTGCGGACCCCGCTCGTGCGGGCCGTCGGGCCCAAAAGGACCGGGCACCTCGGGTCCTCCGTGCTCGCCTGCAAATATGCGCGCGCGCTTTTCTCGGCCGCGCCTCAGGACTTGGGCGGCGTCCTCGCCCAGCTCGGCCTCCAAGCTCCTCGCCATGTGGTTGAGCCCGGCCGAGAGGCTCGTGCGCTCGTCGTCCGAGAAGTCGTCAAAGATGACGTCAGGCATGGCGTGGTTGGGCAGCTCCTTCTCGCGGCCCTTCTCGGTGAGGGCGATGAGCATCACGCGCCCGTCAGAGGGGGAGGGCGTGCGTACGACGAGGCCCTCGGCCTCCATGCGGGCGATGGTCTCGTTGAGCGACGAGACCCGTATGCCCAGCACCTCGGCCATCTCACGCGTGCTGATGTTGTCCTTGAGCTTGAGCAGCGAAAGCGCCCTGCCGATGCCGCGCGTGGGGTCACCGCCGGGGCCCTCCTTGGCGATGCGCTGGTGGTGGGCGATGTCGAGGAGGTGGCGCGTCGTCATGAACGCGTCGAGAAGCTCCTCGTTGGTGGGGACGGCGGGGGCTGGCGGCGTGGGTGCCGCGTCGGTTGGAGTGCCGGCGGCGTCCGTCGGCGCTGCGACGGCCGCGTCCCCCAGGGCGTCCATCGGTGTGATGTGCTTGGTATCCATGTGTGCTCCTTTCATGTGCTAACGGTACCTGTAGAACTTGTCGATAACTATAACAGGTGCCGTTAGAACATGTCAAGCTGCACAGCTACACCACTGTTGAGCAGGCAAAGCGAAGGCGTAATCTCCGTAATTCCCCAAACGGTGCAGCGCGGTGCCAGCTAGGGGGGAGCGCCGCGCAAGGGTCAGTTTGCGTTGTGGCTCGTGTGGGGCCCAAGGTGTCATATACTCAGCCGCCACGGTGGCAGCGTGCGGCGCGCGTGGCGTTTGAGGGCCGCGTCGCGTCGGCACGCGTGAGACGAGGGAGGCAGCATGAACTGGTCGCTCGGGGACGTTCGGAGTCTTGAGTTTAGGGCGTGCAGGGGAAAGGCGGGATACGGGAGCATGCGTATCTCGTGGGAAGGCGACCTGTTCGCCGGGCCCGCGCCTGACGCGTCGCCCACGATAACGGCAGAGGTAACGGGGCCGGGCTGGAGGGACATGCGGGTGCGCGACGTCAGTCTGACGGCAGCGCAGGTCCACGGGCTTCTCGGCAGGATGGCCGAGGTCGGGCTGCCGCGGTGGTTCCACTATTACCGAGCGCGGCACCAGGGCTGCGCCATCGACTGGTACCTCGAGCTGTGGGAGGAGAACGGCACCGACCACCAGTGGGACGGGTTCTCCGACGGCCCCAAGGGGCTCGACAAACTCTACCAGGCACTCGTGGCGCTGGGGCTTCCCGACGAGCGGGACTTTAGCTTCGAGCTCGCGTGGTCGTTCAACGGGCTGCGCGGACGGCAGGAGCACTGGATGCATCTGCTGCGCTACTGCGACCGCTCCAACGAGCGGCCGCTCGACGTGCCGGCCATGCGCGGCGAGTTCCTCGAGGACGTGGAGACGCTGGTCAAGCTCGACGCGAGCTACCTCCTGGCCTCGGGGCAGGTCGCGACCCTGTACGAGGGCGGTGATGTGCGCATCGGCGGCGTTCCCGGCAAACCGCCGATCGTCGTGGGGGCATGCGCCGACTCGCCGTTCGCCAACCTGCAGACGGTCCTCGACTTCATGGCGACGTCCATCGAGTGCGAGGGGGAGGTGGGTGACCCCAAGGGCTGCATGGCGCTGCTCGTCTGCCCGGCCTACGAGGCGGCGTGCTCCGGCTCGATTACGCGCGTGGGGCGCGACTTCTTGGAGGCGCTCGAGAGCGGCGTGGTGTCGCGGTTCCTCAACGCGCTCGCGGCGGCCACGCAGAAGCCCCGCGTCGCGGTGGGCGCGTGAGGGCGCATGGGAGCGAAATGGGAGAACATTGTGCCGGTTATCTCGCGTTTCTACGGGATTGTCATTAGGGTATACTTCTCGCAACGTGAGCATAACCCGCCTCACCTGCATGCCATATGCGGAGATGACGTGGCTGCTCTGGAGATTGCGACTGGCAAGGTGTTGGAAGGAGGGCTTCCACCTCGGGCGCTGTCGCCTGTTCGCGAGTGGATGAGCCTTAACCGAGAGGCCCTTCTGGAGATTTGGAACACGCAGGAGTTCAGGAGGATCCCTCCGCTCAGATAGGGGGTAGCGTTGCATAGGATCAAGGACGTGGCCATAGCGCCAGACTACACGCTTGACGTGCTGTTTGATGGAGGCGTTACCAAGTCTTACGACGTATCGCGCCTGTTTGCCCGCATCCCCGCGTTTCGACGCCTCGAGGCCTTTCCCGACGAGTTCACCGGCGTTTACGTTGACGTTGGCGGTTATGGCGTGGTGTGGAGCGACGACCTCGATCTTTCCAGTGACGAGCTGTGGGACAACGGCGTCGCGGCGGGCGCGTGAGGGCGGTCCTCTCGGCGGGGACGAACTTCGACGAGAAATGACGGGTCTCGTATACGGTTCGTAACAAAGCGACGCCGACGGCAAGCTATAATGACGCACGTACGTACGGCGTGGTCGCCTTGCGGCCGGCCAGGGATTGGCCCGTGGCTAACGAGCCTTTCGAGATGGGAGACAGAATGGCAGACAGGGAAAAGGTCGTTCTCGCATATTCCGGCGGGTTGGACACGAGCGTCATGGTCAAGTGGCTGCAGACCGAGCGAGACCTCGACGTCATCGCCATTTGTGGCAACGTGGGACAGGACGAGAAGGACCTCTCGGTCACCAAGCAGAAGGCCCTCGACATGGGTGCCATCGTGAGCGAGGCCGTCGACATGCGCGAGGAGTACGCCGAGACGATCCTCTCGCGCGCCATCGCCGCCAACGGTCTGTACCAGGGCGTCTACCCGCTGCTCTCGGCGCTCTCCCGCCCGCTCATCTCCAAGTACCTCGTGGACATCGCCCATAAGTACGGCGCGACCACCATCGCCCACGGCTGCACCGGCAAGGGCAACGACCAGGTGCGCTTCGAGACGTCGATCCGCGCGCTCGACCCCGACCTCAAGATCATCGCGCCGGTGCGCGAGTGGGACCTGGGCAGTCGTGACTCCGAGATGGAGTGGGCCAAGGCGCACGGCGTGCCCGTGCCCACGACGGCGGCCAAGCCCTACTCGATCGACGACAACATGTGGGGTCGCGCCATCGAGTGCGGCGTGCTCGAGGACACGTGGAACGAGCCGCCCTCGGACATCTGGACGATGACGACCAACCCCGAGGACGCGCCCGACACGCCCGAGTTTGTCACCATCGGCTTTGAGGCCGGCAAGCCCGTCTCGCTCAACGGCGAGAAGAAGGACCTGCTGCCGCTCATCATCGAGGCCAACGACATCGCGGGGCGCAACGGCTACGGCCGCATCGACATGATCGAGGACCGCGTGGTGGGCATCAAGAGCCGCGAGTGCTACGAGTGCCCGGCGGCGCTGCTGCTCATCGAGGCGCACAAGGCCATCGAGAGCATGTGCCTCGACGCCGAGACCCTCAAGGAGAAGCAGAAGCTCGACGTCGAGTGGGCGAGCGTGGTGTATCGCGGGCTCTGGTACTCGCAGATCCGCAACGCGGTCGATGCCTTCAACGCCTACACGCAGCAGTACGTGACGGGCGAGGTGCGCATCAAGCTCTACAAGGGCAACCTCTTTGTGGACGGCCTTCGCTCGCCTTACTCGCTCTACGACTACGACCTCGCCACCTACGACGAGAGCGACAGCTTCGACCACAGCGCCTCGCGCGGCTTCATCGCGCTGCACAGCCTGCAGAGCGCCACGTGGTCCAAGGTGCAGGGTCCCAAGAGCGGACTGCAGCCGGCGGAGTAGGCGCTGGTTCTGGCGAGCGGGGTGGCGGCGTGGGCGAGCCCGTAGCGGCGTAATCGTGGCGGCGCAAATGTGATTTGAGGCGCGGCTCGGAGAGGCTCTTCGGGTCGCGCTTTTTATGCCGTAGCGGTGCCGATGCCACCGTCACCTCTAGCGACGGCGGATTGCATGCGCCGTGTTGATGCCTCCGCCCGGCCGTGTAGATGCTCCCCCACCACGCCGTCGTTCCTGCCACGCATGCGCTATGATGTGCAGCGTGGCAGGTACGCGGCGAGGAAAGGGGAACCATGGCGCTCTGGGGCGGACGTTTTGAGGGCGGCGTCGATCAGTTCACGCAGGAGTTTGGCGCGTCGCTCGAGGACGACAAGGCCATGGCGGCCGAGGACATCCAGGGCTCGCTCGCACACGCGCGCATGCTGGCCGAGCGGGGTGTCATCAGCGAGGAGGACCGTGCCGCCATCGAGCGGGGGCTTCTTGGCATCAAGGAGAAGATAGAGCGCGGCGACTTTGTGTGGGACGTGAACGACGAGGACGTCCACATGGCCATCGAGAGCGAGCTCACGCGCGAGGTGGGCACGCCCGGCGCACGCCTGCACACCGGGCGGTCGCGCAACGACCAGGTCGCGACCGACATTCGCCTGCATGCCAAGAACCTGCTGACGCAGCTCATGGATGACAACCGCGCGCTTCGCCAGGCGCTGCTCGATGCGGCCAAGAAGCACATGGGGCAGGTGATGCCCGGCTACACGCACCTGCAGCACGCCCAGCCCGTGCTCTTCTCGCATCATCTGCTGGCGTACTTCTGGATGTTCACGCGCGACTTCACGCGTCTCCGCGCGGCCTATGACGCCGCAGACGCCAACCCGCTGGGGTCGGCGGCGCTGGCGGGTACCACCTATCCGCTCGATCGCGCGCGCACGACGGAGCTTCTGGGGTTCTCGTCCACGATACCCAACTCGCTCGACGCCGTGAGCGACCGCGACTACCTGCTCGACCTCGAGTACGCGGCGAGCGTGAGCATGATGCACCTCTCGCGGCTCTGCGAGGAGCTGGTGCTGTGGTCTTCGACGGAGTTTGGCTTCATCACGATGAGCGACGCGTTCTCCACGGGGTCTTCCATCATGCCGCAGAAGAAGAATCCGGACTTTGCCGAGCTCACGCGGGGTAAGATGGGGCGCGTGGTGGGGTCGCTCATGGGGCTGCTCGTCACGATGAAGGGACTGCCGCTTGCCTACAACAAGGACCTGCAGGAGTGCAAGCCCGGGGCCGAGGATGCCGCCAAGACGCTGCACGACTCCATGGTTTGCATGGAGGGTATGATCTCGACGATGGAGGTCAACGGCGACCGCATGCTCGAGGAGGCCAAGACCGGGTTCACGGCGGCCACCGACGTTGCCGACTACCTCGCCAAGCGGGGCATGCCATTTAGGGAGGCCCATCGCGTGGTGGGCGAGCTGGTGCTTTACTGCGAGAAGCATGGCAAGGGTCTGGAGGACCTCACGCTCGAGGAGTTCAAGACGGCGAGCTCGCTCTTTGAGGAGGACGTGGTGGGGACGCTTGACCCTGCGGCGATAGCGCGGGCGCGCACCACGTACGGCGGCACGGGCGACGAACCCGTGCGGGCGCAGCTCGCGGAGGCGGCGAAGCGTCTTGCGAGTGATGCGTCGTAGACGCGCGGCGTTCGATGCGCGGAGAGTCGTGTGCGAGGCGAAGCGCTCCTGAAGTGGGCGACATACGGCCATGGCTCAACGATTTTTCGCCACGAGAGGCGGTTGGCGTCGGGCTGGAATAAAATACATCGCCTTTTGTGTCCCAAACTTTGTGCATCGCCAAGCATCAATTGGCATTTTCCCAGTTGCGAATGGGCCGATACTTCTTCAAGCGCAATTATTGGGACACAAAAGGCGAGTTAGTCTAAACCCCCAGAAGAGGACGGTCCGTCAAAGTCCTCGGGGGAGACGCTTTCGACGAAGGAGTGGAACTCGTCGATGCGCGCCTGCTCCTCGCGGCGCTTGACGCCGGTGAAGTCGGGGAGGGTCGCGCGGTCGAGGACGTCGCTCTCTACGAAAAGGGGCACGCTCGTGCGCACGGCGACTGCGATGGCGTCCGAGGGCCGGCAGTCGAGCTCGATGTGCTGACCTGCGGCATTGGTGATTTGCAGGCTGGCGAAGAAGGTGGTGCCACGGACCCCGTTGATGGTGACGGCATCGACGGTGCCGCCCAGCGTCGTGATTGCGTCGATGACGAGGTCATGCGCAAGGGGCCTCCCCGAGGGGCGCTCGTTCTGGATCCCGGCAGAGATCGATGCGGCCTCGACGCTTCCGATCTTGATGGGCAGCTCCTTGCGGTCCTCGTTCTTGGTAGCGCGCGAGCGCAGCACGATGAGCGACGCCACGGGGCCGCCCCCGACGATGAGCGAATGGATGTCCATGCGAACGAGCACGAAGGGCCCCTTTCGATTTGACCGATGCAATGGAACTATATTACCCGTGTCGCATGAATTATCAACGTGAGCTGGTAATTTTGCGTGGTGGAAATGTGATATGCGAGCGTTGCGGCAAAGTATTGTGTTGACGGGGGCAAAATAGCGCGGTAACATACTTCCTTGCGATGGGCCTGTAGCTCAGTTGGTCAGAGCGTCCGGCTGATAACCGGGAGGTCACAAGTTCGAACCTTGTCAGGCCCACCACACTTTGTTGAATAGTCGCCCCAGCGTAGCCGAGTCGCCGTTGGGGCGGCTATTATTGACAAGGGGACGTAGCTCAGCTGGGAGAGCGCGGGCTTTGCAAGCCTGAGGTCGTGGGTTCGATCCCCATCGTCTCCACCACATGTTCAAGGGTCTTTCTACGGAAAGACCCTTTCTTTTTAGGCAACCTCACAGGGGATCGAACCCGAGAGGGCTGCACATGCCCTTGTGGCATGTGCAGGCCGGAGCGCATTAGCGCGGAGGCGGGGAGCGTCGCGCGGAGCGCGGCGCGGCGATCCCCATCGTCTCCACCACATGTTCAGGGACCCCTCTGCGGAGGGGTTCTTTCGTTTTAGGCACCCTCCCAGGGGATCGAACCCGAGAGGGCTGCACATGCCCTTGTGGCACGTGCAGGCCGGAGCGCACTGGCGCGGAGGCGGGGAGCGTCGCGCTGAGCGCGGCGCGGCGATCCCCATCGTCTCCACCACAAACACGGGAGCCCCTCTGCGGAGGGGCCCTTTCTTTTAGTGACGCCCGCAGGGGATCGAACCCGAGAGGGCTGCACATGCCCTTGTGGCGGTTGACACATGAGCGCTTGTGTCAACGAAACAGCCGCTTCAGTTGACACAAGCGCTCATGTGTCGACGCACTTTGCCCTTCTCGGCGCTCATGTGTCAACGGGAGGGTCCCGATTCGTTGACACAAGCGCCCATGTGTCAACGAAACAGCCGCTTCAGTTGACACAAGCGCTCATGTGTCGACGCGTTTTGCTCTTCTCAGCCCTCATGTGTCAACTTGATGGCCCTGATTCGTTGACACAAGCGCTCATGTGTCAACGCCAACTCAGTGGGAACGAGTCGTACTGGATGGCACAACGTTTCACGAGGAACGCTCTTCTCGCACGGGGAAGCGCTTGTTGGCGATGTGCGTGACGAGGAGGCCCACGCAGACGCCAAGGATGATGCCGCCGAGGATGTCGGTGGGGTAGTGGACGTTAAGGTACAGGCGCGAGAACGCGATGAGAGCGGCTAGCGCGACGGCGGCAACCCTCGGCCAACGCTCCTTGCACTCGCGACAGATGACGGTGGCGCAGCCAAAGCCCGACGCGGTGTGGCCCGACGGAAACGAGTAGCCGGATGGTGCCGAGATGATCAGCTCGATGGTGGGGTCGGTGATGAACGGCCGCAGCCGCTGGACGACGTTCTTGATGATGAGCTCGCCGGTGACGGCGGTGGCCACGAGCGAGACGACGAGAAGGACGGCCAGGCGCCGGTCCCTCTTGGTGACGAAGAGCATGACCGCGACGGCAAGCCAGATGACGCCACCCGAGCCCAGGTAGGTCACGCCCGACATGACAGCGTCGAGTGGGGGAGAGGCGAGGAGGTCTCGCAGGGCATGCAGGAAGTCAAGCTCCATGGAATCCCTTCGTCGCAGGTGAGAGCAAGTATACAATGCCCATCCCACGCAGTTCGCCGACAGGCGCGTGAGCCCTTCTCGCCCACAGCGGAGCATTTGGGTAGGATGGGGGCAAGAGGACCGAGCTCTTCCGGGCCAGGCCTCGCGACGAAGGGAGCGCGAGCCATGAGGGACCAGATCATCGTCACCATCGGCAGGGAGTACGGCAGCGGCGGGCACCAGATCGCCGAGCACCTCTCCAAGGCCTTCGACATGCCGCTCTACGACAAGGAGTTCTTCAGCAAGGAGCTTCGCGAACAGGGCGTGATCCCCGAGGACGAGGAGCTGCAGGACGAGAGCCTGCCCACAGGCCTTTTGGGCATCTCGATGGCCGGCTACTACGCGCTGGTCGAGCAGAGCCCCATCGCGGCGGCCGAGTTCGACTTCATGATCGAGCGTGCGAAGGCAAAGGAGTCCTTCGTCGTGGTGGGCCGTTGTGCCGAGTACGTGCTGCGCGAGAACCGCAATCTGCTGAGGATCTTCGTCAGCGCCGAGCACGATGCCAAGGTCGAGCGCACGATGCGCCTGTACGACCTTTCGGAAAAGGAGGCCGAGCGCGCCTGCAAGAGCACCGACAAGATGCGCCGCTTCTACCACAACTTCTACGCGGCGACCAAGTGGGGCGACTCGCGCAACTACGACCTGCTGGTCAACAGCACCACGCTGGGCGTCGATGCCACGGCCGACGTGATCGAGGACTACGTGCGTCGCTTCCAGCAGGAATAGGGGGACAGATGCCAGACGATGCCGTCTCGGCGGAGCTCGACGAGCTCTCGTGCACGCTTCTTGGTGACGCGCTCGACCTCCTTGCCGAGGACGAGCCTATGGGCGTGCTGCTGGTGGTCGAGGACGCCGATCGCGTGGTGGCACCCTACGAGTTTTCCGACGACGGCGCCGAGGTGTGCCTGCTGGCCGCCCGCCAGTGCGTGCGCGACCTCGCCCGCGCGGGCGGCGACGCCGGGCAGGGACTGGGTACGCCGGTGCGCTACGCCATCGTGTACGACGGCGGCGTCGAGCTGGCTGCCGACGGCTTCCAGGACGCGCTTCTACTCGAGTTCTGCGAGAAGGGCCACACGGCTTACTCCGCCTACGTGCTGTACCAGGGTCGCGGCCAGGGGGACGGCTTCGCCTGGGCCGACCCCGAGCCCGCCGGCGAGGTGGAGCCACTGCTGTAGGTACGCCCTTATCGACAACTGATGGATCATGCCCAAAACGGCTCCCTTGCATGCGATTGTCATGGGGTTTTGCACGCGGGTGCTGCAGGTCTGGCCCTTCTCCACTACAGTTGCCTGGTACAAGCCGCACCACAGGGGAGAAGTACCATGCGCCAGGAGAACATCCGCAACATCGCGATCATCGCGCACGTCGACCACGGCAAGACCACGCTCGTGGACAAGCTGCTGCGCGCCACCGACGCCTTCCGCGCCAACCAGCAGGTGCAGGAGCGCGTGCTGGACTCCAACGACCAGGAGCGCGAGCGAGGCATCACCATCCTGGCCAAGAACATCTCCATCGAGTACCAGGGCATCAAGATCAACGTCATCGACACCCCGGGCCACGCCGACTTTGGCGGCGAGGTCGAGCGCGTGCTCAAGATGGCCGACGGCGCTCTGCTTCTGGTGGACGCGCTCGAGGGCCCCATGCCACAGACGCGCTTCGTGCTGAAGCACGCCATCGGCGCAGGACTTGCCATCATGGTCGTCGTCAACAAGATCGATCGCGAGGGAGCCAACCCCGAGGCGGCCCTCAACGCGAGCCTCGACCTCATGATGGACCTGGGCGCCACCGACGAGCAGCTCGAGTTTGCCATGGAGCACGTGGTCTACGCCTCCGCGGCCCTGGGCTTCGCGCGACTTGACCCCGACGACGGCAACGACGACATGTTCCCCCTGCTCGATATGATCGTGAACGCGCTGCCCGCCCCCGAAGTGGACCCCGACGGTCCCCTCGCCATGCAGTGCGTGACCGTCGACCATTCCAGCTACGTGGGGCGCATCGGCATCGGCCGCGTGTACTCGGGCACCATTCATCAGGGCGAGAAGATCCTGGTGGTCAAGAACGACGGCGAGCGTGCGATGGCGCAGGTCAAGCAGCTCTTCACCTTTGACTACCTTGGCCGCGCCGAGTGCAGCGAGGTCCACGCCGGTGACATCGGCGCCGTGGTGGGTGTGGACGGAACCGACATCGGCGACGTCTACACCGACCCCGACAACCCCGTGGAGCTCGACCCCATCGAGATTGAGCCGCCCACGCTGGCCGTCATCTTCGAGCCGTCCACCTCGCCGCTCGTGGGCCGCGAGGGCGACATCGTGGGCGGCCGGCAGCTCAAGGAGCGCCTGATGCAGGAGCGCGAGAACAACGTGACCATGCGCATTGAGGAACTCGAGGACAAGACGGGCGTGGAGGTCGCCGGCCGCGGCATCCTGCACCTGTCGGTCCTGATGGAGACCATGCGCCGAGAGGGCTACGAGTTCCAGGTGGGCCGCCCGCGCGTGCTCTTCAAGAAGGGTGCCGACGGTCAGCGCCTCGAGCCCATCGAGCAGGCCGTGGTCGAGGTCGCCAACGAGTACTCGGGCAAGGTCATCGAGGTCTTCGGCAACGCCGGCGGCACCATGGTGAGCATGGAGGCGGGCGACACCCAGACGCACCTGGAGTTCCGCATCCCCACCCGCGGCATCATGGGCCTCAAGAACCGCATCCTCAACGTGAGCCACGGCGAGGCCATCTTCTACCACACCTTCCTGGAGTACGGCCCCTACGCCGGCGAGATCGGCAGCCGCCAGAACGGCGCCATGGTCAGCATGTCCACCGAGAAGGCCGTTGCCTACGCCCTGGGTACCCTCCAGGAGCGCGGCGCCCTCTTCATCAGCCCCGGCGACGACTGCTACGAGGGCATGCTGGTGGGCGAGTGCGCCAAGGTCGACGACATGGTGGTCAACATCGCCCGCACCAAGCAGCTGGGCAACCAGCGCGCAAGCTCGGCCGACATCGCCGTGCAGCTGACGCCGCCGAGGACCTTCAGCCTCGAGGAGGCGCTCGAGTACATCGGCGACGACGAGCTGGTCGAGGTCACGCCCAAGAGCATCCGCATGCGCAAGCGCATCCTCAACGCCACCGACCGGCGCAAATGGGCCGTCAAACATGGGATGGTCGGCAAGCTGAATTAAGGGCCAGCAAGAAAGGCGGGGCGTCGCCCGAAGGGCCAGGCCCATTTAGAAGAAAATGGGCCGTCAAACACGGGATGGTCGCTAAGACCCTGTCGTAATGGGAGCCGCCTTTCGCTTGAGAGAGCTCAAAGTGACGCTTCGCGAAGCACTTTGAGCCCTCTCAAGCTACGGCGGCTACGCCACAGAGTCTTGAAGTGCGACGGTCTGCGAGGGCCGGGCGGGGCG
>Ga0065709_1000051_pt1 | contig 37706 bp, 25 predicted proteins | sample Hoacrofraction14_2_FD_59096 | JGI IMG/M metagenome (GOLD analysis project Ga0065709, IMG submission 59096) | Hoatzin crop microbial communities from Cojedes, Venezuela, sample from fiber fraction 14 v1 | ecosystem: Host-associated > Birds > Digestive system > Esophagus > Crop | place: Venezuela...
CAGACATCTGGGAATGGTCTTCAAAGAAATGGTCTCCGTAGAGGGACAGACGCCAGGTGTCGGCGTCGTAGTTGAGACGAATCACCCAACTGCCCAACTGATCACCCTCTATATTGCCGTAGTTCGCCTTCGCCGGCATCGCTTCCGCCGGGGAAGAACGCATGCCAATAACTGCCCAAGCCGCCACCCATCCCGACGGCGTCATGTTCTCTCCGCTGCCGGTATAGGACGTTCCGCCGAAGAGACAGGCCATCTCCAAACCCAATTCCACGGAAAAAGGATAGAACCGCTCGGGATTGCCAATCATCAGATAACCCGCCTTACTGTGGTAAAGTACATCGTCCGCATAGCGTGCCTGCCGGTTNGTAAACTCATGCTGCCAGTTGTCGTCCGTCATCTTGCCGTAAGCCAGATGGCCTTTCAGGTGCAACCATCCTCCCGTCAGCGGGACTGTCCAATAATCAGGCAAGGCCAAACGCACCTGAGGGACNGGGCGGGCATTCATTCCCAGCGTNTGCGAACCGCTGCTCAGTCGCGGATTTTTCAGTTCTATGGGNTGTTGCCTGCTGCCTACGGTCAGTACGCCGTGCAACCATCTCANTTCCGCAAAAGCCTGTTGAATGACCACATTCGAAGTATAATTGTACGGCACGGCCACATCCACGCCATAACCGATACCCCACCGGCGGGCCGAGTCGGTGGAAAGCGGTCGGATGACGCTTCCGCGCAGATATCCGTTATTCTCTTCCAACGAACTCAAACCGTACTTGTTGGCATTGAGCCACAAGGGTGTCGCATCTTTGGAAAACGATGCCTGCATCTCCACATTGTACTCAATGGCGTGACCCAGGTCAAGTTTACCCGGATTGTCATTGTCTGCCCACGCCTGAGCGGAAGCGGCAAGCACGGTGCCAAGTGCCGTCAACGTCAATATCGGCTTTTTCGGTATTCGCATGTTTCAGTCTCTATAATATAATAATGTAACGGGAAAACCGCGAAAATATTATGTTTAGGGATTTTCCCACCCAAGTGTAGGGAAAATCCTTTTCGGCGGGGGCGTATTCTCCCTATATTTGCATCAGAAAAAGAAATCAGCGCGGAACCGTCCGCAAAGAGAAAAGAAATATTCACTTAAAACCATAGCATTATGAAAAAGTTTATCATTGCCTTCGCAGCATTGCTCAGCATGACAATTCAGGCCCATGCCATGAGTTTTGAACAAGCTCGTCAGCAGGCTTTGTTCCTGACCGACAAGATGGCGTATGAGTTGAACTTGACTGACGCACAGTATGAAGCAGCCTACGAGATCAATCTCGACTATCTGCTGAGTGTCGATTATAACGATGTTTACGGTGTCTATTGGCGCCAGCGTAACCTCGACTTGAGTTATATCCTTTACGACTGGCAATATACGGCCTATTGCGCCGCCAGTTATTTCTACCGTCCGCTTTACAGGACCGGCGGATACTGGCACTTCGGCATCTACGCCCGCTATCCTTATCGCGACTATTTCTTCTTCGGCATCCCCCGCTTCTACGATTCCTATCGCGGCGGCATGCACTCCTGGAGAATGAACGGCGGTCGCAGTTGGTATCACGGACGCGGTATCGGTCATGGTCCTGGTCCTGAAGGACGTACCCACGCCGGAATGCGCGACGGATTCCATCGCGGAGATTACGGACATGGAAAGAGCATGGGCGGCGGCCGCCAATACGGCATCCAGAATCGTCCGGGCAACCGTTCCTTCGACAACAACCGCGGCAGTTCTACCCGCGAGACGGTACGCCAGAACAACGGTGGCGGCAGTCGCAGCGCTTTCGGCGGCAGCAGAGCCCATCGCGACAAAAGGTCCAACGGTACGTTCACCCCTGAGCGGAATTCCCGTCAGAACGGTACGCTCAGCCGTCCGAACAACAACAGTCGTAGCGGATTCGGCAGCAGCCGCAGTGGCAGCAGTTCCCGTGGCAGCGGCATCGGTTCCTCAAGAACAGGTTCGCGCAGCAACGGTTCCAGCAGTATCTCACGCGGCAGTTCTTCCCGTGGCAGTTCATTCGGCGGAAGTTCACGCAGCAGCAGTAGCAGTTCTGCTCACAGTGGCGGCTTTGGCGGAGGCAGTTCCTTCGGAGGAGGTTCCGGTTCTTCATCCCACTCCGGTGGCGGCTCTCACAGCAATGGCGGTCCGACCAGTTCATCCAACGGTCATTCCGGTGGCGGTTTCGGCGGACACAGATAAAAAATTGCTGACTATATAATTTACCCACGGTGCGGGCCTTTACTCCAAGAGTAAGGTCCGCACTTCCGCATTTTGCATCCGCATCACCTCGGGCATCGGTTTATCATAAAAAACACTTTGTATGGCCTTGTTGATGATGCCGTGACCGACGGCCAACACACTCTTTTCCGGAAATTCTTTCCGAATCCATTGCAGAAACTCACGCGCCCTGGCCTTCAACGCATCGACGGATTCAATGTCATCCGGCCATGNCTCATCCTTCAGGTCGGGAATAAACCGGCCCGTAAATCCGCCCCAGTCGCGTTCNCGCAAAAGCGGAGTCGTCACTATCTTGTCCGTCCTTCCTTCCGCAATGATACGACAAGTCTCCACGGCCCTGTTGAGGTCGCTCGACACAAAGGCGTCTATCGGCGTCAAAACCAGTCTTTGCCNCAATTCTTCCGCCTGCCGCACGCCGTTGGAATTGAGTGCTCCCTGTGTTTGACCCTGCATGATCTGACTGACATTGTCGAACGTCTCACCGTGTCTGACCAAGTAAAGTGTTGTCATTTGCCTGTAAATATGCGTCAAAAATAGCAATTATTTATGAATGAATCGGGCGAAATAAGGATTTTTTCTTACTTTTGCCGGAAAATAACAAGTGTATGAAAGTCATTCAGAGTTCGTTGCTTAGGGCTGTCGTCGCCATCATCGTCGGCACGTTGTTGATTAAATTCCGNGAAGAATCGGCCACATGGCTGACCATTACCGTCGGTGTCCTGTTCTTTCTCAGCGGTGTAATTTCCTGCGCCGCCTACTACGGCGCCAAGCGCCACGAGAACGACACACCCGTATACGACGCCAACGGCAAACAGTTGACGGGCATCAAGCCCACCTTCCCTATCGTCGGCGTAGGCAGTGCCATTCTCGGTATCATCCTGGCCGCCATGCCGGGCACGTTCCTGAGCGGACTGATGTATATTCTGGCGGCCATTCTTATCCTCGGCGCCATCAACCAGTTTATCACGCTGGCCGCNGCCACACGGTTCGTGAAGGTCGGATTTGTCTTCTGGTTGTTTCCCGTGGTGATTCTGCTGACCGCCATTTTCGTCATCGTCAAGAAGATTGACCCCGTATCCATGACGCTTTTCATCATCGGCTGGTGTATGCTGGTCTACGGTATGGCGGAATGTCTGAACTCCATCAAGGTGTATAAGGCGCACAAAAAGCAACGGGCAGCAGAGGAAGCCGCAGCAGAGGAAATCCAAGAAGCGGAAGAAATCGAAGACAAGACAACGGAGACACCGTCGGAAGGCAACTCGNCTGAGGAGGAAAAAGCAGAGGCCTATTCCGGACCCAGCCCTGAAGACGTCGGATTATAAGACTTTACACAAAACAAGATACGCTGTATCAGGCGGAAAATACCGGTTATTTTCCGCCTTTTTTCGTCAACTGCAACAGGAAAAACGTCAATGCGCCGTTGAGCATGAGCAGTTCGTAACCGAAATGATAGTCCCATAACGCGGCGGCAAGGCGGTCGGCCAGAAAACAAATCAAGGGCGAAACCACCGCGATATAGGGCACCAGGCANTCGTTGACCTTTCCGNGCGTCAGCAGTCCGTAGGCAAACAGGCCCAAAAGCGGACCGTATGTATAGGAACAGAGAATGTAAATGGCGTCTATCACACTGGTGGAGTTCAATGCGCCGAACAGTAAAATGAAGAGAGCGAATACGGCACAGACGCCGACATGAGTCCTTTTCCTCAACCGTTCATCCCCTTCTTTCTCGCAAATGTCCACGCACCAGGACGTGGTAAGCGCCGTCAAGGCCGAGTCGGCACTGGAAAAAGAGGCCGCCACGACCCCGACGGTAAACAGAATCAGACCGGTCTGTCCCAACGCGCCCGAGGCGCAAAAGGCAGGCAACAGTTCATCACCGGCCATTCCTCCGGTGGCGATACCGGCACTTTCGGCTCCGCGGGCCAGAAGAATACCCAAGGCCAACAAAAGCAGATTGGCCGGAACGAATGCAAAACCGTAGCAGCACATGTCTTTCTGCGCGTCGCGCAAGGATTTGCAAGTCAGATTTTTCTGCATCATNTCCTGGTCGAGTCCGGTCATGACAATGACGATAAACACACCGCTGAGAAACTGTTTCCAGAAATATTGCCTGTCGGCCAAGTCATCAAACACGAATATCCGGCTGCGCGCATCGGAAGCAATGGCCGAAACGGCGTCACCGGCGCCCAGNCCTTGGAATGCCGTCACCTTATATATAATCAGCANCAGGGCCNCAAACATGCACAATGTCTGGAACGTATCCGTCCACACCAGCGTTTTCACCCCGCCCTTCCGCGTATACAGCCAGATGAGCGCGGTCATCCCCACGACGGTAAAGGCAAAAGGAATGCCCCAGCGCTGAAAGACAAAATACTGCAACAGCATGCACACCACGTAAAACCGGACGGCCGCACCCGTCATCTTCGACAAAAGGAAAAACGACGCGCCCGTCTTGTAGGAGCATCGTCCCAGACGGGTTTTCAGATAAGCGTATATGGTGGTCAGCCGCAACCTGTAATACACGGGCAACAAGAGGAAGGCCACCGCGAAGTAACCCGGAATAAAACCGATGCACATCTGCAGATAAGTCATGTCCTGCCGGAGCACCATACCGGGTACGCTGACAAAAGAGACGCCGGATATACTCGCGCCTATCATGCCGAAGGCCACCATATACCACGGCGACTGCCGGTTGGCCCTGAAAAAAGCATCNTTGTCGGAGTGACCGGACGTCAGTCTGCTGAACAACANCAGCAGGGCGAAATACACCAAAAGGGTGAACAGCACTGTCATATCGCCTGCAAAGTTAAACATTTTTGAGAAAACCGCTCATTTTGTCATGATTAAACGAATTTTTTCGTACTTTTGGGCTCAATTAAGAGAATCATATATAAAATCGATAAACTATGAGCAAACAGAAGAAATTCCTGCTTGGGGAAAATGACATTCCCACGCAATGGTACAACATNCAGGCCGACATGAAGAACAAACCCATGCCGCCGTTGAATCCTGCCACCCGTGAACCGCTGGCGCCTGAGGATTTGAGTCATATCTTCGCAGAGGAATGCTCCCGCCAGGAACTGGATCAGGAACATGCCTGGATAGACATTCCCGAAGAAGTGTTGGACAAGTACCGCTACTACCGGGCCACACCGCTCGTGCGCGCCTACGAATTGGAGAAAGCGCTCGACACGCCCGCCCACATTTACTTCAAGAACGAAAGTACCAACCCGCTCGGTTCGCATAAAATCAATTCGGCCATTCCGCAGTGCTACTATTGCAAACAGGAGGGTACGACCAACGTGACCACCGAGACGGGAGCAGGACAGTGGGGTGCCGCCCTGAGCTACGCCGCGAGCGTATTCGGTCTGAGCGCCGCCGTCTATCAGGTGAAACTCACCATGCAGCAGAAACCGTACCGTTCGCTCATCATGCGCACGTTCGGAGCGGAAGTGACCGGTTCTCCTTCCATGTCCACCCGTGCGGGNAAGAACATCATCACCAACGATCCGACACATCCGGGCAGTCTCGGCACGGCCATTTCCGAAGCCATCGAACTGGCCACCACNACACCCAACTGCAAATACACCTTAGGTTCGGTGCTCAGTCATGTGACCCTTCACCAGACGGTCATCGGACTGGAGGCTGAGAAACAAATGGAAATGGCGGGAGAATATCCCGATATGGTCATCGCCTGTTTCGGCGGCGGCAGCAATTTCGGCGGCATTGCGTTCCCGTTTATGCGTCACAACATCCTGGAAGGAAAGAACACGACCTTCATTGCCGCCGAACCCAACAGTTGTCCGAAACTCACNCGCGGTGAATTCCAGTACGATTTCGGTGATGAAGCCGGTTACACACCGCTCTTGCCAATGTACACTTTGGGGCACGACTTCAAACCGGCCAACATTCATGCGGGCGGATTGCGCTATCACGGCGCCGGCACCATCGTGAGCCAACTCATCAAGGACGGACTGATGTACGGCGTGGACATCCCGCAGTTGGAGACATTCGAGTCGGGTATCCTNTTCGCCCGCACGGAAGGCATCATTCCCGCGCCGGAGAGTTGTCACGCNATCGCGGCCACCATCCGCGAGGCCAAGAAGTGCAAAGAAAGCGGAGAAAGCAAGGTGATACTCTTCAATCTGTCCGGTCACGGTCTGATCGACATGCCGTCTTACGACCAGTTCCTCAACGGTGACCTTCGGAATTACGACGTTCCCGACAGCGAAATCCGGAAAAANTTACTGAACGTCCCGCATATCCTGTAGGATTTGCGTGGCCNCGCCTACAGCCGTCACGTTCTCCACTACCATACTGCGCCTGCCGTTGCGGTCTTTCAGATTGCAGCGGCGGGCGTTCTGCGTAATGTAAGTCAGCACCTTGCCGAAAATGTCACTGCGATAATACGGACTGTCGTCCCGACTGACGAACTGCATCTGCATCCTGCCGTTCTTCAGGATGATTTTCTCCATACCCAACGAACGGCCCAACCTGCGCAAGCGCACCACCTGCAGGAGTTCCTCGCCCTCGTGCGGAACGGGACCGAAACGGTCTTCCAACCGTTTACGGTAGGCCTGCAGGTCCTTGTCATCCGTGATGTTGTCCAATTCGCGGTACAGCAGCATCCTTTCACTGCTGCCGGGCACATAGTTGTCGGGGAAGTACATTTCCAAATCGCTCTCCAGGGCACAGTCGTCCACGAAGTCCTCACCCTTCAGTCGCACGCCCTGTCGCATATCNTCCTCCATCATATCCTTGAATTCGTCATTGCGCAATTCGGTCACGGCCTGCGTCAGAATCTTCTGATAGGTCTCATATCCCAGGTCTTCNATGAATCCGCTCTGTTCGGCTCCCAAAAGATTGCCGGCGCCACGGATGTCCAAGTCTTGCATGGCCAGATTGAAACCGCTGCCCAATTCCGAGAAATTCTCCAAGGCCTCCAGGCGTCTCCGGGCTTCGGGCGTGAGGTCGCCCTTGGGCGGCGCCAGCAGGTAACAGAAAGCCTTGCGGTTGCTCCGCCCCACCCTGCCTCGCATCTGATGCAAATCCGACAGTCCGAACCTATGGGCGTCGTTGATGATAATCGTGTTGGCGTTGGGGATGTCAATGCCGTTTTCCACAATGGTGGTGGAAAGGAGAACGTCATATTCCTCATGAATGAAGTCGAGCAGCAACCGTTCCAGTTCTTCCGGCGGCATCTGCCCGTGACCCACGGCCACACGGCAATCGGGAATATACTTCTTCAGCATCGCGGCAATCTCCGGCAGGTTGGAAATCCGGTTGTTGACGAAAAACACCTGACCGTTCCTGCTCATCTCATAATTGACAGCGTCGATGATGATATCCTTGTTGAAAGGACACACTTCCGTATAAATCGGATAACGGTTGGGCGGCGGCGTGCGCAGAATACTCATGTCGCGCGCCCCCATCAGGGAAAACTGCAAGGTTCGGGGGATGGGCGTGGCCGACAAGGTCAGTGTATCCACGTTCGTCTTGAGTTTGCGCAACTTCTCCTTCACGGCCACGCCGAATTTCTGTTCTTCGTCGATGACGAGCAATCCCAGGTCGTGCCACTTCACCGTCTTGCCTATCATCTTGTGCGTACCGATGAGGATGTCTATCCTTCCGGCCGCCAAATCATCCAGAAGCACCTTGGTCTGTCTGGCGGTTCTGGCCCTTGTGAGGTAATCCACCCTGACAGGCAAGTGCCTGAGACGGTCTCTGAACGTCTGATAGTGCTGAAAAGCCAGGACGGTCGTCGGTACAAGCACGGCCACCTGTTTACTGTCACAGGCCGCCTTGAAGGCCGCGCGCACCGCCACTTCCGTCTTGCCGAATCCCACGTCGCCGCACACCAGACGGTCCATCGGACGGGCCGACTCCATGTCGTGCTTGATATCGGCCGTCGCCTTGAGTTGGTCGGGCGTNTCCTCGTACAGAAAACTGGCCTCCAATTCCTGTTGCAGGTAAGTGTCGGGACTGAACGCGAAACCTTTTTCCTGCCGCCGTTTGGCGTAAAGACGGATCAGGTCGCGCGCAATATCCTTGATGCGCTTCTTCGTCCGTTCCTTCAGACGGTCCCACGCGCCCGTTCCGAGCGTACTGAGCCGGGGCGGTTCACCAGTGTCGGCCCTGCGGTACTTACTGATTTTATACAAGGAATGGATGGAAACGTCCACCGTATCGCCCCGCTGGTAGATGATACGGATTTTCTCCTGATAAGAATTGCCGGCCGGGACGCGCACCAGACCGCCGAACTTTCCCACGCCGAGGTCGACATGCACGAGAAAATCGCCGGGTTGCAATTCCTGCAATTCCTTCATGGTGAGCGCNATCTTGCCCGCCTTGGCCACGTCCGACCGCAACTGATACTTGTGGAAACGGTCGAAAATCTGGTGGTCGGTAAACAGGCAAATCCTCAAATCGTGGTCGGTCCAACCCTCATGCAGNGTTTTTTCTACGGGAATAAAACAGTCGCCTTCCGTTTCCGCCCCCGACGCAAGACCGCGCTCGGCGAGGATTTCGCGCAACCGTTGTTGCTGTTTGGCACTGTCGGCNAATATATATAAGGTGTAACCCTGTGCGAACGCGTCGCGCAAGGTGTCCGTCAACAAGTCGAAATTCTTATGGAAAAGCGGTTGGGCGGACAGGTGGAACGGTATCGTCACCTGTGGCGTGTCCGACGGACGCGGGCCGAACTCCACCCGCCGGAAACCGGCAAAGGCCTGATGGAAGGACGAGGGCGAGGCCAACAGACTTTCCTTGGTCATCGTACGCAGGATGTCGGCACGCTCCATCTCCGTCTTGCCCTCCATGCTTTCGGTCACGGCCTGGGCCGAAAATCCGTCCTGATATATCTTGCGGATGCGCTCTTCCGCATACAGCGCGTCCTTGACGACCCACAGACTGTCCCCGGGCAGGAATTCCCAAAAGGGGATTTTCCCGTCCGCCGACGCCGACAGGCGCGGCATGATCTCTATCTGCCGGCATTTTTCTTTCGACAACTGACTTTCGATGTCGAACGTGCGGATGGTGTCAATCTCGTCGCCGAAGAAGTCGATGCGGTAAGGATACTCCGAACTGAAGGAATANACGTCCAGAATACTGCCGCGAAGGGCCATCTGACCNGGTTCGTAGACATAGTCGGTCTCCAGGAATCCCAATTCGCGCAAGTGGTTCATCAGTGCGGTCACATCCGTCACGTCACCGGTGGAAAGGCGCAAATGACAGTCTTCCGCGGTGCGTTTGCTGACCACCTTCTCGGCCAAGGCATCGGGCGAAGTGACAATATACAGACTGGCCTTGTCATTGGCAGAAAGACGGGCCAGCACTTCCGTTCTCAATATCTCGTTGGCGGCGTCGCGCTGCGCGTATTTCACGGCCCGGCGGAAGGAAGAAGGAAAGAAAAGGATATCCTCCTTGCCGGCCATCTGCGTCATGTCCTGATAAAAATACGCCGCCTCTTCCTGGTCTTGCAACACGAATACGGTCACGCCCTGCAAGTCGCGCCGCAGCGCCGAGAACAACAGCGGAGCAGCCGAGGCCAACAATCCCTGAAGGAAAACGCGGTTCGCGGCATCTTCCTTCAACGATTTCCTAAGGGCGGCCGCCTGCGGCGAACGCCCGTAGAGTGTCATCAGTTCTGTATTCTCCCGCATCAGTCGGCCGGCAACGGCGGATATTTGCGCGTCCAACCGTCGATACGCAAGCGCATCACACCGAAGAACGCCTCACCGAAGATACCGCCGCTCATCTTGCTCACGCCTTCCCGGCGGTTGACGAAGATGACGGGCACTTCCTTGATTTTGAATCCGATTTTATAAGCGGTATACTTCATCTCAATCTGGAAAGCATACCCCTTGAAACGGATTTTGTCCAGTTCGATGGTCTCCAGTACGCGCCGCTTGTAACACTTGAATCCGGCGGTCGTGTCATGTACCTTAAAACCGGTGACCAGACGGACGTACTTCGAGGCGAAATAACTCATCAGTACCCTGCTGATGGGCCAGTTGACCACATTCACGCCACTGATGTAACGCGAACCGATGGCCAGGTCGTAGCCCTCGTCGTGACAGGCGGCATACAGGCGCGGCAGGTCGGCCGGGTCGTGACTGAAGTCGGCGTCCATTTCAAACACATACGCATAGTCGTGCTGGAGCGCCCACTTGAATCCCGTAATGTAAGCCGTACCCAGTCCCTGTTTACCGCTCCGCTCGATGAGGAACAACCGGTCGGCGAACTCATCCGCCATCAACCGTTTCACGATGGCGGCCGTACCGTCAGGACTGCCGTCGTCAATGACCAGGATGTGGAAACATTTCTCCAACGAGAAGACGGCACGGATGATTTTCTCCATGTTTTCCTTCTCGTTGTAAGTAGGGATAATGACAATGCTGTCACTCACGTTCTTGTTTTCCATAACGCGTGTTATTCTGTCGGTTGTTGTTCCACCATCACACCTTCGAGGACACCTTCGCGGGCGGGTTCCTTATACTCCGTCTCCACGGTCACCTCTTCGGTCTTTTCCTCCTTCTTGGGCGCGGCCTGCACCTTGCGCTCCTTTTTTTCCTCCTTCTTCACGGTCGTGGTGTCCACGAGTTCCACCTTCTCACTCTTCTCCAGGTCCACCACGTTGCGGTTGGCCGTATTGAGCCGGAACAGGCGCATCTGCATGCCGTCGAGCACACTGATGGAGATGTATTTCTCATCCGGGGTCAACCGGGCCGTCTTGATGTTGCCGCTCTCCACGCCACTGATGGCGATTTCCTCCAGGTTCTTGTTCTTTCCGTCAAAGAAATACAGTACACCGCTGTTCAGGTAGTACAGACCGTGACGCTCCTCATCCGGAAAACGGGCCACGATGACCGTGCCCTCCTTGAGATAATTGCACAGACTGTCCATCGATTCAGCCACACCCAGCGGTTTGGCGTCACTTCCGCCGGAGCAACCCACCATGCAGTGAGCGCACGTCATCAACAGGACGGCACCGGCCAGAAGTCCGAGTCTTCTCATCGTTTTCATTTGTTTCAACTTTTCCATAACATGATATTTTCTAATTTCTTACTTACAATTCCCGCTCCACGCTCCAATCACTGATCCGGATTCTCCACATAGCCCTGGTATTGGGCGTCAATCCCGCTCATCACACTGCGGTAACTCTCCTCGCAGAGCCGCTTGACGTTCTCCGTTCCCTGTCCTTGGGGATAAACCGGCGGATGCACCGTCAGGCGGAGCGGGTGCCAGAACACCCAGTACAAGTCCTTCATCCGCGGTTTGACGTCAAAACTGCCATTGATGGTCAACGGGCACACCGGCAATTGGAGTTCGTCGGCCAACATGAACGCGCCTCTCTTGAAGAGTCCCATGTGCCCTGTATACGTGCGGGCACCTTCGGGAAAGACCACCACGGACATCCCGTCGCGCAGCGTTTCGCGCGCCTTGTCATAGGTCTCGCGTATCTTGCTCGGTCCGCGCTTGTCCACGAAGATCTGGTGGGAAGCCTGACAGGCCACGCCCACGAACGGAATCTTGCGGAGNGAACGCTTCATCATCCACTTGAAGTTGCGGCCCAGAAAACCGTATATCAGGAAAATGTCNAACGCGCCCTGATGATTGGCTACGAAGACATACGACTTGTTTTTCTCCAGATGCTCGCGTCCTTCCACCTTCACCGGCAGCAACAGAACGCGCACGATGANCCACGACCACCATTTTCCGGGATAATAACCCCAGAAATGTCCGTTGCCGAGCCAGCAACCGATGACGACCATTAGCGCCGTAATAATGGTATAGACCAGAATAATCGGCGCGGCGACAACCAACTGATATATGCGGTACAAGTATTTCATGCCTGTTTCCTCCGATGCAACGTGATGACTGTAAATTCAGGTGGTACGCCGATGCGCAGCGGCATCACGCCGCCCAGACCCGCCGAGACGTGCAGGTAGCGCCCGTCCTCCTCGTAAAGACCGTGGTCCTCGCCCTGAAACATGGAGGCGCGAAGGCCCATCAGACGGATTTGTCCGCCATGCGTATGACCGGAGAGCATCAACTGCACCTCCGAGTTGGGCAAGACATCTACGCGCCACAAGTGGGGCGTATGTTCCAGGAGGATGACGAAAGCCCCTTCCGGAATGCCCGCCAGCGCATGTTGCAGGTTGACCTTCCCGTCGGAAATCTCTTTCATGCAACCGCTTTCCTCGCCGGCCACATAGATGGCGGCCTTGCCCCGCTCCACTTTCCGGTTTTCGTTGAGCAGCAGTTTCCATCCCATCTGTCGTTCCCTGCTGACAATCTCTTTCTGATTGGCCGCCTCCGAGAAGTCGTCCAGATGAGTATAGTCACTGTAATCATGATTGCCCAACACGGCGAACACGCCGTCCTTGGCCTTCAGACTCCGCAAGAGACGGGTGGCGGGATAAAACTCCTCCGGCAGTTGGTTGACAATATCTCCCGTAAAGGCTATCATGTCGGCCCCCACGGCATTGATGCTGTCGATATCGCGCGCCAGAAGATGCATCCGTCCGTCCTCGAACGTACCCAAATGGATGTCCGACACATGNACGATGCGATAACCCTCGAAGGCTTCCGGCANGTTTTCCACATAGATGTCCTCATGGTGGATTCTCAACCGGCTCACGCCGCGGGTCGAACCGTAAAGATACAGGCCGAAAGCCGTCAGCGCCAGGACGATTCCCAACAGGTTGCCCCAGTTCATCCGTCTGCCGCGCACCTTGCATACTGCCCATCCCACTGACGAACAGAGGGCNAAGACGCATTTCGGGACGGCATACAGACCGATGCACCACAGGAAAATCCGGAGCGGTGCCATGTTTTCCGGAAGGAAATGCGTGACGGAAAACGTAAAATAAAGTGTGGCCGCAGCCAGCAACAGGGCCGGAATCCACCAGACCAGGCGCCGCCATCCCGACGTCTTGAAACGGCGCGACAGATAATGCCGCTCCATGTACCAGGCAGGGAGCAGTATCATCAACAGCAACGGTATGCAGATTCTGGCTATCATACTTTCATCAAATTGCGGGCGAGAAACTTGCCGACGGTCTCCCGGGGGAGATTTCTCCGTCGGGCGTAGTCGGCCAACTGGTCCTCGCCGATGGTTCCCACGTCGAAGTAACGGGCCTTCGGATGCGCGAACATCAGTCCGGACACCGACGCATGGGGCCGCATCATCCCGTTTTCCGTCAGTCGGATACCTATATCACCCATGTTCAAACACTCGTCCAGAAGGAAATTCAGACTCATGTCCGGCAACGAGGGATATCCCACGGCAGGGCGGATGCCCTGATAATGTCCCGCCAGGAGGTCGGCCATACTTGAATGTTCATCGGGACAATAGCCCCAAAGCGACTTTCTCACCGCCTCGTGCAGGCGTTCCGTCGCGGCTTCCGCCAAGCGGTCGGCCAGCGTCCGGGCCAGCATCCTGCGGTAATCGTCACCGCTTTCCGCCTCCGCCTCGCCCGCCGTAACGGCAAACAGACCTATATGGTCTTTCATCTTGTCACCGGCTGGACGGACAAAGTCGGCCAGACAGAGATTCGGCCGCCCCGCATCGTCATGCTGCTGGCGCAACATCGGCAGACGCTGGTCCGCCAGGAGAATGTCATCGCCGTCACCCACTGCCTCGCACAGCGCGAAAACGGCACGCATCTCATATTTTCCCTCCCACTCCGTCAACAGGCGTTCCGCCTCCTGGCGAAGGGCGTTTTTGTCTTTTTCTCCGGCCGTCCTCATGCCCCAGGCATAAAAGAAATACGGCCAATTGATGTAAGGCGCCGTCTCACTGACGGCATACGTCACCACCGTCCTCATGCGAATTCGATTTCCTCGCCCCGCGACGCTACGTCAAACACGCCGTCGGCCAACATATGATGACCGTTGCAGAAGGTGTGGACCACACGCCACTTCAACTGCTCTCCCTTGAGCGGGCTCCATCCGCACTTGCTCTGAATGACGTCTTCCGTCACCGTCCACGGTTCCGCGCGCCTGACCACGGCGATGTCCGCCTTGTAGCCCTCGCGCAGAAAACCCCTTTCTCTCACGCCGAACAGCGTGGCGGGCTGATGACACATCAGTTCTACGACCCGTTCCACGGACAGCANGCCCATNTCGGTGAGCGTCAGCATGCACGGCAGGGAGAACTGTATCATCGGCATGCCCGACGCTGCCTTGAGGGCACCGCCCTCCTTGTCGGCCAGGGTGTGCGGCGCATGGTCCGTGGCCACCGTCCGGATACGGCCGTCGGTGAGCGCCTTTCTGAGCGCATCCCTGTCNGCCGCCGTCTTGACGGCAGGATTGCATTTTATCAAAGTCCCCCTCGTGACGTAGTCGTCAGAAGAGAACAACAGATGGGCCAGCACGGCTTCCGCCGTAATCCTCCCCTCTGGTTCGAAGAGCGCCAGTTCACGCGCGGTGGAAACATGGGCCACATGCAGCCTNGCGCCGGTCTGACGGGCCAAGGAGACCGCCAGCGCCGTAGAGTTGTAGCAAGCCTCTTCCGACCGGATCAGCGGATGCAGCATCACGGGCGGGTCGTCACCGTATGCCTTTCTCATCTCTGCCGCGTTGTGCGCAATGAGGTCGGCGTCCTCGCAATGCGCCATCACGGGCATGTCCAGGCGCGCCGCTTCCTGAAACACCTTGACAAGCGCGCCGTAACTGTCCACCAGCATATTGCCCGTCGACGACCCCATGAAGAGTTTGATACCCGGCACGTGCCGCCTGTCAAGCCGGTCGAAGAGCGCCGCATTGTCATTGGTTGCCCCGAAGAAAAAACTGTAATTGACGTGGCTTTTCTTCCCGGCTGTCGCCCGTTTTTCCTCCAGCGCCTCCAGCGTCGTGGTCTGCGGCACGGTGTTGGGCATGTCGAAAAACGACGTGACGCCGCCCCATGCCGCCGCCCGGCTCTCGCTTTCCATGTCCGCCTTGGCCGTGAGTCCGGGTTCGCGGAAATGCACGTGCGTGTCTATCACGCCGGGCAACACGAAGCACCCCGTGACATCCACCACTCGGTCGTGGCTGTCACGGGGCACGTTCTCATCGTAAGTCACTTGCGCAATGCGGTCGTGCTCAATGACGACAGTACCCTTGCGGATGCTGCCCTCGTTCACTATCCGACCTCCTTGCAGTAGCGTTCTCACTTCCTATCTTATTGTTTTGGCCGGGCCAGGTCGTTGGGTGTCGGTCCGCCTTGCGGCACTTCCACCTGCGAAGGATTCACGGCGGGCACGTCGCGCATGCCGTTCATGATGGCCTGGTTCTCCTGCGCCTTCTCGTAATAGTCTTTCACATAAGCGTCGTTCTTGAATTTCGGCGTGGCCTTGCTCATGATGTCCTCTATCCACGGGGTAAGTTCAGGATAAGGATAACCGATGGTGACCATGAAGAACACGCCCGGACCGAGCACATTGTCGAAATTGTCTGTCACGAACGACGTCACCAGGTCGTCCTCCTCCTTGGAGATACGGAGGGCGTCGGTGTTCAACTGCTTGGTCACTTCCGCCATGTCGGCGCCGTCCATGATGGCCTGGTCGTGCCGGTGCACGAGTTCAGCCTCCTGGGCGCGCAACTGGCTCCACTTGTTGAAAAACTTGAACAACTTGTCGTTGAGCGGCGTACCGCTCACCGTCTGCTGCGTATTGTCTATTCTCACGCTGATGTCGCCCGACTCCACCACAAGCGGCAAGACGCTCTCGTCGTCCATGAATATGTTCGCCATGCACACACTGTCCACCGTTCCGGCGAAATGGAACTGGCCGTGAATGACATCGCAAGAGTCGAGATTGGCAAAATCGTTGTCTTTCAATACCTTCAGGTACAATTTCCTGCCGTCGAGCGTAGATACGTTCGAAGTACCCGTCACGTTGTACGACTCGGCACAGGACACCAGCGTCGCAACGCTCAACAAAGCCAACAACAGATTCTTCATACGGCAAAGGTACTATCAGAAAACGAGGGGAGAAAATAAATTTATGCTATTTAATATTTTCATTAAAGAATTAACTTTAAAACGCCGCCGTCACGACTCCTTTTTCAGTTCACTGCCGATGCGGTGCATCGTGTACAGTTCCAGCAGGGCCGCGATGAGCAGGAGGATGACCCATTTATTATAAATGTAGTCCAGGTAGACGATGCGACTGAAGAATCCGCTGAAGAATCCGTAAGCCGTGTCCGTCATCGAGATACCGGCCAGGACGAAGAAAAGTTCCGCCACGGCCTGAATCCGTTTCAGGCGCCGGATGGTAAGACTCTTGCCCTCATACCACTGCATGCTTTGCATCATCGAGAACATCACGGCGCCTGCGAGGTACACCCAACAGGTATATTTCCATCCGATAAGGAACGCGAAACAACCCGCGCCCACGACCATCAGCAGACCGCCGATGACATATGTCATACTCTGCCATTTGTTCAATTGCCTCATGGTTGACCCTCCTGTTTTTCCAAATCGGTGCTCAACACGAAGATGTCCTCGTCGTCGGCCTTCATGAAATACCGCTCGCGCGCCACCTTCTCCACGGCCTTCGGATTGCTCTTTATCTCCCTGAGCCGCTTGGAATCCTTGGCGTGCTGCGTGTTATACCGCTCTATCTCCGCCTGCAAGTCGCCGATTTTCAACTTGTTCTGGAAATGTTGCCGGAGACTGTTCTCATCCACAAAACCCACGATGAGTACGCCCAATACAATTACTATCAGGTATTTGTAATGGCTTAAGAACCCCATAAAAGCATACAAACGTCTGGACATAATAACACCGATTACTCGTTAACGCCCGCAAAAATACAAAATAGTTTTCATTCTTCCCAGGAAAAAAACCGACTTTTATATCAGATTATTTTGTCAAAACACAAGAAATCCTTAAATTTGCGCTGAATAACGACATAAACAAAACTCTATTCGAAAAAGGAAATACAAAATAACATATAAGATTCATAGCGTTTGCTGATTTATTCGAAACGTTCTAAAGCTTGGCCGCAATAGAACAACCACGGAATAAAAAAGTAAATGCCTGCGATGGCGTGGGCGTTTTTCTTGTCTGTGGTTGTAGGTCGGGCCAAGCACCTTGAACGTGGATGGGAAAATTCGTCCACGTTCCGCATATTGGAAGAGGTGCCCGCCCGACTCATTTCGCGTAAACTTGTTGACGCCAAAACTAAGTTTACTATGTTTGTTCATCACATCTTGTCATGGGCAGAGCGTATCATCAATTGGCTCTTTCTGCCCATTCGTAAGAACATGACTTTCTTTGTGTTCATGTATCTGTTGGGGATTCTCTGTCTGTTCGGTCATCTCCGGGCGGTGAAGTCGAATTACGCCACCATCTTCCTGGAATTGTACATCATTTGCGTCTTGCTGACACTCCTTCCGGAAAAAGTCAGAAAGTTCGTCAGAGGCGTACTCTATGTCATCTTTTATCTTACGGCACTCATAGACGCTTTTTGTTTTGTCAAATTCCAATCGCCCTTCACGTCCTCCATGCTGATGGTCGTACAGGAGACCAATCCGCAAGAGGCGACGGAATTTTTTCAAGGCTACTTTGACGCCGGCATCTTCACTTCCATCTTCGGCGGCGTTCTATTGTTAATGTTTCTCCATATCCTGTTCCATTCTTTTACAAAGAAGCACCCGGAGATTAAGCAGAAAACGAAAAACTTGGCAAGCGCTTTATTCAAGAATACGACCGGGCATCTGCGCGATTCTGTCATCATCAGTACGTCGGTCTTACTGTTTGCCGTATCAGCGTATGCGGTTCACATGCGGGTTATTCCGATTACTTTTTCGAAATACAAAACTTTCATCCCAAACAGCAATGTCTATATTGACCCGGATAGAGGTTTTCTTATGTCTGTCGGCAGAGTATTGTATGCTCTCAAAATAAACTTCTATCAGGATAAACAGATTGACATCCTTAAACAAACTATCGATAAGTCAAGAGTGGATGACTGCCAACACACCAGCAGTAACATTGTTCTGATTATTGGTGAAAGCTATAACAAGCATCATTCGTCTTTATACGGTTATGAAAAGAAGACCACTCCCTATCAAGAAGAGATGGAGACATCGGGCAGTTTGGTCAAATTCTCAGATGTCATCACGTCATGGAATTTAACAACCAACGTATTCAAATTAATTTTCTCATTGCAAGATGTGACTCATTTCAACAATTGGTATGAAAGGACATTATTTCCAGCCTTGTTCCACAAGGCCGGGTATTATGTAACCTTCTTGAGTAATCAATTCGTTATCAATTACCATTATTGTTGGGAACCGTTCATCAACGATAAAATAATCAGCGAAGCGCAATTTGATTTCCGCAACGATGAAAGACATGCACTTGACGAGGGATTAATCGAAGACTATGAGAGGTTGGATTTATCTCATCCGTATAATCTGTTTATTTTCCATTTATGGGGACAGCACATCAATTACACAGAACGTTCTTCTGAAAACATGAAGAAATTCCGGCCCGCCGACTATAACAGACCGGATTTGACAGTAGAGGAAAAACAAATCCTTGCCGATTACGACAATGCGACATTGTACAACGACTCCATTGTCAATGAAATCGTCAAACGGTTTAAGGGCAAGGATGCCATTGTTATTTACATGCCCGACCATGGAGATGAGTGTTTTGACGAAGGGCAAAAGAAGTTCGGAAGAAATCACGCGCCGGTTGAAGAAAACTTCAAAATCGCAAAATACGAGTACGAGATTCCGTTCTGGATTTATTGTTCCGACACTTACAAACAGAAACATCCAGAAATCGTTCAGCAAATCAATGCTGCCAAAGACAAGCGTTTCATGACCGATGCCATGCCGCATCTGATGCTTTATCTCGCCGGTATTCATTGCCCGGACTATCAGTCTGCACTAAACCTGCTCAGTCCGGATTACGATGAATTCCGTCCCCGCCTGATGTGCGGCAAGATAGATTATGACAAGTTGAAAGCCGAAAAAGACAAAGACTATCAGAAAACTCTGAAATAAATCACTTGATACCTCCTCGTCTTGCGCTCTGCGCTTGGTCCACTCCTCCTACAAGCAGGAGAAGACTATCCCGCACTCATCTCTTACGTAGTGAGTTCCCGTTAGCTGTAGTCCCCTCCTTAGACAAGGAGGGAGTGGCGGAGCCGGGGTGGTTGGAAAATGTAAATATTTTTCAAACCCGATTAAAGCGGGGAACAGATTGAAAACCCGTAAAACGTCCGCAGCCAACAAAGAAACGCAACTACCTGTAATACAGTATTATCTGAAAAACTTACCTGTCCCGCAAAACTTTTTCATAGAAACAAGAAAGTAATTTAACTTAAATTACTCAGTAAAACAACTTAAATTACTCAGTAAATTAACTTAAATTACTGACAAAAACAAGTTAAATTACTTCACGAAAAAATAGTGTAAAAATTTTTCCAAATACCGAATTCAACTCTCAATTCTCCACTCTCCACCCTCAACTAAAATAAAAAGAGACAAAAAGAATAAAGGTTCCTCGGAAAACGTGCCGTTTTCCGAGGAACCTTTTGACTGTCCCACCTCCTCACCCTCACCCTTTGCCGGAGTCAACTGAACGGTAGTGCGACATGCAACATGCGCTGTGCATACGAATGCGGATGTGCTGAACGTCGTGCGTGAAGGTCTTTTTGGAGACATGGACGCGTTCCGGNATCCGACAATCGTTGGGTTTTCAGTTCGCCCTGCCGACGAGGGGCTACNCTTTTTTCTTGTCTGTGTCTTANTCCAACTCGGTGGAGAAGTTGGCCGCCTGTATCTTATAGTCCAGTTCGCGCAGGGCCTTGGACCGGCNGTCGATGTCCTTTCCCAGACCGCTGACATCGATGGTGCAGACCGTTTTGATTTCNGTGCGCGAATAACGGTCGCCAAGAGAAGACGCCTCGTCGAAGACCTCGCGCAAAATCGACACGCGCTTGGTCATCACTTCCCTCTCGGCCATCAGTTGGGTGAGCGTCTTTCCGTCCACCGTCGTCGCCATGTTGGTCTTGTTGATGCGGAAGATGAGTTCCTCCAACTGGCCCAGACAACCGTCGAGTTCCTTCATCAGGGCGGCGGGATCTTCGAGCGGNGACTCGCCTTCCTGCACTTTCACGTTGTTGCGCAACCGGCTTTTGATCTGTTCGATGCGTTTCTGCAAGTCCTTTCTCAGACTCAGGGCTTCTGCTAATTTCATTGTCGTAAGATATTTGGTGTTATTTCTCTTTCATGTACTTCCACCAGGCATAGGGCCGGCGGTGCANAAGGTAGTTGGGGTCGTGCATGTGGGCATAGGCCTCGCGCTCGAATCCGATATGGGAATAGGCGCGGCCCTTGCGGAAAAGACGGACGGTCCACTCCACGACATACCACAAATAAAAACCGATGAAGAACATCTCACGCATCTGCGCCGTATGTATCCGTTCGTGCTGAATCAGGTCAGTGGTCACGGATNCGCCCTTGCGGCAGAGCAACAACCCGAACAGGTTGATGGCATCATACTTCTTGGGCGGCAGCAGCCGGTTGTGGATAATCTTCATCGGTTCTTGTTTTACNGCTGCGAAGATAAGGTTTTTATTTGAAAAATCCTAATTCCTGAACGTCAAACCGTCGCCGGCACCGCAGTAATCGATGACAATCGGACGGTCGGGCCTGACTTCGTCGGAAAGAATCTTCTTGGACAGGTCGTTGAGCACATAGCGCTGGATGGCCCGTTTCACGGGACGTGCGCCGAACTCCGGGTCGTAACCGAGGTCAGCCAACTGGCCAACGGCGGCGTCGGTCACCTCCAACTGGAATCCCTGGGGCTCCAGCATCTTCTTGACACCGGCGATTTGCAGGCGCACCACGTCGGCTATCTGATCCTTGGTCAGCGGCAGGAACATGATGATGTCATCGATACGGTTGAGGAATTCCGGACGGATGGTCTGTTTGAGCATCGTCATCAACTCACCCTCCAACTTGCGGCTGTCGGCGTCGGAGAGCTGGCCGCCGCTCTTTTCGATATCCTCCCGTATCAGTTGACTGCCGAGATTGCTCGTCATGATGATGATGGTGTTCTTGAAGTTGACCGTCCTTCCCTTGTTGTCGGTCAGTCGGCCGTCGTCCAATACCTGCAACAGGATGTTGAACACATCAGGATGCGCCTTCTCGATTTCGTCAAAGAGCACCACGGAATACGGTTTACGCCGCACCGCCTCCGTCAGTTGACCGCCCTCATCGTAGCCCACATATCCCGGAGGCGCGCCTATCAGACGGCTCACGGTGTGCTTTTCCTGATACTCGCTCATGTCGATTCTCGTCATCATCGTCTCGTCATTGAAGAGGTAATCGGCCAAAGCCTTGGCCAGTTCCGTCTTGCCCACGCCCGTGGTACCGAGGAAGATAAACGAGGCTATCGGCCGTTTCGGGTCCTGCAGACCGGCCCGACTNCGGCGGACGGCGTCGCTGACGGCCTCGATGGCNTTGTCCTGACCGATGACCCGCTTGTGGAGTTCTTCCTCCAGATGCAGGAGTTTGTCCTTCTCGCTCTGCATCATCCGGGTCACGGGAATACCGGTCCAGCGGCTCACCACCTCGGCGATGTCATCGGCGGTGACTTCCTCGCGCACCATCGCGTTGCCGTCTTGCGTAGACGCCAGTTGGGCCTGAATCTGACGGATGTCGTCCTCCAGTGCTTTCAGACGGGAATAGCGGATTTCCGCCACCCTGCCGTAGTTGCCTTCGCGCTCGGCCCGGTCGGCCTCGTACTTGAGGTTCTCCATCTCCTGCTTGTCCTGTTGGATTTTATTCACCAGCGCTTTCTCGCCTTCCCACTTGGCGCGGAATTGCTGTTCCTGTTCCTTGAGGTCGGCAATCTCCTTGTCGAGTTGTTTGATTTTCACCTCGTCGTTCTCGCGCTTGATGGCTTCACGCTCTATTTCCAACTGTTTCAGTTTACGCGTAATCTCATCCAGTTCCTCAGGAACGGAGTCGCGCTCCATCCTCAGTTTGGCGGCAGCCTCGTCCATCAGGTCAATNGCCTTGTCGGGCAGGAAGCGGTCACTGATGTAACGCTCCGAAAGTCGGACGGCCGCGATACAGGCGTCGTCCTGAATCCTTACCTTGTGGTGATTCTCGTAACGCTCTTTCAGACCTCGCAGGATACTGATGGCCGAGAGTTCGTCGGGCTCATCCACCATGACCGTCTGGAAACGCCGCTCCAAGGCCTTGTCTTTCTCGAAGTATTTCTGGTACTCATTGAGCGTCGTGGCACCGATGGCACGCAGTTCGCCACGCGCCAGCGCAGGTTTCAGAATATTGGCCGCATCCATGGCGCCCTCGCCTCCGCCGGCGCCCACCAGGGTATGAATCTCATCGATAAAGAGAATGATCTGGCCGTCGGCCGCCGTCACTTCCTTGATGACGCTCTTCAGACGTTCCTCGAATTCNCCCTTATACTTCGCACCGGCCACGAGCGCGCCCATGTCGAGCGAGTACAACTGCTTGTCTTTCAGGTTTTCGGGCACGTCGCCGCGCACGATACGCTGGGCCAGGCCTTCCACGATGGCCGTCTTGCCTGTACCCGGTTCACCGATCAGCACAGGNTTGTTCTTGGTACGGCGGGAAAGAATCTGCAGCACACGGCGNATTTCCTCATCCCGGCCGATAACCGGATCNAGTTTGCCCTGCCGCGCCTGCTCCACCAGGTTCTTGGCATACTTCTCCAGCGACTGGTAGTTGTCTTCCGCACTTTGCGACTTGACGTTCTGGCCTTGTCGCAACTCCTTTACGGCCTTGAGCATCTCCTGTTCGCTGCAACCGGCGTCCTTCAGGATGCGGCCGGCGGTGGAATTGCTCTTCAGAATGGCCAGCAACATCGGTTCGATGGAGACGAACTCGTCGCCCAACTGCTTGGCGATGTCCTCCGCCTTGNCCAGAATCTGATTGGTCTCGCCTGACAGATACGGTTGTCCGCCCTGCACTTTCGGCAGGTGCAGGATTTCCTGATCAATGAGTTTTTCTACCTGTTGACCGTTGACNCCCGTTTTCTGAAAGAGAAAACGCGCCACGTCCTGGCCTTTGTCGAGAATTCCTTTCAACAGATGGACGGCCTCAATACTCTGCTGACCGCCCCGTTGCGCNGTGCTGACCGCCTCTTGTACGGCCTCTTGCGCCTTGATGGTAAATTTGTCGAATGTCATATCGCACTCCTTTCTTTTTTGTTTGTTTTGCCGTTTGACCATCAAAGCGTATGCCTGGCCGCAAAGAAATGCCAGTTTGTCGGCAATTCGCGACAAACTGGCACCCTATTATTTACTGGCCGATACAGCGTATCAGCGCTGAATCATCTTCTTTCCGCCGGCGATGACAATACCCTTGGCGTTCTTGGCCACGCGCTGTCCTGCGGTATTGTAGAACACCGTCGGTGCGGCGGCGTCGGCCTCCACGCCCTGAATACCCGTGGTCAGGGTAAACGTGGCGGTAACGTTATTGGTGGAAGAGTCGAACGTAATCACGACGTCGTAGTAACCGTCCTGATCGAGCGTGTAGGTATAATTGCTGGAGGGATAAGCCACACCCCAGTCATGATCCTGCACCACCTTGAACTCGACCGTCTGAGCGGTGAGTTGCACGCCGCTCTTGCTCCAGGTGTACGTACCGTCCTCATTGTCGGTCATGTCGTTGTTGGTGTCGGTCTGCGACCAGGTACTGCCGTTGAACAGGTCGGCGGGCGAACCGGCCACGGTATAGGTGTGGTCGGTGATGACCTGCACGTCGCCACTGATCTTGACGGTCAAGTTGTTGGCGTCAAAGATGAACGTGTATTCGCTGCCCGTACCCGTAAACTTGTACGAACCGCTGCCGTTGCCTTGTTTTTGCGTGGTGATTTGGGTNTCGGTCTCAATGGTCTGGTCGCTGCCGGTGGTCGGACCGTAACGGTAACTGCCGTTGAACGTGTCCCAGTCGGAACTGAGACCATCGGAGAAAACAAACCAGACAGAACCGCTGATGGTGGCNGTATAGGTATACGTACCGTCACCGACAGCCGTCATTTCCACACCGTTGGCGGGATCCCAACCGCCGAAGGGATCGTTACCTACGATGTAAATCGCTGCGTTGGCACTCATTACGGAAAGTACGAGTGCGGTCAAGAGTGTAAAGATTTTCTTCATAATACATAAAGTTTAAAAAGTGAAACATATAGGTTAAAGTTGATTGTCGGTCACCCATATATAATAAAGAGGTATCCCCGGCGCCCGTCCTCACGGGCAGGCGCCGCGGATTAGGATTGTCACATCACGGCCACGACCTCATGACGGCCTGCGGCGTAAGGCACCTCATTGCCTTCCACGGGTTGACCGTCGACGGTCAGCGACTTGAGTCCGCGGTTGCGGCCGTCNGGATTCTTCACCGTAATCACGTATTCCGCGTCGCGGAATTTCCGTTTCACGGTATATTCCCGGGCCGTCTTGGGCAGACACGGGTCGATGATGATGCCGTCGTAATCGGGTTTGATACCCAGGATAAACTCGCTCACGGTGTACCACATCCATGCCGCAGTACCCGTAAGCCAGGAGTTTTTGCCCTCACCGGGCTTGAAAGCGTCCTTGCCGGCCACCATCTGGCAGTTGACATAAGGTTCCACCTTGTGCAGCGTCGGGCATTTTTCCTCCACATACGAAGGCAGAATCTTCTGGTAATGGCTCCAGGCGTCATCGCCCCTGCCGGCCAGTGTCTCTCCGATAATCACCCAAGGATTGTTGTGGCAGAAGATACCCGCGTTCTCCTTGTAGCCTTCCGGATAGGAGGAAATCTCGCCATACTCATAGACATACTTGGTGAAGGCGGGATTGTTGAGCACGATACCGTGCTCGCACTCCAGACGCCGCTTCACGCTGTCCAGGGCCTTGTCCACCATGCCGTCCTCCTGTCCGATACCGGCCATGGTGCACCAGCCCTGCGACTCGATGAAGATTTGGGCCTCCTCATTCTCGTGCGAACCCACCTTGCGGCCGTAATAATCGTAGGCGCGGAGATACCACTCACCGTCCCAACCGTGCTTCTTGACGGCCTCAATCATGGCGTCCACNGCCTTCTGGGCGCGGTCGGCCTCATCGTTCATGCCGACACGGCGGCAAAGGGCGATGTAATCGCGGCCGGTGACGACAAACAGGCCCGCAATCATCAGCGACTCGGCCTTGCTTCCCTCGCTCTTGTTCTCCGTGGTCTGGAAACTTTCATTCGGATCCCACGAGAAACAGTTGAGATTGAGGCAGTCGTTCCAGTCGGCCCGACCGATAAGCGGCAGCATGTGCGGACCGAGATTGTTGATGACATGGTCGAAGGAAACCTTCAGATGCTGCATGAGCGGCACCTCCGTTCCCTCCTGATTGTCGAAGGGCACCTGTTCGTCAAGAATGGAAAAGTCGCCCGTTTCCTTGATATAGGCCACCGTTCCGAAGATCAACCAGCACGGGTCGTCGTTGAAACCGCCTCCGATATCGTTGTTGCCGCGCTTGGTCAACGGCTGGTACTGGTGATAGCAGCCACCGTCGGGAAACTGGGTGGAGGCGATGTCGATGATGCGCTCGCGGGCACGNCTCGGTATCTGGTGCACGAATCCCACCAAATCCTGGTTGGAATCGCGGAATCCCATGCCGCGGCCGATACCGCTCTCAAAGAAAGAGGCCGAACGGGAGAAGTTGAACGTCACCATACACTGGTACTGGTTCCAGATGTTCACCATCCGGTCGAGTTTGTCATTGCCCGTATTGACCACGTAAATGTCGAGCAGACGGTCCCAATAGGCCTTCAGTTCGGCAAAGGCGGCGTCCACTTTNTCCGTGGTGTCCAACTTTTCCATCATGGCCTTGGCCCTGGTCTTGTTGATGACCTGCGGCGCGGAGAATTTCTCTTCCTGTGCGTTCTCCACATAACCCAGGAGGAACACCAGGTCTTTCTCCTCGCCGGGAGCCAGTTCGACTTCCAGATAATGGGAGGCTATGGGNCTCCAACCGTGCGCGTGCGAGTTGCGCGGACGTCCTTCCATGACGGCGTCGGGCTCGTCAAAACCGTTGTACAGGCCCACGAACGTCTCGCGGTCGGTGTCAAAACCCTGAATCGGCGCGTTGACGGTGTAGAAAGCGTAATGGTTGCGGCGCTCCCTGTATTCCGTCTTGTGGTAAATCGTCGACCCCTCTATCTCCACTTCGCCCGTGGAGAAGTTGCGCTGGAAGTTCTCCATGTCCGTGGCGGCGTTCCACAAGCACCATTCCAGGAAGGAAAAGAGCTGGATTCTCTTTTTCTCGCCCGACACGTTCTTCAGCGTCATCTTCTGCACTTCGCCCCAGGTCTTCAAGGGAACGAAGAACAGGACCGAGGCCTCGATGCCGTTCTTGCGGCCCGTCACCCGCGTGTAGCTCATGCCGTGACGGCACTCGTAGAAGTCGAGCGGCGTCTTCATGGGCTTCCAACCCGGNTTCCAGACGGTGTCGCCGTCCTTGATATAGAAATAACGGCCGCCGTTGTCCATCGGAACGTTGTTGTAGCGATAACGGGTAATGCGGCGGAACTTGGCGTCCTTNTAGAACGAGTAGCCGCCGGCCGTATTGGAAATCAGCGAAAAGAAATCTTCATTGCCCAGATAATTGATCCAGGGCCACGGCGTNTTGGGGTCGGTAATGACATACTCCCTCGCCGCATCGTCGAAATGACCGTAACGTTTTTCCATTAGAAATGATATATAATTAGGTTTTTTGTGTCGCAAAAATAGACAAAAATAATTTGCCGTCCAAGAAAATACGCGTTTTTCTTTCCTCAGCTTCCGACCGGCTGTCACGAAGGATTGCGCCTCACGAGAATGCGCGCGTCGACGGCCGTGATACCGTTTTCGTCCGCCAGGAGCGGATTGATGTCCAATTCTTTGATTTCGGTAGCGAAGCGCAACAGCGTGGAAAGGCGCACGATAATCTCCGCGTATTTCCGTTGACTGATGCCCTTCTGGCCGCGGGTGCCCTTCAATATCGGATAGCCCTTCAGGGAATGAATCATGGAGAAGGCCTCCTCGTAGGACAGGGGCGCCAGACCGCTGGAGACATCCTTGAGCACTTCCACGAAGATACCGCCCAGACCCGCGAGCACGACATGCCCGAAACGNTCCTCGTACTTGGCGCCGACAAAGAGTTCGCGCCCCGCAATCATGGGTTGTATCATCACTTCTGTGGCTCCTTCGATGCGCATCAGCCGCTCTATCTCCAGGCGCAGGTGTTCCTCGCTTCGGATATTGAGCGCCACACCGCCCACGTCACTCTTGTGAACGGGCCCCACCACCTTGGCCACCACCGGATAACCGATGCTTTCGGCAAAGCGGACGAGCGTGGCGGCGTCGGCGGAGACACACTGTCCGACCACGGGAATCCCCGCGCTCTGCAACAGGGTGCGGACCGTTTCAGGCGCCAGCCAACCGTCTTCCTTGACGCCGTCGATGACATTGCGGATTTTCGGGACGTCCACGCCGAAGAGTTCGATTTCGGGAGAAGCCGGCGAGGGCGTCCTGACCATCTGTGTCAGGACGGTGGCCAGCGTCACCTCGTCCGAGAAATTGACGTGACCCTTGGCCAGGAACGCCTCCATTTCCGGTCCGGCCGTGTGCAGACTGGGCAGAATCGGGAATATCGGTTTGTGGCATTGCCTTATCTTCTCATCCAGTACGTCATAGGCCGCATAGAGCTTGACCAGNCCCGGTGAACCGAAAATGACGAAGATGGCGTCGATGTCGTCACATTCCCGTTCGCAGAAATCGATGGCGACGGCCAGGTGTTCGGGCGTACCCGTGGCCAGAATGTCTATAGGATTGGACACCGCCGAACCCGGCAGCAACTTGCTTCTGAGCGCCTCCACCTTCTCGCCCTCCAGTTTGGGCACCTCCAGTCCGCCCTTCGAGAGCGCGTCGGTCAGCATCACGCCCGGTCCGCCCGCGTGGGTGACGATGGCAAACCGCTTGCCGATCCAGTTCTCGCCGTATTCGGGATAACCTTTCCGGCCGTCGGCAATCGCCTTGAAAACACATCCGACGGTGGTCAGTTCCTCGCGCGAGAAACACCTGACGATACCCGCCTTGCGGAACAAAGCCTCAACGGCCAGGTCACTGGAGGCGATGGCNCCGGTGTGAGACGCCGCCGCCCTGCTGCCGCTCTCGCTCGAACCGGCCTTGATGGCGGCGATTTTGCAGCCCTTCCTAATCAGTGACGCCGCATGAAACAGCAGTTTGTCGGGATTGGACACATTCTCCATATAGAGCAGTTTCACCCGCGGGTCATGGTCGGCGTCAAAGTGTTCGTCCATGTATTGCAGGACATCCTCCACACCGATTTGCTTGCCGTTGCCCACCGACCAGACGGAATTGAACTGCAATCCCTTGATGACCGCCGACTCCAGGATGAAGACGGCCGTCGCACCCGATGAGGAAATGAAGTCGACGCCCTGTTCGTGAAGCGTGGGTATGGGTTTGGTGAACACACTGTGATGCCACCGGTTGAGCAGTCCGATACAGTTGGGCCCGATGAGGGCGGCGCCATACTTGTCGCAAGTCTCCACGATGCGCAGTTCGCGCTGCAGTCCTTCTTCGGTCTCCTCGCCGAAACCGGCGGAGATAATGATAAAAGCCCTTACCTGTTTGTCGCGCGCCAGGAGTTCGACGATATCGGGACACAGGCGGGCGGGCACCACGATGATGGCCAAATCGGTGGGCGGNATCTCACTGGAATCCTTGTAGGCGGGAATGCCCTGCACGCTCTCCTCCTTGGGATTGACCACGCGCAACTCGCCCGCGTACTTGCCTTCCAGGAGATTGCGGACCACGGCGCCGCCCGGTTTTTGGGTATTGTTGGACGCCCCCACCACGACGATACTCCCGGGGCGCAATAATTGTCGGTTGATCATAACTGTAAGGTTTGCCGCAAATCTACGAAAAAAAACTGAACAAAGGAAAAACAGGCTAAAAATTTTCCCCATAAACCGGTGAGTTACGGTAAAAATGCCTATTTTTGCCGCATAAACAGAAAACAACATGAAGACAAATCATGCCGCGACTTTCCCGCGCCGGCGCTGCCGGTTGCCGGAAAGATGGTTTTTATTGCTCTTTCTCATCTTTACGACCATGACTGTTCAAGCAGACGATTACACTTCATTGTGGAAACAATACCAACAGGCCCTGGACAAGGACTTGCCGCAAACCCAGAGGAAAATCCTCGGACAAATCGCGGACAAGGCATCCGGGAAGAAAGACTACGGTCATCTTCTGGCGGCCGAACTGCGCCAGGCGGCGCTCCAGACGGAAATCGCACCCGACTCGTTCGACGTGGAAATCGCCCGCATCGGGACTCAGGAGAAAGCCGTCCGCGAGTCGGACCCCGTCCTGGCGGCCATTTACGAAAGCGTGCTCGGCTATATCTGGAAAGAGGCGGACGGCTGGAACGAGTCGGAGGAGAATCAGAAGAAATCGGAGGAATACTACCGCATGTCGCTTTCCCGGCCCGACCTGTTGGCCGCAACGCGCAGCGACGGATACACCCCGCTGCTGGACAAAGGCGCGGACAGCAAGATTTTCGACAATGACCTGCTGCATGTCCTGGCCATGGAAGCCGGCGACTGGCAGACGATGCGCGATTATTACAAGCGGGCCGGCCGGCCGGCCGCGGCCTGTTACAGCGCGTACAGGTTGATTCAAGATGATGAGGAACTCACGCAGCGCAAGCGGCTCAAGGCCTTTCATGCCTTATATGAGGAATACAAGAGTCTGCCCGTGTCGTGCGAAATACTGCTCGGCATCGCGTCGGTGATGTCCGACACCGACACGTCCGCAGACGACAGAGTCGCCTTTATCGACAACGCCCTGAGGCGCAAGGCCGAATGGCCCCGCCTGNCACAGTTGGAAGGCCTGCGCAATCAACTCACCGCGCCCGGCTACAGCATCCGTCACACGGGCGGCATTATTCCTNAGAAAGACTTTACTCTCGAAATCAGCGGATGGCGCAACGTCGCCGCGCTCACCCTGACGTTCACCCGTCTTNACGCCGACGGTACGCTGACGCTCAAGGGCAACCGCCGGGAACAGTGGACCGCGGCCCGTGCGCTGATTGACAAAAAGGCCGCNCCGGTCACTTATACTGTTACCCAACCCGCGGGCACGCATCCGTGGACGGTCGTCCAAGACTCGCTCACCGTCAAAGGACTGCCCAAAGGCGTCTATCTGGTGGAGGCGACACCGTCCGACAAGGACNTGTCCGCCGACTGGAGTCTGTTGTATCTCACCGACTTGCACCTGCTCAGTCAGGCGCTGCCCGGCGGAAAGACGCGCTATGCCGTGGTGAGCGCCACGACGGGCCAGCCCGTCGCAGGCGCTCAGTTGGAATGGGTCACCTACGACCGCGACAACAGGCGGACCGTCACGAAGACGGCCAGGTGTGACGATTCGGGCGAAACGGTCCAANCCACAGACACCCGGCGCGACATCATCCGGGCCTACACCGGTACGGACAACTGCATGAAAGACGCCTCCGACTGGGGCCGTTTCCGTTTTTCCGCCAACAAATCAGAACAGGATGTCGGTCATCTATACACCGACCGCGCCTTGTACCGGCCCGGTCAACAGGTGCATGCGGCCTATGTCCTGTTCCACCGGTCGAAAGGACTGACGGTCCGGGCCGTCAGCGGCAGACAGGTGACGCTGACGCTCTACGACGCCAACGGACAAAAGAAAGGCAGCGAGGAGGTGACGACCGACGAATTCGGTATGGCGTCCTGCGACTTCACCCTGCCCTCAGACGGTCTGACGGGCCGCTTTTCCATTCGCGCCAACAANGGAAACGCCTCTGCCGGATTCCGCGTGGAGGAATACAAGCGCCCCACCTTCACCGTCGAAATCGAGGAATACAAAGAAAGTTACCGGTTTGGCGACACCGTCCGTCTCAAGGGTACGGCCAAGACCTACTCNGGCGTTCCCGTGCAAGGAGCGAAAGTGGCGTACACCTTGTCGCGCGAGGAAGGTTTCTGGTGGTTCAACCGCTACAAGGACGTATTGGACGAAGGGGAAACCGTCACCGACGATGAAGGCGTATTCCATATCGACATGCCGCTTGCGCTGAGCGAAGCGGAACAGGAACAACTGGNAGACAATCAGCATCACCGCCTCTGTTACCGGTTTGTCGCCGACGCCGTCGTCACCGATTCGGGCGGCGAGAGTCATGAGACCAGTCGGGCATTGCCCGTGAGCAACCGTTCCGTCTTCCTGGAATGCGACATTGATGACAAATGCCTGCGCGAGAAAGACCATACTTTCCGGTTGAATTACAGGAACGTGGCCGGTCAGGACGTGGCCGCCACGGTCACATATACCATTGACGGCGGCGCGCCGGTGAAGGCGAAAAGCAATCAGGACATCCGTCTTCCCCGTCTGGCGTCGGGCCGGCACGTGATGAAAGCCACTGTCGNCGAGGAGACCGCGGAAAANCAGTTCATCGTTTTCTCCCAATACGACAAGCGCCCCGCCACCGAGACGCACGACTGGTTTTACGTCTCCGCCGACGAATTCCCCCGCGACGGCGGTCCGGTCTGGTTGCAAGTGGGCTCGTCCGACCCCGGTCAGCACATTCTCTATACCGTCATTGCGGAAGACCGGCTCCTGGAAAGCGGCGTCATCGACCAGAGCGACGCCCTCACCACACGCTCGTTCACCTATCAGGAACAGTACGGCAGCGGTCTGTTGATTTCCTTTACCTGGGTCAAGGATGGCNTACATTACTGTCACAGCGCCTCCATCCGGCGTCCCATGCCCGACAAACGGCTGAACGTGACATGGACCAGTTTCAGGGACCNCCTGAAACCGGGGCAGCAGGAGACCTGGACGATGCGCGTCACGCGGTCCGACGGCACACCCGCCACGGCNGAAATGCTGGCCACGCTCTATGACATGAGTCTCGATCAAATTGCGCCGCACGCCTGGCACTTCACCCCCGGACTGGGCCAGAACCTCCCCTACACCAGTTGGCGCGACTCCGATTTCCCCGGTCTGAACACCCTGGACGANGCGATGCAGGTGCGTTACGACCGTCCGTCGCTCGACTTTACACAGTTTAACCACCAGTGGATGAGTATTCAACCGCCTGTCGTCTTCGCGGCAGCCAACGCCTTGCCACGGGTACGGATAATGGGNGCGGCCAAGATGTCGGCCAACGTCATGATGAAAACGGCCTCCATGGATGCCGCCGATGAACTTGCGGAAGCGGAAATGATGACGGTGGATGCGACAGGCTTTACGTCCGAAGAGGATGAGACGGCAGAAAATACCGCCGCCGGCAACCAGTTGCGGCGCAACTTGCAGGAGACGGCCTTCTTCTCCGCCCGNCTGTTGACCGACAAGAGCGGCGACGTGCGCCTCACGTTCACCCTGCCCGATTGCGTCACCACCTGGCGCCTGTTGGGATTCGTCCACGACCGCGACATGAATTACGCGCTGACGGAACAGGAGACCGTAGCCCAAAAAACGGTGATGGTGCAGCCCAACCAGCCCCGTTTCCTCCGACAGGGCGACAAGGCCGTCCTGACCAGTAGGGTGATGAACACGTCCGACAAGGACGTTACGGGTACGCTGTGCCTGACGCTCATGGACGCCGCCGATGACAAGACCGTACACGAGCAGCGGAAGAAATTCACCGTCGGGGCGCGTCAGACGGAAAGCGTCAGTTTTGAGGTCCCGGTGGAAAATCTTCCCGACATGCTCGTCATGCGGTTCATNGCCGAGGGCAAAGACTTCGCCGACGGTGAGCAACATCTCGTGGCCGTCTTGCCCGACAGGGAATATGTCACCCATACCGTGCCCTTCACGCAGCACCGGGCGGGCACGTTCACCTACGCCCTGAAAAACCTGTTCCCCGACGACGCCGCCGACCGGCGGTTGACCGTGGAGTACACCAACAATCCCGCCTGGCTCATGATTCAGGCGCTGCCGTCGCTGAGCAACCCCTGGAAGGAGAACGCCGTCAGTCTGGCCGCCGCCTATTACGCCAACGCACTGGGCCGGCACATNGCCAACCTGAAACCGGATATCCGGCAGATAGTGCGGCAGTGGCGGCAGGAAAAGGGCGAAGAGACCTCGCTTCAGAGTAATCTCGAGAAGAACGAAGACCTGAAAGCGCTCGACCTCAACGAGACACCGTGGGTCAGAACGGCCCAACGGGAGACGGCGCAGAAGCAGCGTCTGGAGGAATTCTTCGATGAAGGACTGATGAAGCGCCGCATCAGCAGTCAGCTCCGCCTGCTCGACAACCTCCAGCTTCAGGACGGTTCGTGGCCCTGGTGGCCGGGCATGCCGGGCAGTCTGTACATGACGGTGGAAGTGAGCGAGATGCTGGTGCGCCTCAATCAGATGATCGGCCAGCAGAGCGACACGAAGAACATGTTGCGCAAGGCCTTCTCCTACATGACCGCCAGGATGGCCAAGGAGGTGGAACAGATGAAGAAAGCCGAAAAGGACGGCGTGAAAAATCCGCGTCCTTCCGAGACGGCCGTACAATACCTGTATATCCTGTCGCTCGACGGCCGCACGCTTTCCGAGGCGGCACAGCGCGACAGGCAGTACCTCGTGGACCATTTGGCCAATCGGGAGACCGAACTGACCATCTACGGAAAGGCCGTCGCCGCCGTCATCCTGGCCAAAAACGNATACGGAAAGAAGGCGGCCGACTACCTCCAAAGCATCCGCGAGTATACCGTATACAAAGAAGAGACCGGCCGCTACTTTGACACGAGACGCGCCTATTACAGTTGGATGGACTACAAAATCCCCACAGAGACGGCCGCCATCGAAGCCATCAGCATGCTGGAACCCGCGGACACGCTGACCGTTGAGGAGATGCAGCGCTGGCTCCTGCAGGAAAAGCGCACCCAGTTCTGGGGCACGCCCGTCAACGCCGTCAACGCCGTCTATGGTTTCCTGGGCGGTGAGAGCGGCAAGAAGAATCTGAGTCTGCTCACGTCCGGGGCGCAAGCGCCTGCCCGACTGACGGTCGATGACACACCGGTGGCCGCCGGCAACGGTACGGCGGGCCTGGGCTATGTGAAGGAAAGCATCGACGACGTGGCCGCCACGACGTTCCGCGCAGAGAAGACCTCCACGGGCAGCAGTTGGGGTGCCCTCTACGGACAGTTCTTCCAACCCGCCACGTCGGTGTCTGACGCCTCGTCGGGCATGACCGTCACGCGGGAAATCATCAGTGACGGCCGCGTCAGGACAGGTGACAAGGTCAAGGTGCGCATCACCGTACAGGCCGACCGCGACTACGACTTCGTGGAAATCATCGACAAACGGGCGGCGTGTCTCGAACCGGTCAACCAACTCAGCGGGTACCGTTACGGGTATTACATCGCCCCGCGTGACAACGCGACGCACTATTTCTTCCACAAGATGGCCAAAGGCAAGCATATCGTGGAGACGGAATACTTCGTCGACCGTGAGGGAACCTACCAGACTGGCATCTGCACGGCACAGTCGGCCTATAGTCCGGAATTCTCAGGACGCACGAAAGCAAGCGTAATTCAAGTAGAAAAAGAATGATGAAACCGAAAAGAATATATCTGACGNCCGCCTTCCTGGCGTGCGCCCTGACCTCGGGCGCGCAGGACCTGTCCGTGGAAGGCGCCACATTGGACGTGGGACAGGTAGTCTACCGCCGTCCCGTCACAGGAGAATTTGAGTTGACCAACACGGGTAAGACACCGCTCTCGATTCGCGATGTCCGTACCAGTTGCGGATGTACCACCGTGGATTATCCCCGCCGGAGTATCGCGCCGGGCGAGAAATTCTCGGTCAAGGCCACGTATGACGCCAAACAGATGGGGCATTTCAACAAACAGATCGGACTGTACCCGCAGACGGGACAGCCGGTCATGCTGACCCTGCAAGGCGTCGTGGTGGACGAAATCCGTGATTTCAGCGGCGAATATCCCTTCGAGATGGGACAATTGGGCGCCGACAAGAACTACCTGGAGTTTGACGACGTCAACCGCGGCGACCGTCCCATCCAGTCGATTCACATCATCAACCGCACGTCCGAGATGGCCCAACCGCAGGTGATGCACCTTCCGCCCTACCTGAGAGCGGAAGTCTCCCCCACCCGCCTGCGTCCTCACCATGCCGGCGTGGTGCACCTGATGCTCGACTCGCGCGCCCTGCAGGATTACGGACTGACGCAGACCAGCGTGTATCTCGGATTCCGGCCCGGCGACAAGATTGCCGCCGGCAAGGCCATCGACGTTTCCGCCGTCCTCCTGCCGGGCTTTGACCAACTGTCAGAGGCGCAAATCCGTCAGGCGCCGCATATATGGTTGTCGACCGAGACGCTCGACTTGGGCGCATTCGGCAACAAGAAAAAACTCAAGGGCGAGATTATCCTGCAGAACACGGGTAAGACGACGCTCGACATCCGCAACCTGCAAGTGTTCACCACCGGCATCGGCGTCTCCCTGCCCAAGACGAAAATCGCACCGGGCGAGAAAGTCAGGATGAAAATCACCGCGGAGGCCCGTCAACTCAAGGCGGCCCGCAGTCAGCCCCGTGTACTGATGATTACCAATGACCCCGAACGACCGAAGGTCGTCATTCAAATCAAGGCGAAATAATGCGAGTGGAAATAGATGAAAGCAGCGGTTTCTGTTTCGGAGTGACCACGGCCATCTCCAAAGCGGAAGAGGAATTGTCGCGTCAGGGCACGCTTTACTGTCTGGGCGATATCGTCCACAACGGTATGGAAGTGGACCGACTGCACGGCAGAGGACTTGAGACCATCAACCATGACGACCTGGCGCGCCTGCACGATGTGAAGGTATTGCTGCGGGCGCACGGCGAACCGCCCGCCACTTACGAGACGGCGCGGCGGAACGGCATTGAAATCATCGACGCCACCTGTCCCGTGGTACTGCAACTGCAGCGCCGCATCAAGAAACAGTGCGACGCNCATCCCGACGCCCAGATTGTCATTTTCGGCAAAAACGGTCATGCGGAGGTGTTNGGCCTTGTGGGACAGACACACGGCCGCGCCATCGTCATCGAAAAACTGGAGGACGCCGCCCGCCTGGACTTTACGCGCGACATCTATCTCTACTCCCAGACCACGAAGTCGCTCGACGAATTCCACGCCATCATCAGCTACATCCAGGAGCACATCCGTCCGGGAGCCGACTTCAAAAGTTTTGACACCATCTGCCGGCAGGTGGCCAACCGGATGCCCAACATCGCCAGATTCGCCGCCAAGCACGACCTGATTCTCTTCGTTTCCGGTCGGAAAAGTTCCAACGGCAAGGTGCTCTTCGAGGAGTGCCGGCGCGTCAATCCCAACAGTCATCAGATAGAACGGGCCGACGAAATCCGCCCGGAATGGTTGACCGGCATCTCTTCCGTCGGTATCTGCGGCGCCACTTCCACCCCGAAGTGGCTGATGGAAGAATGTAAGGAACGTGTAACGTTGATTAGTGGAGAGTTGAGTGTTGAGANTTGAGAGCCGCCTGTCCATACCCCAAGAGCAATCCCCTGCAATCAANAGTCATTTGCTCCGCAATCAATAGTTGTTTGCAGTGCTGGCAATAGTTGTTTGGTCGGCAAGTAATAGTCCGTTGCGGACCAAACAATAATCAACTGCGGACCAAATAACCCATCCTTCCTCGTTTCATATGAAATGACGTTCTCATTCTATATGAAATGACATCCTTGTTCTATATGGAATGACAGTCTCCTTTCATTGAGTTGAAGAAAAGAACGTGTAACGTGAAGCGCAAAGCGACTGAATACCTTTAGCTGAGCGTTGTCACCTCGCAAGAGGTGCAGTCCGAGCGGAGCGAGGACCGGGTAACCGGGCGTGCTCGCCGCCAGGCGGCACGCCCGGATAGTGACTCTCTATACTTTCAACCCCAAAGGGGTTGCACTGCCATGAGCGAAGCGAGTGGCACATATCTTAGTCTGTGCTATATGGGTATTGGTACAGTCGGCCCCGCTGGGGTCGGGAGTGTGGGGAGCCACCCTATCCGAGGGTTTAGTCGCTACGCTCCTGCACCCTCGGTTAATAGCCCCTCGCTACGCTCGGAGCAGTACGCCGCTTTGCGGCTTTTTATCGTGTAGCGTGTAATGTGGAGCGAGAATAGTCCCCTCCTACTCTGTAGGAGGGGTGGCGCGTAGCGATGGGGTGGTTTGAAAGCCGCGGAGCGGCGCCCTGCTCTGAGCGATAGCGAGGAGCCCTTAACCGAGGGTGAAGACCGCTGGGTCTGAACCCTCGGATAGGCATCTATATGCTCCTCGACCCCAGCGGGGTCGCCCTGACGCGAGCGGAGCGAGAGGAAAAAATTAAGCTCAAGTCTCAGCCGCTTCGCGTCTGCAACATCGGCTTCGCCTCGGCAA
>Ga0065709_1000014_pt1 | contig 37471 bp, 32 predicted proteins | sample Hoacrofraction14_2_FD_59096 | JGI IMG/M metagenome (GOLD analysis project Ga0065709, IMG submission 59096) | Hoatzin crop microbial communities from Cojedes, Venezuela, sample from fiber fraction 14 v1 | ecosystem: Host-associated > Birds > Digestive system > Esophagus > Crop | place: Venezuela...
GTCAACTCCTCCTCACGGGCTATCGCCCCCCTGCTCATTCAAAATCCCGTCTTCCGGGACTTGATTGAGGAGGTGACTAACGTGGAGCGTGGAGCGAGTAGCGTGGAGCGAGAATACCTTTAGCGTTATATTAACTCTCAACCCTCCACTCTCAACAATATTGAAGGGGAACTAAAAAATCCCCCGCAAATCACATGATTTGCGGGGGATTCCGTGGTACCCAGAGCCGGGGTCGAACCGGCACGAATTGCTTCACTGGTGTTTGAGACCAGCGCGTCTACCAATTCCGCCATCTGGGCAAAAGCCTCAGGTCTTAAAACCGCCTGCAAAGGTACACATAAATTTTAAACCTGCAAATATTTTTAGAAAAAACTTAATTTGCTTGGCAGTGTCGTATATATTCGCTATCTTAGACGCAAATTTACAGTGCTACTGACCTTTGACTATGATAAATACTAAGAAACCTGATTATGCCCTCATCCTTGCCGGCGGCAAGGGAAGGCGCTTGTGGCCGTGCAGCCGNCAGGCGTTGCCGAAGCANTTTATCGACTTTTTCGGTTCGGGCCGCACCCAGCTCCAGCAGACTTACGACCGGCTCATGAAGATTTTCCCGAAGGAGAACATCCTCATCAGCACCAACCTGGACTACGGTCACCTGGTGAAGGAGCAGTTGCCGGAAGTGGCCGATGACCACATCATGTTCGAGCCCATCCACCGCAACACGGCGCCGAGCGTGGCGTGGGCTATCCATCGCATTCACCGCATGGCGGGCAGCGCCAATCTGATGGTGTCGCCCAGCGACCAGGCCGTCATCAACGAGGAGGCTTTCCAGCACAACGTGGCGGCGGGCATGGCGTTTGTCGACGCCCACGACGCCCTGCTCACGATGGGTGTCAGTCCGACACGCCCCGAACCGGGCTACGGTTATATCCAGAAGGGTGACGAGACCGCCACGGAGGGGCTCTTTGAGGTGAAGTCGTTTACCGAAAAACCGGAACGGGCGTTTGCGGAAATGTTCATGAGCAGCGGGGAATTCCTGTGGAACACCGGTATCTTCCTGGCCAATACCGATTACCTGAAGGCCAGTTTCAACCAGTTGCTGCCCCCAGTGCTCCGTACGCTCGACGCCGGGAAGCCGGGCAACAGCGTGGATGAGGAGAATGAATACATGCGGGACAACTTCTCGTCGTATCCCAACCTGTCCATTGATTACGGTATCCTGGAAAAGTCGGAAGACGTGTACGTGATGCGGTGCGACTTCGGCTGGGCGGATATCGGTACGTGGCACGGCATCTACGAGGCGGCCAGCAAGGGCGAAGGTGATAATGTCATCATCGATACGGATGTCTTCCTGGATGATTGCCACAACAATGTCATCAAGATGCCGAAGGGCAAACTGGCGGTGCTCAACGGTCTGGACGGTTTTATCGTGGCGGACAGTGACAATGTCTTGCTCGTCTGCAAGAAGGAGGATTCCTCCGCCCTCGTCCGGAAGTATGTGAATGAGGTGCAGATCAAGAAGGGCGATGAGTTTGTATGACAACTATATTTAGAGAGCATGTCTATTTTGACACAGCCTCGTGGATTGCGCGATAAGCGCAAGACGAGGTGGTATGTGGGAAAAGCAAAAAAACTTTCGTTTTTTCTTTGTTTTTTGATTTGTTTCGATTAATTTTGCCCCCGAAGAATAGGGATAAATAAGATTAGGATACGGAATTCCGACAGTAAGTCATGTCGGGATTCTTTCTTTTTGTCCCCTGTAAAAAACCGAATTGATTAATAATTAAAAGAAAACGAATATGTCTTACATGTCAAAAGAAGGCTACGACAACCTCGTGGCCGAGTTGCAAAGGCTCGAATCCATCGAGCGTCCGAAAGCGTCGGCCGCGATAGCGGAAGCACGCGACAAGGGCGACTTGAGTGAAAACTCCGAGTATGAGGCCGCCAAAGAGGCACAGGCCCACTTGGAAGACAAAATCAACCAACTGAAAATGACGGTTGCGAATGCGAAAATCGTGGACACTTCCCGCCTGAGCAGCGACAGCGTGCAGATTCTTTCCAAGGTGGAGATGACCAATCTCACCACCAAGGCCAAGATGACTTACACCATCGTGAGCGAGAGCGAGGCCAACATCCGCGAGGGCAAAATTTCCATCAAGACCCCTATCGCACAAGGTCTGTTGAACAAGAAGGTNGGCGACGAGGTGGACATCAACATNCCCCGCGGCACCATCCGTCTGCGTATTGACAAGATTACGGTCGGCTAAATCACGAAACTATGGATATTTTCTCTAAAATCGCCGCTGGCGAAATCCCCAGTTACAAGTGTGCGGAGAGTGAGAAGTTTTATGCTTTTCTCGACATCAATCCGCTCCAGAAGGGTCATACGCTCGTNATTCCGCGTCGCGAAGTGGATTACATCTTCGATATGGAAGACTATGAAATCGCCGATTTTGAAGTGTTTGCCAAGCGGGTGGCCAAGGCTGTCCGCAAGGCGTTCCCCTGCAAGAAGGTGGCGCAAGTGGTGCTGGGTCTCGAAGTGCCCCACGCCCACATTCATCTCATTCCGATGAACGAGGAGAAGGACGTCAACTTCGCCGGCGAACACCTGAAACTCTCCGACAGCGAGTTTGCCGACATCGCTTCCCGCATCCGCGAAGCTTTTGAATAAGAAATATAACATCGAAGATGTTCTGCGGATNCTTGCATCCGCCTGGTAACCGGGCGTGCTTGNCGCAAGGCGCACGCCCGGATAACCTCAAATACTTTCCCGACCCCAGCGGGGTCGCCCTGACGCGAGCGGTAGCGAGGGGAAAAGATAAAGGCGAGTAACAAACTGTTAAATAATCCTTATAAAATTAATTTATTTGTTAAANAGAAAAGCACGAGCGTAGAAAATGATTAATTTTGCAACCGATTTTGAAGTGAGATGAGCGCAAGGCGAAGCGAATGACTTGATTACCCCGCAAATTCCACTGACACGATGACCCCACACCTTATTATATATTATATATATGCGCGTGTGATTCTCTTGGAAAGAAATTATTAATTATATACATTCAAAACTTAACTTAAAAAAGAAATGAAGAAATTTCTATTCATTTTCATGGCTTTGTGTGCCTACACAGTAGGGGCATGGGCAGAAGGAACCGTTACGGTTTCGAATGACACCGTGACCTTCTCGGGCTACTCTGCCGGTGAAATCGCTAAGATTTCAAGTTGGGATTCCTACAGGAGCAAGAAAATCTTCTTCACGAATTCAACGCTTAGCAGCGAAGACGTGACGGCTCTTGCCAATGCTAGTCTTTCGGCTACGTACTATAACTTTTATAGTGCTACGGTCGACGTTTCTGCTTTGGAGACATTTGCAAGCAGTATTCAGAACGCCAATTCTGGTCTGATTCTTCCGAAGGATTGTGGCATCACTGATGCAACAATCGAGGCAACGCCCTTTACGAAATTACCCTTTGTGGTACGTTTCAGCGGAACTACTGCGTATTACTCAACTACAAGCGCCGCCAACCTGAACACGGCCATGGCCGCTACGTACATGTATCTGAGCGGCATCACCCAGTTGACAACCAATGCCAACGGTTCCACCACTCAGGCATCTGCCCTGCAGAAGTATTCCGGTACGAACAGCACCATCAAGAAGATGGTGACGAAGAATGGTACCATCAGTGGCGACCTCGAGTTTACCAGCAACACCGTAGACTCTCTTACGCTGAGCAACGTCAAAATCACCGGTTGCTACAAACTCATCAACTGCCCCGACCTTGTAGACTTGGAACTCATCGATGGTACCTATATCAAAGACTCTCTCGTGGTGCGCGGCTGTAAATCGCTCGACAACCTTGACCTGAAGGCTTGCGCCATCGGTCCTACGGCATCTTATACTACGTTGGACAATATAGTGGTGACAACCTACAAGAACGGTAACATCACCATCAACGACAACCCCGCATTGCGCTACATCATTCTGCCGCACAACTATCAGAGTAAGACCGGCGTGAACATTGAGAAGGGCAACACCAACCTCTATGCCATCATCGCTACGGCATATACTTCAGAGTTTGTCTATGATGAAACAGGTAATAAATTGAAGGCCGCCAACGGATGGCAAGACTCTACTCGCTATATGACTGATGCTGACAGCAATCTTATGATTACAGTCAACTACAACATCTACAAGGGCAACATCCCCGACGACATGATGAAGATTGCCCAGAGCGTGCCCTACTATCAGTGCACCATTCACTGCTTGAGCGCTGACAATGAGGCCGTGCAAAGCACGACCACCACGACCACCGGTCCTGACGGCAAACAGTACGTGGCCCTCACCGTGAGCGACATCGAAGGCATGAACGGCTTCAATACGCAAGTCTTCGACATCAGCCGTACGTTCTATACGGATCCGAAGAATGTGTATGCCAAAAACGAATATGTAAAGTACGTCATCCTGCCCGACAACATGGACTACGTGCTCGTCAACTATTACAATCCCAGTTACCCCACGTTGGAGAAGCGCGTAAGCGGCTGTAGCCAACTCGTGGGTGCCGTCTCCTACTGCGGTGACCCCGACAAGGGTAATTGTAACTCCGACTCCATCCAGCAAGTGAAAGGTATCATGACCTACACCCGTTTCCCGGGTCACGTGGCCGATGTGCTTAACATGAATTGGCACCTCTGGGAAGACGTGGTGACAGAAAACCGTTTCTTCATCCGCGACAGCATCAAGAACGTGGTGATGACCGGTCTGCTCAACGCTGCCGACATCTGCAACGGTAGTTACTGGAATTATGTCAACTCTAACGGTAACTATGTGGGTGCAGGCAACACCGATTATTTGGTGAAGAAAAACTCAGAATATGAATCAAAAAACCCTTCGCAACTGAAGTGCGGTTTCATGGGCTATATTTATAATCCCAACGGCGCATCTCAATGGGATTCCCGCCAAAACATGCAAAATATTAAGCGTCTCGACCTCACTCGTGCCGTGTTCCCCGTACAGAACGATATGCGTATCGCAGACATGACGGGTGTTGTCGGTCAGTTGGATACGCTCTACTTGCCCATCAGTGCAGCAATGAACACCATACCCGACAGTTGTCTCTGCGTGGGTAATAATACTACTGTTGAGGAACTTTGTATTCCCGGCAACTTCCAGCATTTCGGTGACTGGGCTTTCTACAGCAACGGTGGAAACCTGAAACATATCTATACCACGGCTATTGACGCTGAGGGTAACGGTTATCCTGCCCGTAAGAGCGATGCCGATAAGTATGACGAGTCGAAGATCATCGACATGTGGGATGACAACGAGCACAGCATGACGCCCGACGCTGAGAAGGGTGGTTGCTTTACTTTCTCGGAAAATCTGAAGAGCGTGGGCACCAAGTGCTTCAATCAATATAACCTCAAGGATGTTTACAACATGGCCACGACGGCCCCGACATGTAAGTTCAACGCTTTCTCAAGCGTGAGTTATATGAACAACAACGGTTATCTGGAAAGTGGCATTGCTAAGAGTGTGACTCGCAACATTTATGGTGGCGGTAACGGAAAATGGATGACTTATCTCCACTTCCCTGAGACATGTAGCGACGAAGAAAAGGCTCACTATACAGACGTTACCCGTAAGTATAGTATTCCTGACGGTGATGGCCGTACCGATGGTAACGGCGACATCGTATGCTGGCCTACACAGCCTGAATGGGGCCGTTCTGAGGCTCAGGCTATTGCCGGTATTACATGGGAATTCTGGAAGGATGCCGACGATGGTGCAGACTATGTCGGTTCCTATGAGAACACTGCATTTGCAGGTGTGGTTGCTCCTTATGACGATTGGATGCGTTCCAGCGATAATGTTTGGACAGGCGACTCCTTGCTCTACACTTATTATGGTTACAGCCTCTTGGACAAGACGTATTCCACATCCAACAATGCCAAGGGCTTCCGCGTGAAGGGTACAGCGTCTTTGAAGAACTCGGGTGCTTCATATATTGGCTGGGTGGACGATACCGATGCCGTTTACGACACCGATTATATGGGCTGGCACCAGTTTGTCCTCGCCTATACCTCCGTTACGAAGAAAGCAACCTATGACGCTTACAAGACGGACAATTGGTACACGTTCTGCGTGCCGACCGACCTGACCAAAGCAGAGCTGTTGGAATACTTCGGCGTACCTGCCGGCGCCACCATCGACGGCGAGGCTGCCAGCGGTACGACCTATCCGAAACTGGTTACGCTCTATGGTGTGGACCGCAACATGGACAGCGAGCAGATTACGCTGAGATTCACCAAAGACCTGGTAGGCAACAACAAGCGTTGGAACTTTGAGGCTGACAGCTACTATGGCAAGGATCAGGAAAGCAATCACTATGAGGACCTTTCCAATGATGATGACGTCATCGTGTATGCCGGTTGCCCGTATCTGATCAAGCCGTACAAACCGGTGGCCATCGACACGTTGTCCAACTACACCTACAACCCGGCCAAGTATATGCTCGGCATCAAGACGGGTGTGAAGTCTTCCACCAATGGCGATATGTATAAGCACTATCCTAAGATTGACTACGTTGTTACGGCTGCCCGTACTGAGAACAAAAAAGTAGACGATGAGTATGTGGAAGACCACTACGGTGACAGTCTCTATGTCTATCACTTCATCGGTACTTACAAGACCGACACGATTGCCGCCAACGATACGGTCTACTATTGGGGTAAGAACAAGAAGGGTGTTTGCAAGTGGTATCGCCACACCAACGGCAAGCAGATGAATTGGAATCCGTACATCTGTATGGCAGGTGCCCTGGGAACGACAAGTCTGGATTCGACGTTTGTTACAATGAAAGGTACGGGCGACAAAGGTGTCAATGTCTATTCCGTGAAGTACCACGGTGCCATCAACGACGACCTGTTCAATCTCGTGACCGGCGCCAAGACGGCTCCTTCTTACGTGATGGCATTCGACGATGACGAAATCAAGTCGGAGACGACCGGCATCGAGGAGATTGCCGACGTGGAGGAAACTGAAGAAGTTGTATCCGGTCCGGTATATTCTGTCAACGGTCAGCGCGTTAACAGCAACAGTCTTGCCAAGGGTGTGTATATCCGAGGCGGAAAGAAGTTTGTTGTAAAATAAATATTGTACGGCAAGGGGATTGTTCCCCTTGCCCTCAATGAAGTATCATTTTAAAAATAAAGAAAATGCGAAAGAAATATTTAACGCCCGAGTTGATTGTAGAACGTATGGACATGATACTCATGCAACAAAGTTCAAAAAGTATTCGTGAAGTTCAACCCGATGATCCAGACGGTCCAGGTGGTCAAGTCGGTGACGATGGTGATGAAGATGAACAACCTGACCCTCTAGCCAAGGATGACGACGGTTGGCAGACCTGGGACGAATAAATGACAATCATCGTATAATAGTCAGCGGTAAAGCTCAGCGCTTTACCGCTGATTTTTTACCCTATCACACCACGTTTGAGAGGGAAGCGCGGGATAGTCTCCTCCTAAGCTAGGAGGAGTGGACCAAAGCTGATAAGCGCAAGACGAGGTGGTATGATGACGGCGAGCACACTCCGGTTACCAGGTCCTCGCTCCGCTCGGACTGCATCTCTTCGAAATGATATTACTCATCTCGCTACACGCTCCACGTTACACGTTTCCCGTTAATTCATTGCCATTTCAGAAAATTTCCGTACTTTTGCGGGGATTTAAATCAAATTTATGCAAGACAAGGGAATCAGTATGGAGCGGGTGCGCGAAGTGTTGTACGGAGGCAGCCGGCTTCGGGAAGAAGAAATGCCGATGGACGAGGTTAAGCGTTCGTATGAGTTTCTGAAAAAATTCAGCAAGGACAAGGTCATCTACGGCATCAACACCGGGTTCGGTCCGATGGCGCAATGGCGCGTGGACGACCGCTACCTCACCAACTTGCAATACAACATCATCCGCAGTCATGCCACGGGAGCGGGCGAACCGCTGGGCGACATCTATGTGAAAGCGGCCATGATAGCGCGCCTGGGGACGTTCCTGCAGGGCAAGTCGGGCGTGCATCCCGAAGTGGTGACGCTGCTGACAGGCATGATCAACAACGACGTGATTCCTTTTATTCCCCGTCACGGCAGTGTGGGCGCCAGCGGCGATTTGGTGCAGTTGGCCCACCTGGCCCTGACGATGATTGGCGAGGGCAAGGTGCATTACCGGGGCGAATGGCAGCCTTCGGGCGACGTGTTGCGGCAGCTCGGTCTGCAACCGCTCCGCATCCATATCCGAGAAGGACTCTCCATTACCAACGGCACGTCATTCATGACGGGTATCGGCATGGTGAACCAGACGGACGCCGAGCGTCTGTTGTCGCTCAGTATACTGGCTTCCGTGTGGATGAACGAAATCGCCTCGTCGTATGACGACCTGATGTCGGAGGCGCTCAACGCCACCAAGCGGCATTACGGACAGCGGGAAATCGCCCGCCGCATGCGGGAAATCGCGGCCGACAGCCATTGTCTGGAGAAACGCGAGCATGCACTTTACGACGGCAAGCATGAGGAAAAGGTATTCGAACACAAGGTGCAGGCGTATTATTCCCTGCGCTGCATCCCGCAAATCCTGGGTCCGGTGTCGGAGACACTGGACAATGCCCGCCGCATTCTGGAGGAAGAACTGAACTCGGCCTGTGACAACCCTATCGTAGACCCCGTGACGGAGAACGTGTATCATGGCGGCAATTTCCACGGCGATTACATATCACTGGAGGAAGACAAGGTGAAAATCGCCGTCGTCAGGATGGCAATGACGGCCGAGCGCCAGCTCAATTACCTCTTCCACGACCGCATCAACGGTATCCTGCCGCCCTTCCTCAACCTGGGACAGCTCGGCCTCAACTATGGCATGCAGGCATGCCAGTTTACCGCCACTTCCACCACGGCGGAGTGCCAGACGCTCGCCATGCCCAATTACGTGCACAGCATTCCCAACAACAATGACAATCAGGATATCGTGAGCATGGGCACCAATTCAGCCCTGCTCTGCAAACAGGTCATCGACAATGCTTTCCAAGTATTTTCCATCCAGTATATCGCCCTGGCGCAGGCCACCGACTGCCTCCGACTGAAAGACCGGCTCTCGTCGGCGACGCGGAAGGCTTATGACGAGGTGAGGAAAATCCAACCCGTCATCGTGGAGGACACGCCTTTCTACGAGGAAATCGCCGCCGTGGAATCCTGGCTCAGGCGCGCCTGATCGTCCACGGGATTGGCGTAGATGCCGAGGAATATCTCTTTCAGCGCATCGGGGTCGCTCACGTCGAAGTCGTCCAGGACGCGCATGTGGTCGTGAAAGGCCTGCAACTGTCCGTCGCTGTACAGGTCGCGATAGCGCTGTTGCCCGTAGCGCAGGTCGTGCGCGATGTAATTATTGGGGTAAAGCGTATAGGCGCTAAGGATGCGCTCGTCGATGAGCCGCGCCACCTGTTTGTGGTATTCATTGTTGGTCAGTGAGTTGAACTGCAACAGTTCTTCCCGCCTAATCGGCTCACAGATGACGAACGACACCCGGCCCTTGGGTTGGGTGATGCCCGTGAGAATGCTGTTCTGGTCTTCTCCCGGTTTTTTGATATACGTACCCGTCTGGGCTGTCTCGTAGAGTTCGAGCGCCTTGAGCACGTCGCACGACTCCCATTCATAACTGACACACACCGGAACGACGTGCAAGTCGTCGATGGCCCCGATTTTGTCCTGCGGCCGGCTCAGCGTGAACATCTTGATGATGCCCTGGTCGGTGCGGTCCACGCCGTCCTTGGTGCGCCCGTTGCGCTGCGCTATCCACACGCCTTCCTTCTCTTCGGTAATGACATGACGGATATAGTCGGACAAATGGCGCGACGACATGTAAAAGTCTTTCAGTTTGCCGCCCCGCTCCACCCGGAACATCTTGTTGAGTTTGCCGATGTCGATGATGAGTTGCGACGACATCAGGTTGGCCCCGAAGGTGATTTGCATCGTCTCCAGACCGTTGTCCACCAGGGAGTATTGCAACAGACAGGCGTCGAGTACGATGTCGCGGTGGTTGGAGACAAACACGTGGGGCTGTCCGTCGCGGATATAGTCGAGACCCTGACAGGTGTAGCCCGTCGTGGAACGGGCAATCACCTGGCGGTTGACCTCCATCATGACCGTGTGCTGAAATTCCCGTTTGGTCTTGAAGGACAGCATCATGTCACGGAGTTCCGCGGGATTGCGGCCCGGAAACACATAACTGCACAACAGACCGAAAAACTCGCTGTCGGCAATGCGGCGCAACGCTGCGGGCGCCTCCTCGTCATCATAGGGACGGATGTCGTCGAATGGGGATGTCTTCATCTGGATTCTGGGGATAGCAGATTATCTTAAATCAATAAACTTCACCGGTTTGCGGCTCTTGGCGGGGAAGTTGACGCGCGCGATGTCCTCCTTGGGCAATACCGTCACCCGGGGAGCGACACGCAGACGGGCGCGGAAACGGTCCTTGAGGTCCTTGACGGCATCGGGAATTTCTCCCTTCAGACCCACCTGCACCTCCACGTCGTCGGTACCGGCCTCGCCCTTGCGGACATAGATGACATAGTTGTCCACGTAGTCGGTGTTGTCCAGCACGTCGTTGATGGCCGGCGGATAGAGCGTCGTACCCTTCAGTTTTATCATATTGTTCTTGCGGCCCACCAGCGGCGTGAGGCGATAGCTCCACCGGCCGCACTTGCACTGTTCCGTCACCTTGGCGCAGACGTCGCCCGTGCGGAACCTGAGCAGCGGCATGCCTTCCACGCCCAGGGTGGTGACGACCACCTCGCCTGCGTCTCCGTCCTTCACGGGCAGATTGTCCTCACCGATGATTTCCACGATAATCAGTTCGGGATGCACATGTCCGCCCATGCCGTACTCGCACTCCGAGAAGGTGGCGCCCATCTCCGTACTGCTGTACGTGGCGAAGAGTTGCACCTCCGGCCACTTCTCGTGGATTTTCCTGCCCAGCAGGTTGAGGGAGAAATCCTGTTCGCGCAGTCCCTCACCGATGCCGATGATGCGCTTCACGCTGCAATGGCGGTAGTCGATATCGTGGTCTTCGGCATACTGGATGAGGCGGAGGATAAACGAGGGCACGCACATCACCGTATCGGGCTTGATGCGCCGTATGGTGTCCCATTGGAGTTCGGGAATGCCGTTGCCCACGCGGATGATGCTCGCCCCCATTTCACGGATGCCGAGAAAGTAGGCCAGACCCGCCATGAACCGTTTGTCGATGGTGGTCATCAGTTGGAGAATGTTCCCCGGATGCAGTCCCGCACAGGCAAACGACTTCTTCTCGTTGTAGGCCAGGCGCTGCAGGTCCTTNTCGGTACAGGCGAACGTGACCGGGTCGCCGAGCGTGCCGCTCGTAGTGATGTAGTCGATAATCTTGTCTTTCGGGCAACACAGGAACTCGTCGTTGAAGAGTTGNAGGTCCTTCTTCTCGGTGAAGGGTATCTTGACCAGGTCTTCCAGTGTCCTGATTTTCGTGATGTCGATTTCATATTTGTCGAACATCCGCTGATAATAGCGCGAATGTTCCTTCAGATACACCAGGGCCTTGGCCAGCAGACCTTCCTGAAACTGTTTGATTTCCTCCGGGGATTGAAACTCAATGTCGGTCATGATTGCACAATTATTTTATATAAAACGGAGATTAACGGGAAAACGTATTTATCCAATTCAAAAATTCTTTTTTCCAGGCAGCGCTTTCCAACCGCTGCAATTCAGGCGTGGGACAGGCGCCGAAACCGTGACCGCCCGTCTGATAGAAGATATAGCGGTGGGGAATCCGCCTGGCGGTCAGGGCAGAGTCGAGCAACTGTGCGTTGCGGTAGTCCACCACGGGGTCGTCGTGGCAGTTGACGAGAAACACGGGCGGACAGTCGGACGGCACATGCAGTTCGAGCGACAGCGAGTCGCGCAACTGGCGGTTGTACTTCCGCCACTCTCCGAGCAGGGCGCGCCGCGACCGCTTGTGGGTCGTCTTCTCCCGCAGCGTGACCACGGGATAAATCGGCGCGACGAAGTCGGGACGCAGCGAACACTTCGCCCTGATGCCGTGAGGCGACAGGAAATCCTGCACGGCCTCGGCCGAAAGCATGGCCAGATGACCGCCGGCCGAGAATCCCATGACCCCGACGGAATCGGGATTCACATACAGCGCTTCGGCATGCTCGCGCACATACTGCAAGGCCCGTTGCACGTCCTCCAGCGGATCGGGATAGCGGTAGCCGCGCAACACCATGCGGAAATGGGTCACATACGAGAAGATGCCCTGTACACGGTAGTGGAGCAGAAAGGCGGCGATGCCGTTCTCCTGCAACCAGCGGGCCACGGCGCGACCCTCGTTCTCCATGTCCAACCAGCAGTAACTGCCGCCGGGACAGACGATGACGGCCTTCGTGGTCTTTCCGCCTTCGGGCAGATAAGGCGTGAGCGTGACACGCGGACCGTTGACCGGCGTACCTTTCCACAGGCGGACGGCCTCGCCCGAAGGTTGAGCGACGGTACTTTGCCCCCACGACAAAAGCACGATGAGGATAAGGAGATGCAGGTGCTTCATACGCGATTGATTTTTCTGACCACCTGATTCTGCCCCACCAGCGCCTCCACCGTATTGATGGCCGTGAGGGGCACGCCGCAAATGCCGTGCAGATTGATGTTCTGACCGGTCAGGAGCAGGTTGCTCACCTTGGTGAATACCGGCAGTTGGGAGAGCATGATGTTCTCGCAGTCCTTGCGCATGCCATAAAGCGCCCCTTCGGGTTGGTTGTAATAATCCCGGATGGTGAGCGGCGAGGATGTCCAGCAGTCACTGACACAAGCGCGGAAATCGGGATACACTTGTTCCAACCGCCGGATAATCCTGTCGGCCTGCCATCGTTTCCACGCCTCATACGACTGTCCCCTGCGGCCCGTCACCGTATTCTCCCACTCCGCCACCGCCGAGAACGGCATGAGACAGTTGACGATCATCTTGGTGGCGAACGTCCCCTGCCGGTGTTCGGGCGGCGTCATGTACATGAATCCGCGCGGCCAGGTCAACTCGTCATAGTCGGCATGATGCCACACCTGACCGTAATTCTCCTGCAGGTAACAGGTATGGTTGATGTACGGAAAACTGTTTTCCCTAAAGGCCACGTACAGCGTGAAGGCCGAATAGGTGTTGGGTATGGCCGCGATGCGGTTCCGGTACGACTTGAGCAAGGCTTTTTCGGGCAACAGCGGGACCAGGCGCTGGGGATGAATGTCGGATATCACCACGTCGTCCGGTCCTACGGCATAGTCGGTTCCCGCCGTATGGATACGGACGACGCGCTTGTCCTCCGTATCCAGACCGACGACTTCCTGACGAGTCAGCAGATTGCCGCCCTTCTCCCGGATGATGCCCGCCAAAGCGTCCGTCAGTTGACGGCTGCCGCCGGCGAAACGGGCCGACCCTTCCAGGTAGAGGACGTTGATGAGCGCATGGATATAGGCCGGCGTATGTCCTTCTACGCCGCCGTACATCGGATTCATATAGGCCAGAAGGTCCTGCAACCTGGCGTCCTTGACGTAGCGGGCGATGAACCGGTCGGCCGCCAGGAGGAAGTCGTCCGAATGGGATTTCAGTGCACTGTCGCTTTCACGAAGCCAGAACAGGTCCACTTCGCCCGCGATGCGGTACAGCGCGTCCGTGTATTGCCGGATGCCGTCGGCCTCATCAGGGAAGAGACGGCTCAGGTAATCGGTGAATTGCCGGCGTCCTTGCGGTATGCGGTAGGTCGTTCCGTCGGAAAGATAGGTCACGCTGTCGATGCAGTCCGCATCGGCCGGGCGGATGTCCAACTGGTCCANAATGCCCAGATAGCGGCAGATGCGCCACACGTTGCCGCCCACTTGCAGACCGCCCAGCACGTGCATGCCCGTCTCGAAGACGAGTCCCTTGCGGGTGAACGTCTGCAGTCCGCCCCCAAGCGAGGCGTTTTTCTCCAGGACGATGACCTCAAAGTCTTCCTTGGCCAGCAGCGCTCCGGTAAACAGTCCGCCCAGACCGCCGCCGATGATGTATGTCTTTCTCCTGTTACTCATGATGACCGATGATTTGTCTCAACAGATATTCGCCGCCCAGGAGTTCACTGCACGTCACTATCGTACCGACCAGGACNCCCAGCATCCCGTGCGAGTTGATGTTCTGNCCCGTGAGCAGCAGGTTGGGTATCTTCGTGCGGTGGTGCACCCGGCAAGCCGGTCCCATCGTGATGTCCTTGGCGATGCCGTACATCGCACCCGCCTCCGTACCGGTATAGTCGCGGTACGTGAGCGGCGTGGACGTCCACCANGCCTCAACACCGTCCCTGAGATGCGGGAAGTCCTTTTCCACCAGGTCGAAGAGCCGTTCGGCCTTCTCCCGCTTGAACGCCTCGTAATCCGCGCCGCGCCGTCCCACGGCGGTTCCTTNCCAGGGCAGGACGTCNCNGTAATTCATGTAGGAGACGATGACGCCGCTCCTGGCCCGTTGCTGATGATCCTCCGCGCACATGTGCATGTAGAGGTACCCTTTGGGCCAAGTGTCTCCGGTATACTCCTCACAGCCCCACGGCGTGTCCTGCCGGTATCCGTAGAAGTTGGCGTTCAGGTAGGGCACCTGTCCCTCCTTGAACTTCAGGTACAGGGTGAAGCAACCGGTGGTTTCGGGCAATCGGGCGATGCGGTTNCGGTAAGCGGGTCTGAGCAGCGGTGTGTCNGTCAGTCCGACGGTCCTTGCCGGATGGATGGCCGAGATGACCAGGTCNGCCGGATATGCGGTTCCGTCGGCCGTCACGACGCCCGTCGCCTTTTCATTGTCGGTGAGAATGCGTGTCACTTGCTTGCGCGTCAACACTTCTCCACCGTTTCTTTCTATCTCTTTCACCAGGGCTTTGGCCAGGGNGTCGCTGCCGCCGGCCACCCGCCACGCACTCTGATTGTAGAAGTCCATGATGAAAGCGTGCGTGGCAAAGGGCGTNTTTCCCCTTTCCGCGGCATACAGGGGAAGGTTGCCCACGAGTACCCGCCGGAGCAGTTCATCGTCGAACAGTTCGTCCAGTACCTCGTCGATGCTCGTCATCTGCCACTTCACGTCAATGGCGGAAGTGTCCCTGGTGTCCTTCAGACTGTGGAGCGTGGAGGCGTTGGCAATGTCGGTGACGAGGTCGAAATAGCGGGCCAGATTGTCTTTCTCCTTAGGAAACGGCCGGGCCAGCGTCTCGATGAACGCCTCACGGCCGTTGGCGTAGGCGAACTGTCCGCCCGCCAGGGACATCCGTTCATACCCCGTGGGGNCCATCCTGCTGAGCCGGACGCCGTCCAAAGCGCCCAAGTAGGAAAGCATCTTGCGGAGCGACTGTCCCTTGTCGGCGCTGCCGATAAAGTGCATGCCGGTCTCGAAGACGGCGCCCTTGCGGGTGAAGCACTGCAAGCAACCGCCTGTCTGCGGACCTTGTTCGAGTACCGTCACGCGGTAGCCGTTCTTCGCCAGGATTACGGCGGTGGAAAGGCCGCCCAATCCGCTCCCGATGATAATCGTCTGTTTTCTGTCCACTGTCTGTTATTTTTCCGTGTAACGTGGAGCGAGATTACCTTTTTCTCCACTTTTCAAACCACCCCACCTCCGGCACAACTCTCAACTCTCAACGTTGTTTGGTTTTCTCGCTACACGCTCCTCGCTCCACGTTAAGATTCTCCGGCCGGTGCGCCATGTTTTCGAGCAGGGCGCAGTCTTCCCCGGTATCGGGATGGGCGATGACGNGCGTCCGTTTGTGCACCAAAGCGTANAGGAACGGCAGTTCGCCCTGTCCGCAATGGTCAAACCTGACCTCTTTCAGCGAGTCGTCCGCCCGGTCGACAATGTCGGTGAAATCGTCGTTTTTCTTCAGATTCATCCGGCACCGGCGTTCCGTTTCCGCCCCCTTGTAGATGTATTGGTGGCGCACGAACCACGACCAGTAGTGACTGTCTTCCTCCTGGCGGCACAGTGCGTCGTAATGTTGCAGGTAATACTGATGATACTTGCGNGTGCGTTCGCGGGCCGTCAGTCCATCGTCCGCCGATGCGCGCGTACCTATTTCTATATGGATATTCCCCTTGTTGAGCATCAGTTCGGGTTTGGGCAACACGTGTCCCGCCCCGTGCAGGAAGACGGGCAGGATATCGGCGCCCAATTCTTCCGCCAGATAGAAAGCGCCCTTGTGAAAACGCAAGATCCGGCAGTCGGGCGACCGCGTCCCCTCGGGGAATACCGCGATACTGTATCCGCGCTTGTAGAGCGAGCGGATTTTCTCCACGTTCTCCTCTATGCCGTCGGTCACGGGCAGGAACTCCGCCTTGTGGATGATACTGCCGTAGAACGGACTGTGCCAGGCCCAATTGTTNGTGAGGAACACCACCTTGGGCGTGAGCATCATCAAGCACATCAGGTCCAGGTGCGACTGGTGATTGCAGATGATGACGGCCGGCCGCTCGAAGGTTTCGCCGCTTTTGTTGTCCACCGAATAGGTGACACCGGGCACGTTGCGCAGGGCAAACCGGGATATCTTCTGCAGGAACCGGTGGTATTTCATCCGCGTCTCGTCGCTGTCCTTGTGGAAGAGGAAGAAAAGCCGGGTGTAAGGTTTCACGTAACCGATGACAATCACCAGGAAACAGGCGAAGGCGAAGACGGTCCTGCCCAGACGGGCGAGGGTGAGCGGCACGNGTCTGACCTTATCTTTCTTGTGCGTCATCCACCGGAAGACGATNGGAGGCAGGTAATAGGCCATGACGACCACCGTCAACATACCGATAACGGTCACTTCCGCCAGTGAGCGGAGGGCGGGATGACGGGCGAGAATCAGTGTTCCGATACCGATGAACATGATGATGGCCGACAGCGCCACGCTCCGTTTGTACGACTGAAGGAGTTTGCGGCCCGTGGCATATTCGGTGAGCAGTCCGTCGGTGATGAAGATGGTGTAGTCGTCGCCCTGACCGAAGATGAAGGTGGCCAGGATGATGTTGACGATNTTGAACTTCACCCCGAAGAGTTGCATGAGACCCAATATCCAAATCCAGCCCACCGCCAGGGGGAGGAACGAGAGCAGACTGAGTTCGATGCGCCCGAAAGAAAGCCAGAGGAAGAAGAAGACCACGAATCCGCAGACGAATCCGATGTAATTGAAACTGTCGTTGAGTTCGCGGATCAGGTCGACGGAGAAGGAGGTTTTCTCTTTCGCCACGGCAGGCGCGATGACTTCCCTGAATCCGTCAAAGGCTTCGGCCGTGAATCCTTCCGCCTCCGCCATCGCGTCCATGCGGCGGAGCAGTGAGTCCTCACTTTGCCAGAATGTCGTCCACCNCACCTGTTGCTCCTCGCTGACCGCCGTCTGACCGCCGGTCAGCAGCGTACCTTCCAGGATGCTGAATCCTTCCCGCTGCTCCGCCGTCATGTAATTGATGTGCTGCAGGTTGTCGTCAAAGGCCGTATGCCGGCTCATGTAGGCGAAGAACACGGTCAGCAGCACCACCGCCGCCATAAATCCGCGCCGCTGGCGCTTGTTGTCCAGGCGGAGAAAATCGATGTCGATGTTCAGGTGCCTGGTCTTGCCGGCGGTATGCCGCCTGACCAGGACGGGCAGGAACACCAGGACGAAGAGAATCGTACCGACAAGCATCAGTGCGCCGAACGCACCCAGGTCGCGCATGGCCTGCGCGTCGAGCCAGACGAGACAGGCAAAGGCCGCCACCGTCGTGATGTTGCCGATGAGCAGGGGAGACACCATCTCCGCCAGCGTCTTCCGGTTGTCGCCCGTCTCCATGAGATGGTCGAGGAAATGGAGCGGATAATTCACGCAAATTCCGATGATAACACTGCCGATGCCCAGCACGATGATGGAGACGCTGTCGTGAAACAGCGCCATGCCCAGGAGGGCGAACAGGGCACCGAAGAGAATGGAGACGCTGATCCACAACAAGTCCTGCCAACGGCGGTAATGCAGAAGCAGCAGTCCCAGGATAAGAACGACGGCGATGGCCATGGCCACCCTACTGTCGTGTTTAATCTGGCGGGCGTTCGTGACCGAGACAAGCGGTGCGCCCACGGCCGAGACGCGCCATGCGGGGCAGTCGCGCGCCGTGCGCATGATGACGGTGTCAATCATTTCCGCCAGTTCCGCATTGTGGGCCGACTCGCTCATACCGTAGGGAGAAGTCATCCAGGCGAACGCGTGCCGGCCGTCCTGACTAACGAAACGGCCGTCCTTCACCTGAAACTGACTGGCCGACCGCGTCTGTTGAAGCCGTTGGAGGACGGGCGTCAGCACGCCCAACGGGTCATACCGGACCAGTTCACTGCCCGGTCCGGGGAAAAGCAACAGTTGTTTGTCGCGCGCCAACTGCTCCCGGACGTATTCTTCCTGACGGATCAACGAGTCGATGCGGACATAATCCGCCTCCGTCATACAGGCGGGCAAGAGTGAAAGTCCCTGACGGATGAGACCGTCAGCATCTCCGTCGTCCGTGCCCGTCCTCAAGTCAGTAATCACACCCGCCGTATCCACGTCGGCGAAATGGTCGCCCAGTATCGTCATCGCCTCATCGAGGCCTTCCGCGTCCCATCCTTTCGTGGTGTCCTTGGGCGAGAAGATAATGGCGATATAACTCTGTGCCGCCGTCTGCCGCTCTGCCGTTCCGGTCGTTTTCTCCTCCGTCTGTTTGCCCGAAGGCAGGAATTTAGAGATGTCTTCTTCGTAATGGATCCCCGCGGCCGCCCAAAGCGCCAGTAGGGCAAACGCCACAATCATCGCCCAAGTCGTCAGGCGACGACGCGAGAGCCACAGGTATATCCTATCGAAGAAACGTATCATTTGAAAATCTTTCGGATGAGGCGGCGGGGCCATCCATAGACAACGGCGCCGAAACAGAGAAACACATTGAGCAGACTGATGCGGGCAAAGTCTTTTCCCGGACGGAAATGACTCACCCGTTCACCTGCCGGCGGATAATACACGCGAATGGGCACGGGCAGGAGTTCGGTGCCCTGCCAGGCCGTATACACCAACAGGGCAAGTTCGGCCTCATAGCGCGATGAAAGNGGCCATTTCAGAGGAAGACGGTGGAGCGGATAAAGGCGGAAACCCGTCTGTGTATCGTGCAGACTGACGCCCGTCTGCAACCGGAACCAGAAGTTGGAGAACCGGTTGGCAAAACTGTTTCCACCCGGCATGTTCTCCGCCTGGAGGTCGCGCTCGCCGACCATCAGACTTTCCGGATGCTTTTCGANGGCGGCGAGGAACAGGGGGATGTCCTCCGGATAATGCTGTCCGTCGGCATCCAGGGTGACGGCGTGTGTATATCCTTCCGCCAAAGCCTTTCGAAAACCCGTTTTCAGGGCCGCTCCCTTGCCTTTGTTGCGGTCGTGACGGACCACGGTGACGTCTTCCAGCGTCATTCCGTCGAGGATGCGGCGCGTGTCGTCCCCACTGCCGTCGTCCACCACGATGACGTGACCNACATGACGGACCGTCCGCTCTATCACGTCACGGACGGTCTTCCCGTTGTCGTAGGTCGGGATAATGGCGCAAACGTTATTTTCCAAATCGCAACACACTGAACACTATCTTGGTCTTGTCACCGTTTTTCTCGGTGATTTCCACACTCTTGAGGGTCTTCGTCTGACTGTCGAACGAGACGACCACCTCACTGAAAAGTGCCTTCAGGTCACTCTTCCGGGGCGTCATCAGTGCCTTGAGCACGTAGCCGTACTTGTAGAAATCCACCTTGAAGTCCCTGTTGGTCTTCAGGTTCTCGCCCGTGAGCGAAGAACGGATCAACTTCGATACCCGTTGGAAGGTCTTGCCGTTGCCCGTNTCCAGGGTNCTTTTTCCCTTGTCGTTGCCGATTTCCACCCGGTCGCCCTTGAAGGTGAGTTGAAGCGCATAAGGCGAAGTGTACTCCCACTTCATCACGCCCCCGCGCTCGTAGTAGAGTTTGCCTTCCGACACCGACGGCGATTTCAGTGCGGCCACCGTCCGCGTCTGCGTGAAGTTGCCTTGCATCGTGCGGATGCCCTGTGTGGACTTGGCGATGCTTTCGGCGGTCTGCCGCGCTTCCTGCGCCGTCATCCTCACCCATTTCTTGCCCGGAGGCATGGCCGATAGACAGGTGACGGCGAGAACGAATAACAGAATGTACTTTTTCATATGGTCAAATGATTTTTAATCTTGTTCAACTGCCGCTGATGAGACAGCAACCCGCCATAATCAGCAGGACGCCCGCCCAACGGATCAGCGGTATCTGTTCATGGAATACAAAGATGGCGGCGAGCATGCCCAGGACGTAACTCAGGGAAATCATCGGATAAGCCATCGAAAAGGGAAAATGCTTGATGATGTACATCCACAGTANCGTGGCGGCCAGATAGCATGCCCCGCAGCCCAACCACCACCAGTTGGTGAGTTGGCGGCCGACGAACTCCCACGTGCAGCGGACGGGACCCATCGCGTTCAAGGCGAACTTGAGCGCCACCTGCCCGCCGACGAGCAGGACGCATTGGATAAGGGAAATGAGTATCAGTCGCATGATTCCGTATGATTGTCTTTAAGCGTGAATGACAGTTTGGCGAACACCTGCCCGTCGTGCGTCACCAGGCAAAGCGTCTTACCCGCCTTCTCGGTAAACGAATATGTGAGCGACGGTGTTTCCCGCGGATCCACCACGGCAATGAATTTCAGGTTGTTCACCTTTTCCATCTCCCTTTCCTCCCGGTCGTGCANGGATTTCAGTTCCAGGGCCGTTTGCAGGATGACCACGCCCGGCGTAATGGGATGTCCGGGGAAGTGGGCGCGATAGATGAGATGGTCCGCGTCCAGACGGATGTCATAGACGTAGTGCGCATCGTCCGTCAGGGATGTCCGTGTAATCCGGAAAAGTGANTCGTTGAGTCGCATGCCGTTTCTTCCTCCTTATTGGATTTTGCCCAGTAGAATGAGGGCCGTATTCCGCTCGTCCGCCGCTTCCAGGAGGGCGTAAGCGCGTTTGCCGCCCGCCAAATCGCGCACCACCGTGTCCGTCTCCTCCATCGGGAACGTCTCCACGGGGCCGCCGTCCGCCAGCGAGGCGATTTCCTCCATGGCGGCGTGTAGCGCCTTCCCGTCGGGTTCGTGTAACAGTCGGACGGCCAATACCCGGCAAAGCGCCTCAGACGCATCATTACAGAGCAGCGTATACTGGCAATCCGGCNTACCGTCCTGGAGTTCNTCGTATCCGCCGACAAGCGCCGTCATGATTTCCCCGGCCTGCAACTGCAGGAAAGCGTCCGCCCAGGCCGACGCCGCCGAGACGGCATCATGGCTGTAAGTGGAATTGTACCCGTGCGATCCTGTCTGAATGGCGACAAGCGCAGATACCGTGTTGTGGGTCGACTGCATGAATGAGGCGGGACTGGCCAGGCCCTCGTCCGTGTGGAGAGCGGTAAAGAATTTCCGCGTATTGTCCATACACCCCGATGCCGTTCCCGTGATGATGGCGTCAGGATGCGTCACGCTGCCTTCGGCCAACACGTCCAGGGCCGTCTGCAACGCCCCTTTCAGGCCCTTGCCCAACCGGCGCGTCTTCATCGGGTTGAGGCGCACCTTGGGTTCACGNTCCCCGTCNTAGCGCAGACAGGCCTTGACGTAGGGCGTATATCTTTCTTTTGAGACAACCGTTCCGTCAACAGGAGCACTTTCCTCCGCCCTGCCCAATATGACGGCCGAGTCGTTGCCGCCNAATCCGAATGCGTTGCAAAGCACGTGCCGCAGTTCTGCCTTTCCCGTATGCAGTACGGGGATTATCCCGTCCTCCATCGGGGTATGGAAACCCTGTTGTCCCGGTACGAACTGTTCCCTGAGGCACAACAGACAGATGACGGCCTCGATGGCGCCCGACGCACTCGTGGTGTGTCCCGTCAGTGCCTTNGTGGACGATACGGGCGGTATCCTCTCGCCGAAGACCCGCCGGATGGCATGACTCTCGCTCAGGTCGTTGTCGGGCGTACCCGTGCCGTGCGCGTTGATGTATTGGATGTCCGCGGCTCTCAGGCGGGCCCGTCTGAGAGCCGCCTCCATGGCCAGCGTCGCTCCGTCTCCCTCAGGAGACGTGGCCGTCTGGTGAAAAGCGTCACAGGCATTGCCCCATCCGCAGAGTCGTCCGATGAGACGCGCCCCGCGCTTACGGGCGTGCGCCTCACTCTCCAATACCAGGTAGGCCGCGCCNTCTCCTAGATTGAGTCCTGCCCTGTCGTTGTCGAAGGGCCGGCAAGGATTNGGGTCGAGTATCATCAGGGTGTTGAATCCGCTGACATGATAGTGTGTCAGACATTCCGCACCGCCCGCNACGACCGTATCAAACCGGCCGCTCTCTATCAGACGGGCGCCTAAGATGATNGCGTTCAGGGCCGCCGAACAGGCGGTGGAGGGCGTCGTCACCCAGGCGAAATGCCCTGCCNCACGCGCAATGAGTTCGGTGCAATGGCCCGCACTGAGCGCCTTCAAGCGGTTTTCGGGCGTTCCTTGTTCTACGGCTTGCCGTTCCCACACGTCCATGCACCCCACCGTCGTACCGTTGATGAAAGCCGCTTCCTCCGCCCNGATGCCNGCTTCCTCCATTGCTTCTTTCAGTGCCGACCGGCCCAAGACCGCCGTGCGCGGCGTCTGCCCGTCGTCTTCCAGGGAAGACACGACACCCATGGGCAATCCGAATCCGAGGTATCCCNTATTGGAGATGCCTGACCGGTCGTGGAGCAGGGCGTCCAGCGTCTGCCGCTTGCCGGTGCCGATGGCGGACACGATGCCCGCGCCTGTGATGACGACAGTCGTCACTTGGTCCTGTTCTTGTCGATATAATCCGCCATGACACTGACGGAGGCGAAGATTTGTTTGCCTTCCTTCGGGTCACGGATTTTGATTCCGTAATGTTTCTCCATCAGGATAATCAGTTCGAGCGCGTCAATCGAGTCGAGGCCCAATCCGCTTTCGTCGCCGAAGAGCGGTGCGTCGTCGCTGATGTCCTCAGGCCGGATTTCCTCCAGACTGAGCGCTTCGATGATTTGCTGTTTCAGTTGTTGTTTCAGTTCTTCCATTTTCCTATAAACTTATATCTATTGTTCTTGCGTAATATNTTCTTCTCTTTCCAACAGCCACAGGCGGACGTCGTAATCGTCGTCCGAGCGNCAGTCGGTCCATCCCGTGAGGATGCGCCGCGTGTGCGGGTCCTGGAAGGCGTCGGCGGCAATGGCGTTGATGCGCTCCTCGTCGAATTTCTCCAATACGTAGAACGCCGTCTCCCCGTGCCACCCGTTGCGGATGGCGATTTCGCCCGTCACGATGTTGGCCAGTGTGTAGACGAATACGGCGGGCGACGGAAAGAAGTTGTCCTTGTCCTGAATCGTCGCCTGATAATGCAGGTCGTCGCAAAGTGACGAGGTGGAATTGAACAGGATTATCGCCGTCTCCCGCTCCCTGTCCTTGAGTTGCTGAAGCAACATCTCCGACCCCGCGAACCCTGCCTTGCACAGGGCGTCCATCTTGTGAAACTTGGGGTAAGGGGCGATGNGGGAGTAGAGAGCGTGGAACGTGGAACGTGGGGCGTGGAACGTGGGGCGTGGAACGTGGNNCGTGGAACGTGGGGCGAGATTATCTTCAGCGTTACTGTCATTTCTCTCTCCACGTTTAGCTCCACGTTGCTCCCTCCATCTCACTCCGGCGTTGCATCCGCCGAAACCGGACATGAGTTTGATGAACGAGGGACGCGAGGTCTCTCCGTGCCGGGAAGACACCTGCAGGGGATAAGTGGTGCCGCATGCCGCATAACCGCGCGTACCCAAGACGACGTGATGGCTTACGGCCTGCAGGGAGAGAATCACCTCCAGGATGCCCGCCGCCCCCATCGTATGTCCGTAATAACCTTTCAGACTGTTCACCGGCAGGGCGTCCAGGGAGGCCCTGTGGATGGCGATCGACTCCATCTCGTCGTTGTAGAGCGTGGACGTTCCGTGCGCGTTGATGAAGGCGATGTCATCCTTGTCCACGCCTTCGCTGAGGTCGCGCAACACCTGATAACTGCCCTCGCCCGTGCGGGACGGTCCGCTGATGTGGTTGGCGTCATTGTGATTGCTGCCCGCCTCCAACACGAAAACGCCGGTTTCACCGGTTTCTTCCGGCGCGAAGCGCGACAGGACAAGCGTGGCCGCCGCCTCGCCCAAGTTGAGCCCCTGACGGTCCTTGTCATACGGCCGGCACAGGTCGGGCGACAGCGCATGAAAGGCCTGAAAACCGCTGACAATAAACCGTGACTGGACTTCGCATCCCGTGACGACGGCGGTGTCGTAGCGGCCCGAACGGATGGCCCGCATGGCGGCAATTTGCGCGCATACGCCTGAGATACAGGCATTGGACACCACCAGGGGATTGCCCGGATGATGGAAGTAGTCCGCGATTTTCCGCGCCGTCCTGCCGAGCAGGACGCTTTCCTCATCCCCCTGCTGGAGGAGTTCGATGTTGCCTTTGGTCGTCGAGAGAATNAACAGCGTCCGGGGGTCGGTGATGTCCGCCCCGCAATGACTCAGCGCTTCCCCGACGGAATGGATGACCGCCCGCTCAAACCGCGTGTATCCTTCGATTTCGGGCAAGTCGCCCTCCTCGAAAAGNGAGGCGTAAAAGGGTTCCGGCTGTCCGAAAGTCCCTTCGTGCAGGCGCAAGGCCGACCGTCCTTCCAGGATGGCCCGGAAGTTGTCCGCCGTCGTCTTGCCCAGCGGCGAGGTAATGTTGTCGGCGATGCGGTATATCATTGTCGGTCTCTCCACTGTTTGTAAAATTCGGGACAGTCCCACACCAGTCCGTAGTTGCGGTCCATGAANACCTGGACGGAATGTCCCGTGGCCAGGAGCGTGTCGTCGTCCGCCTGATGGATCTCGTAGTCGAAGACGATTTTGGCCGCTTCCGTCGGACGGTAGATGATGTCGATGCGGCATTTCATGCCGTAAGTGATGGGTTTGCGGTAATGGAACGACAGGTCCACGAGCGGCGCGTAATACCCGTTGTCGTAAATCAGGGAATAGGACAGGCCGTGCTCACGCCCGAACGCCTCGCGNGCATCCTCGAAATAGAGCGCGTAAGAACCGTGCCAGACCACGTTCATCGAGTCCACCTCACTGAAGCGGATNCTGAATTCCTTGGATGTCTTAAGCGTTTTCATCAGATGGTGTCTCCGTCATTGCGATTTTGATTTCCGTTTCGGCCAGCACCTCCCCGTCAATGCGGATGACGGCGTCGGCCAGTGTGATGCCGAACACGTCCTCCTTGACCGTGATTTCCGTCCATATCCGTTCTCCGACAGCGGGCCGCCGGTATATCCGCAAGTCTTTGATACCGCCGATATAGCCGATGGAAATACCCTTTTTCAGGATATACTTGTTGTAATATCCGATGCGCGCGGCGCACGTCTGGGCGATGTTCTCCGTCATTCCCGCCACCGACAGGCGCCCCTCCTCCGTCATCAGACCGTCTTCGGGTACGGTATAGGAGCACGCCGTCCGCCGCTCGTCAAACACTTCCAGCGTGTCGACGAAGACAAACGGCCGCCGTTGCGGCAACAGTGTGGTGATGTCAATGTCCTGCAGTCTCATCTTTCGGATCAAAATAGGCGTAGAAGTTGAACCATTGCCGGGGATACTTCCTCAGTATTCCGTCNAGGCATCCGGCATATTCCCGGGCCAGTTCACCGGCCTTGTCCGTGGCGCTCAGGCGCCGGATATGAATCTGATACCCCTTGAGCGACGTTTTCATCACGAAGACGGCCAGTGCCGGCACTTCCCGGGCCGTAGCCATGACGAACGGACCTTTCGGCAGACGGACGCCGCTGCCCAGCAGACGGGCCTTGACANACTTCGCCGAACCGAAGATTCGGTCGGCCGGCATACTGACGATTTCGCCGTCGGCAAGGGCGTTGTTGACGGCGAAGANATGACTCATGTCGTCGCTCACCGGAATCATCCGGATATGGGCGTGACGGAACATCTCCCGGCGATTGGCCATGACCGTCTCCGTCTCTCCGCCGAACACGAGCGCGTTGAACGGTTTTTTCTCCGACACGAGCGAATACCCCGCCAGTTCATAGTTGCCCACATGCGCCGACAACATCAGAAAACCNCCCTTTTCATCGGCCAGACGGAGAAATTCATCATAGTGGTCGATGCGGATGTCAAACCGCTTTCCGGCGTACATGGCAAACCTGTCCAGGATGACGGCGCCGAAGAGGAAGTGGTTGGCGTACACGTTGACAAAGGCCTTGAGCGGCCCGTAGCCGTGCTGTCGTCTGAAGTAATGGTATATGGAGATGTAGCCTTTATGGGCCAGCAGCATGTAAAACGGGATGACGAGTGCCATACCCGCGTAGACAAACCACAGGGGCATCCACCTGAGCGACCGTTTCATGGCCTGCTGCATCCAGGTCTGCCCGCCCGTCGTCCCTTTCCAGTCGTTGTGTCCAGCCTGTCCCACGCCTCAGCGTTATGCCGTTTTCTGTTGGATGTAATCGCAGAACTGCGAGAAGGTGGTCACGCCGGCCATCTCTTCCGGTTTGATCTTGAAACCGAAATTCTTCTCCACGATGACCACGATGTCCACAAAGTCAAGACTGTCGATGCCGAGGTCTTCCTTGAGCCGNGCCTCAGGCGCGATTTTCTCCTCGTCGATTTCCAGATCGTCGATCATGAAGGCTTTCACCTTTTCCTCAATTTCTTTTCTTTCCATATTTTACTGTGTTATTGATTTCCGTTGATTTTGCATACCAATATACTGTGCCCCTGTCCCAGGTNGTCGTGGATTTCCTCCACNTGGAGCCCCGCCTCGCCGATGAGCCGCATGAGGTCTTCCGAATGGAACATCTTGCTGTTGCCGTTGGCGATGGCGGTAAANTAGAGCGACGTGAGCGTCAGGCACATCGCGGCGGGTTCGAAGCGCTGNCTGTCCCAAAGCGTCTCCATGATATAAAGCCGGCTTTCCGCCGTCATGGCCTTGGCGCACCTGGAGAGAATACTCCTGACCTGCGCCTCACTGAAACAGTCGAGAAANTGGCTCATCCAGACGGCGTCCCACGCCTGACTGTCGGGGAATGCCTGCGTGTCGTCCAGCAGGTTGCAGCCGAATCCGCCGATGCGGTCGGCGCCCGTCTGCCCCTTGGTCTGTTCCTTCATCATGGCGATTTGCTGGGGCAGGTCCATGACGGTCACCCTGACGTCCTTGTCGTAATCCACGCANCGGAGCGCCCAGCGCCCCGTGTTGCCGCCCACGTCGAGCAGTGTCTTGGGCTTGCGGGCGAAGACGATGTCCAAAGCCTCGTCGAAAGAGTGGTCGGAATAGAAATGGTCGAAACCGAACCAGCTCTTCTGCACCTGCCCGGGTAATGAGGAGAGCGCCTCGTACACCGTGGGCCACGGACCGAAATGGTCCAGGCCTGCGGGACGGCCTTCNTTCAAGGCCTCTTCCAGGCGGAACCAGCCCTCGTAGCACACGTCGTGATTAAAGTCGATGTTGGCCCGTGTGGCCGGGTCGTTGACAAGAAACCATCCCGTCTTGGCCAGACGGAAGCGTCCCTGCACATCGTCAACGAGGACGATGCCGATGCTCAGCGAGGCTTCCAACAGGCATTGGGCGGCATAATGCGACAAACCCGCCGCTGCAGCCACCTCGTCGACGGTCATGCCGGCGTCGCTGTCGCGAAGTCTGTCCAGGATTCCCTCCTTGACCATCAGGCGTGCCACCTGGAACACAATCGGACCGAAGGCGATAAACTCGGCCTGGCGCTGTGCTTCACGGGCGGAAATCTTCTCCGCCGTATATTTCTTTTTCAGTTCTTCCGAGAGATACATGTCTATTCTGCTGATTGACGAATCACGAGNGCCGAGTTCGTTCCGCCGAAACCGAACGAGTTGGACAGCACCGTGCGGATTCGCGCCTCTTTCGTTTCGGGGAGGATATTCAACTTCTCAGCGTATTCGTCAGGATGTTCGAAATTGATATTGGGCGCGATGAACCCGCCCTGCATCATCAGGATGGAATACACCACCTCACTGGCACCCGCCATCCAGCACTCGTGGCCCGTCATCGACTTGGTCGAGGTGACCGGTGTGCGCCGCCCGTCGAGCAGGCGGGTAATGGCCATCGCCTCATACATGTCGCCCTGACGGGTGGAGGTGGCGTGTGCGTTGATGTAATCGATGTCAGCGATGCCCATGCCGGCGTCTTTCAGGGCGCGCGTCATGGCGATGATACTGCCCTCGTCACTCGGTTGGGANATGCCGCCGCCGTTGCTGGAGAACCCGTAGCCGCACACTTCCGCCAGGATGGTGGCGCCCCGCTTCCGGGCGTGCTCATAGTCTTCCAGGACAAGGGCCGCCGCACCGCCGCTCGGAACGAGTCCGTCCCTGTCACGGTCGAAAGGACGTGACGCCTTTTCCGGCGCGTCCATGCGGGCCGAGAAAGCACCCAGCGCGTCAAAGTTGGCCATACTGTAATAATTGGTCTCCTGCGCGCCGCCCGCCAGCACCATGTCCTGCAGGCCCTGGCGTATCATCATCGCGCCCAGGCCCACGCTGTGACTGCCGCTCGCACATGCCGCGCTCACGGTGAAGTTGATGCCGCGCAAATGGAAGATGGTGCTCATGTTCATCGTCACCGTCGAGTTCATCGACTGGAATATCAGGCCCGACCCGATGAGTTCCGAGTCGTGCTTCTCGTCCATGATTTTAGCCGTCTCAATCACCGGTTTGGCGGACGAGTCGTTGCCGAAGATGATGCCCACCTCATGGCCCTTCAGGTAATCATCGTCGATGCCCGCGTTCTGAAACGCCTCGCGCGACGCCATGTAGGCGTATTCCGCCTCTTCCGACAGGCCCACGCGCAGACGGCGGTCGATGACGCCTTTCAGTACGGGCCGATCCACGATACCCGTCAAGGCCGAGCGGTAACCGTAGGTCAGGCGCGCCTCTTCGGTGCCGATGCCCGACTTGCCCGTGTAGAGCGACAGGCGCGCCTCCTCAATATTCTTGCCCAGGCATCCCCAAATGCCGATGCCCGTAATGACTACTCTTCTCATGTGTACAGTCCTCCGTTCACTTGTATGACTTGTCCGGTGATATAGGCCGCATCGTCGGAGGCCAGGAAGGCGACGGCCGCCGCCACTTCCTCCGGCGTACCGAAACGCCGTGCGGGAATAAGTTTCTTCAGCGATTTCTCGTCCAGGGAGGCCGTCATGTCTGTGGCGATGAATCCCGGTGCCACTGCGTTGACGGTCACCTTGCGCGGCGCCGTCTCCTGGGCCAGCGCCTTCGTCGCCCCGATGAGGGCCGCTTTCGCTGCGGAATAATTGGTCTGTCCCGGCAGTCCCTTGATACCCGAGAGCGACGTGATGTTGATGATTCTGCCCTTGCGGTGGAAAAGCATGTTCTTCACNAACCGGCGGGTCAGGTAAAAAAATCCGTTGAGCGTCGTATCCAGCACACTTTGCCACTCCTCGTCCTGCATGAACACCAGGACATTGTCGCGGCGGATGCCGGCATTGTTGACGAGCACCGCGACGTAGTCGTCGGGGTGCGCGGCCTCCCAGGCGTCAATCGCCGCCTCTATGGCATTGCCGTCGGCCACGTCAAAGGGCAGCAGTTCGCCCTGCCCGCCCTCGCGGATAATGTCGTCGAGCGTCTCCCGTGCCGCCGCCTCATTGCTCCTGTAGTTGATGACAACAGGCCAGCCTGCCGCCGCCAACCGCTTGGCCACGGCCCGTCCTATGCCCCTTGATGCTCCTGTGATAAAGGCGTATTCCATTTCTTTTCGTCCGATAAATTGCGCAAAGATAATGAAAAAAAAACAGCAACGGAAAGAATTTGGAGGTTTTTTGGCTGTCACGTTAAACATCCTTAATCCAAAGTTAGAATATAGGATCTATTCAATACTTCTTCTAATGACTTCCCGTCTATTTTAACGCCTTCCCAGAGATCTTCCGCATGCTCGAAAGAGAAGANTACTTCCCCTTGAACATGTGTATCGCCTGAACATTGAGAGTTGACACATGGACTATCCGGATTATCTCGAGGAAGTTTTTTAATCCCAATTGGAGTACATTCTGAATGGATACCATAAAAGGTGTACTCCCTNCACTAAAGAAAAATCGCCCAAAAACTTTGACGTATCACTAAAATATAGTATTTTTGCAGTCTAAACACAGAAGGAAGATACCNAACAAGGGTGATTTCCTTTATTTATCAGCAAGCCGAAGGCATATACAAAAATCATTAATAATATAAATTTTTAAAAACTCAAGACGTTTTATGTGGTTATTGAATTCATCCATCGGAAGAAAGGTAGTCATGTCCGTAACGGGCGTCTGCCTCATTCTTTTCTTGACATTCCACATGTCAATGAACGTTGTCGCACTCTTCTCGGGAGAGGGTTACAACATGATCTGTGAATTCCTCGGAGCCAACTGGTATGCCGTGGTGGCGACACTCGGACTGGCGGCCCTGGCGGTGATTCACATTGTTTATGCCTTCATCCTGACGGCGCAAAACCGGAAAGCACGCGGTGACAACCGCTATGCCGTGACCGACAAACCGNCCAAAGTGGAGTGGGCTTCACAAAACATGCTGGTGCTGGGACTCATCATCCTGCTCGGTCTGTTGCTCCACCTGTTCAACTTCTGGTACAACATGATGTTCGCAGAGTTGGCAGGCACTGAGACGGCCCTTTCGCCCAGCGACGGTTTCGGTTACATCCAGCAGGTGTTCTCNAATCCCGTCTTCGTGATTCTCTACATCATCTGGCTCGTCGCCATCTGGTTCCACCTCACGCACGGATTCTGGAGCGCCATGCAGACCTTCGGCTGGAGCGGCAAGATTTGGTTCAAACGCTGGAAAGTCATCGGCATCATCTACGCTACGCTCCTGATGCTCGGTTTCCTCGTTGTGGTATTGGCTTTCGCCCTCGGCATCGCTCCGAGCCTTTTGTAATCGGGAAAGTCATTTATCCTTAACGGTCAATTTTTAACAAGTAAACAAAATGGCAAAGACATTAAATTCCAGAATACCGGAAGGACCCGTCGCAGAGAAATGGACCAACTACAAGGCACATCAGCGACTGGTGAATCCGAAGAATAAGTTGAAGTTGGACGTCATCGTCGTGGGTACGGGTCTGGCCGGCGCCAGCGCCGCGTCGTCCCTCGCCGAGATGGGCTTCAATGTGTTGAACTTCTGCATTCAGGACTCGCCGCGCCGCGCGCACTCCATTGCCGCACAGGGCGGTATCAATGCAGCGAAGAATTATCAGAACGACGGCGACTCCGTCTACCGCCTGTTCTACGACACCGTGAAGGGTGGCGACTACCGCGCCCGTGAGGCCAACGTCTACCGTCTGGCAGAGGTGTCCAACAATATCATCGACCAGTGTGTGGCGCAGGGCGTTCCCTTTGCCCGCGAATACGGCGGCATGCTGGCCAACCGCTCCTTCGGCGGCGCCCAGGTGAGCCGTACCTTCTATGCCAAGGGACAGACAGGTCAGCAACTCCTGCTCGGCGCTTACTCCTCCCTGAGCCGTCANGTGGAAGCCGGCAAGGTGAAACTCTTCACCCGCTACGAGATGGAAGACGTGGTCATTGTAAACGGTCGCGCACGCGGCATCATCGCCAAGAACCTCGTCACCGGACAGTTGGAGCGCTTCAGCGCCAACGCCGTGGTGATTGCCACCGGCGGTTACGGCAACACCTACTTCCTCTCCACCAACGCCATGGGCTGCAACTGTACCGCAGCCGTACAGTGCTACCGCAAGGGCGCTTATTTCGCCAATCCTTCCTACGTCCAGATTCACCCCACATGTATTCCGGTCCACGGCGACAAGCAGTCGAAGTTGACCCTGATGTCGGAGTCGTTGCGTAACGACGGCCGTATCTGGGTGCCGAAGAACATCGAGGACGCCAAGAAACTCCAGCGCGGAGAAATCAAGGGTTCCGACATCCCCGAGGAAGACCGCGACTACTACCTGGAGCGCCGCTATCCCGCTTTCGGCAACCTCGTACCGCGTGACGTGGCCTCCCGCGCCGCCAAGGAGCGTTGCGACAAGGGCTATGGCGTCAACAACACCGGTCTGGCCGTGTTCCTCGATTTCTCNGAGTCAATCAACCGCCTCGGTTATGATGAAATCATGCAGCGCTACGGCAACCTCTTCGACATGTACGAGGAAATCACCGATGTCAATCCCGGTAAACTGGCCAACGAAATCGACGGCGTGAAATACTATAACCCGATGATGATCTTCCCCGCCATCCACTACACGATGGGCGGTATCTGGGTCGACTACGAACTGATGACCACCATTCCCGGTCTGTTCGCCATTGGTGAGTGCAACTTCTCCGACCACGGTGCCAACCGCCTCGGCGCTTCCGCACTGATGCAGGGTCTGGCCGACGGTTATTTCGTGTTGCCTTACACCATCCAGAACTATCTGGCCGACCAGGAGATTTGGCCGCGCCTCTCCACCGACCTGCCCGAATTCGCCGAGGCGGAAGAAGGCGTCAGGAAGGAAGTGGCCCGCCTGATGGGTATTCAGGGCAAGCGCTCCGTGGACTCTCTCCACAAGGAGTTGGGCCACATCATGTGGGAGCATGTCGGCATGGGCCGCACCAAGGCCGGACTTGAAGAGGGACTGCGCCTGATGAAAAACCTGCGCAAGGAGTTCAACACCAACCTCTTCATCCCCGGAACCGACGCCGGTCTCAACACCGAGCTCGACAAGGCCATCCACCTGCGCGACTTCATCGTCATGGGCGAACTCATCGCTTACGATGCCCTGCATCGTGAGGAGAGTTGCGGCGGACACTTCCGCGAGGAGCATCAGACGGAGGAAGGCGAAGCCAAGCGAGATGACGAAAACTTCTTCTATGTGGGTTGCTGGGAGTATCAGGGCAACGACGAGACCGCCCCTGAACTCATCAAGGAGCCGCTCGAGTATGAGGCAATCAAAGTACAAACCCGTAATTATAAGAATTAAGTCATGGCAAAGAATATTAGTTTCACACTGAAATACTGGAAACAGAACGGTCCGAAGGACAAAGGTCACTTCGATACCCACGAGATGAAGAACATTCCCGACGACACCTCGTTCCTGGAAATGCTCGACATCCTCAACGAAGAACTCATCAACGAGGGTAAGGAACCGTTCGTGTTCGACCACGATTGCCGCGAGGGAATCTGCGGTATGTGCTCACTCTACATCAACGGTACGNCCCACGGCAAGACCGAGCGCGGTGCCACCACCTGCCAGCTCTACATGCGCCGTTTCAACGACGGTGACGTCATCACCGTGGAGCCCTGGCGTTCCGCCGCCTTCCCCGTCATCAAGGACTGTATGGTGGACCGTGGCGCCTTCGACAAGATTATCCAGGCCGGAGGCTACACCTCCATCCGTACCGGACAGGCACAGGATGCCAACGCCATCCTCATCCCGAAGGAGAACGCCGACGAGGCCATGGACTGCGCCACCTGCATCGGTTGCGGCGCCTGCGTCGCCGCCTGCAAGAACGGTTCCGCCATGCTCTTCGTGTCGTCTAAGGTCAGTCAACTGGCCCTTCTGCCGCAAGGCCGTCCCGAAGCAGCCAAGCGCGCCAAGGCCATGGTGATGCGGATGGAAGAACTCGGTTTCGGCAACTGCACCAACACCCGCGCCTGCGAGGCGGTCTGCCCGAAGAACGAAAGCATCTCCAACATCGCCCGCCTGAACCGCGAGTTCATCAAGGCCAAACTGGCTGATTAAAGGAGATTTTTGAGATTTATCATAGGGAATGCCCCGTCTTCTTAAGGAGGACGGGGCGTTTTTTTGACTGAAAAATTTGCGAGGTCATTGGAAAACCTGTACCTTTGCGCCAGAAAATTCCTCATGGTGAGGAATTAAGACTTAAATAAGTTAACCACAATGAAACAATCAGGCTTTTTATTGGTTTTTCTCGTGTGGAGCGCNCTTTGCACCGCCACGGAGACAGTTACGTTCACTGCCGGAGAGGACACCTCCGACTCCCTGTCATTAACCCGCGACGGCATCACGCTGACGATGTCTGCCGGCGCACTTTACAATCAAAGTTATTACCGTTTGGACAAAAATGCGACGCTGACGATTACCGCACCTGCCGGAACACTGTCGAGAATCGTGATTGCCTTCAACAACAAAAACTTGTCCTTCACCGCATCCGAGGGCAATTATTATTCCACCACATCCGAGAAACGGGGTGTCTGGAACGGCAGTACCGACCAACTGACGCTGACCAACAAGGCCGGCGCGTCCATGCAACTGAAGTCGGTCACCGTAACCTACACCCCACGGATTTCTTATGAGGCAGACATCTTTTCCACAGGTTACGCCACGTTTTACTATGGCACGGAGCATTTGATGTTGCCCGACGGTCTGACGGCCTTTACCTGCCATTGGCAAAACGGNGCGATTGTACCGGGTAAAACCTACGTAGCGGGTGACGTGATACCCGCCGGGGAGGCCGTCGTCCTGCAAGGCAGTCAAGGAACGTATGCCTTTACCGCCGCAGATACGGCCGGCGGAACGGATGCGGCCAACCTGCTCTGCGGGGCGGACGAGGAAGTGACGCTGTCGGATGAAGGATGGCGGTATTTTATCTTGTCGCTCAACAAGGCCGGCGACCCGGCGAGTGTCGGTTTTTATTATTACAGTGCCGACGGTAAATCCGTGACTTCCGGTGCCCATAAGGCATGGCTGCAATTGCCGGAAGATGTGTCGGATGCCAAGGAATATCCCATTNCATCAGGACAGATTACCTCGCGCGTACCGAATATTTTAAACAAAGCGTCCTTGGACAAAGCGNCGGTATACGACCTTTCCGGCCGGCAGTTCACTGCTGACCGCCCGCAGAAACCGATGATTCTGATTTCCTCTGACAAGAAATTAACCCTGAAAAAATAAATCAAGATGAAAAAGAATTACATGAGTCCCCGTTTGGCATGTGTGTGTCCCCTCGCCGACCTGATGGCGCTTCCCGTATTTTCCCGTCAGGGCGACCAGCGGCAGTTGGTCCGCTCCATGGATGAAGAAGACGACGATGAGGACGAGGCCGATACGGTCTGGCCTCCTTCCCCCTCTCCGTGGGATAATTGAAAATAATCGGCTGTGGGAAGGGTATTTCCGGCGAGGATTTACGTCTTACTTTATACAAAGTGTAATGTAAGATGAAAAAAACTGTGGTTTTGTTTCTGCTGGTGTGCGCGGCGTTGTCGGCGGCGGCAGAGAATTATCCTTATCGAAGTGATTACCTGTGGGTGACGGTGCCCGACCATGCTGACTGGTTGTATGAGACCGGACAGGAAGCGACGGTGGAGGTACAGTTGCTGCGCTACGGCGTGCCGCAGGACGTGACGGTGGAATATGCGCTGGCCAAGGATATGCTGCAGCCCTTCAAGANGGGGGAAATCAAACTGAAGGGCGGCAAGGGACGCATCACATTGGGGACGCTGGCAAAACCGGGATTCCTGGATTGCCGGTTGTCGGCCCGGGTGGAGGGCGTGACCTATAAGCATCATGTGAAAGTAGGATTCTCGGCGGACAAAATCCGTCCCTACACACAGATGCCGGCCGACTTTGACGCCTTCTGGGAACAGACGCTCGCTGAGGCCCGCAAGACACCGGTGCGGTATACCATGCAACCGGTGGAGGCGTACAGCGATGACAAGATTGACTGCTACCTGGTACGCCTGGAGACGGGCCTGGGACATCACGTCTATGCGTATCTCACCCGACCGAAAGCGGCGGGGAAATATCCCGTGGTGCTCTGCCCACCGGGAGCGGGCGTAAAGACCATCAAGGAACCCTTGCGGCACCGATACTATGCGGAGAACGGTTTTATCCGCATGGAAATGGAGATACACGGACTGAATCCGGAGATTCCCGCGGACGACTTCCGTGACATCAGCAAGGCATTCGGCGATTACCTCACGATGGGACTGGACAACCGGGACAATTATTATATGCGACGGGTGTATGCGGCCTGCGTCAGGGCCATCGACTTCCTCACGGGTCTGCCCGACTGGAACGGCCGGGACGTGATGGTGCAGGGCGGCAGTCAGGGCGGCGCACTCTCGCTCGTGACGGCAGGNCTCGACAAACGGGTCACGGCATGTGAGGCCAATCATCCGGCACTNTCGGACATGGCGGGTTACAAGGACGGCGGAACGGGCGGCTATCCGCACTTCTGCCGNATGCAGGGAATGATGACGGACGGGAAGGTGAAGACCATGGCATATTATGACGTGGTGAATTTTGCCCGGAGGATTTCGTGTCCTGTCCTGATGACTTGGGGATACAATGATGACGTGTGTCCGCCGACGACGTCGTATGCGGTGTATAATGTCATCTCCGCGCCCAAGGAGGCGCTCATCACGCCGATTAACGAGCACTGGACAAGTGATGCGACAGAGAAGGCCATTATGGAGTGGTTGAAAAAGTTTTGCCATTGATACGGCAAAACTTTTTTTGTTTTATTCCGAGCCGCAAAAAGAAGTATTTTGCGGCAGTATCGACCGTGAAACAAGTTGATTTTTTATGTCTTCAAACCCGATTTTAGCGCAATTTAGCCTTGGATTTTCTCTTAATCTATGTTAAAAAATCGGCCCTCGCGCGCACGCGTGACTGCACTTCCACGATCTGCAAAGGACCAGGCGCCGATTTTTGAATCACGCGCGCACGCGCGCAAGGACTTTTTCGTTTTTGAGAGGCCACAACACCCCAATAAAAAGTCCGTGAAACACCGTGCAAACCGAGACCAGAAGCCAAACTTGTTTGGATTATGGCGAGGTGCAGCCGATGTTGCGGCGACGAAGTCGGCGAAACTCGTGCGAGGTGAGAGCAAAGCCAAGTTTACTTCAGCTTTGCCGAACCGAAGCCGATGTTGCAGACGCGAAGCGGCTGAGACTCGTGCTTAATTTTTCCTCTCGCTCCGCTCGCGTCAGGGCGACCCCGCTGGGGTCGAGGTGCATATAGATGCCTATCCGAGGGTTCAGACCTAGCGGTCTTCACCTCCGGTTAAGGGCTCCTCACTATCGCTCAGAGCAGGGCGCCGCTCCGCGGCTTTCAAACCACCCCGGCTCCGCCACCCCTCCTACAAGCAGGAGGGGACTACGCTAACGCAAACTCGCTGCGTCTAAGACGAGGCACAGGGATAGTCTCCTCCTAAGCTAGGAGGAGTGGACCCAAGCTGAAAGCGCAAGACGAGGTGGTATGTATTGCGAAAAATATTTACACTATTTTCATCGAAGTAATTTAACTTGTTTTTGTCAGTAATTTAAGTTAATTTACTGAGTAATTTAAGTTGTTTTACTGAGTAAT
>Ga0065709_1006035_pt1 | contig 37430 bp, 26 predicted proteins | sample Hoacrofraction14_2_FD_59096 | JGI IMG/M metagenome (GOLD analysis project Ga0065709, IMG submission 59096) | Hoatzin crop microbial communities from Cojedes, Venezuela, sample from fiber fraction 14 v1 | ecosystem: Host-associated > Birds > Digestive system > Esophagus > Crop | place: Venezuela...
CGCACTGGCAGTATGTAACGGCGTGGGTATCATCGAGAAGGGTGCTACCGACAACATCGCAGTGGTTAACGGAACAGAGGTTACAGACGCTACTATCTCCGACCTCCAGGCACTGATCACAACATCGGACGGCGAGAACCCCTTCATCAACGGACAGGGCTTCTTCATGACCAACGCAGTGCTCAGCAAGGTTCAGGGTGGCGACGCTGATCCTACAGCCGCTCCCGAGCTCCAGATCCTGGCTCCCATCGACGCTGACAAGATCTACGAGACAGAGGAAGATGCTGCCAAGGACGAGAACGATCCCGCAACTGATATCTACGTAGAGCGCGCCGTGGCTAAGGCTACTATCAACGGTGGTTCTGTTAAGGCTGCTGAAAACCTTGTTAACAAGGCTGGCGTGACTACTACCGTAGCACTCGCAGGATGGTGTCTCGACAATACCAACCAGAGCTCTTACATCGTAAGAAAAGTTGGTGAGGACTGGACATGGAACCTCGCTTCTAAGAGCGCTTCTGTTACTACAGACAAGTATCGTTTCGTAGGTGGCAACGCTGTTGACAAACATTACGGAACAGAGACTCTCTACAGAACATACTGGGCACTCGACCCCAACTACGATCAGGACTGGGCAACCGGCATGTTCTATGAGCCCACTGAGAAGACTTGGGACGACGGTTCTAATCCTCTCTACTGCTTCGAGAATACCTTCGACGTAGCTCATCAGCAGTATCAGCAGACAACACGTGCCATCGTGAAGCTGACACTCAACGGCGGCAAGACTTTCTACACCATCGCCAACGACAAGAAGACTCTCTGGGCTGCTGACGAGGTTACCAAGCAGGCAGCTGCTACATTCCTTGCCAACAACGAGGTTAAGACTTGGTTCAAGGCTAACGGTAAGGCTGGCGAGACTCTCTCAGCAGAGGATCTTACTTTCAAGTTCAACGACGACGAGAAGGCTGGTATCGTTAAGATCGAGTCTGTTACTATCCCCGGATCGAAGCTGACAGCTGGTGCTGACGTTGAAGCCGACGCTGACAACGCTGACCTCGCCAAGGCCGTTACATCTATGAACAACAGCCTGAACCCAATCCGCCGCTATGTTAACGGTGAGACATTCTACTCAATCCGCATCAAGCACTTCGGTGACGATCTGACTCCTTGGAACAGCGACGAGTACATGGAGGGTTACAAACCCGCCGAGAGCACTATCGCTACCATCTATCCCGATGCTACAGACTCAAGACAGGATGCTAACTACCTCGGCCGCTACGGTATGGTTCGTAACAACTGGTACGACCTCGTACTCGGTACAGTGCTGAAGGTCGGCAGCGCCGTTCCTCCTTCACTCAACACCAGCGACAGCCCTGATCCCGATCCGGACGATCCCGATCCCGAGGATCCCGAGCATCCCGATGACGACGTTGAGTCTTACATCAAGACACGTATCAACGTGCTCTCTTGGGCTAAACGTGTTCAGAACTGGAATCTGAAGTAATTTTCATTCTTCCTCATATCAATGTGTCCGTCTCCCAAGGCGGGGGCGGGCACATTAAACCATATTAGTTAATAACGCTGACAATAATAAAATGAAGATAAAAAATCTGCTTCTTGCATTAATCACCGCCGTGACGCTTACCGGCTGCGGACTGGTGACAGAGGATGGCGACGACACCAACTGCGGTCTCTTCGTGGCATTCAAGTATGACTATAATCTGCAGCGCGCAGATATGTTCAAGGATCATGTCGGCGGAGTGACGTTGTATGTGTTCGACAAAGACGGGAATTTCGTGCGCTCGTACGAAAACAATATCATACCCTCCATGGGAATGATGGTCAACGGCGAGTATATGTACTGCATGCACATACAAGACCTGCCCGACGGCGACTACCGGTTTATCGCACTGTGCAACCAGAAGGCTTACGAGGCGACGCTCAGCACCAAGGGTGCCAAGTATCGCAGGACCGATCTCTCCAAGGGTGACAATGCCGAGAAGCTCGTCGTGACTCTCGACAGGACGAACAGCGCTGACGGCAGCTATGCCAACGTGAGCAACGAGGCTCCCCTCGACACGCTATGGCACGGTATGTCCAACGGGGCCGTGGCTGTGAGCAACCACGAGCAGGTGATCACCACGATCTCACTGACACGTGACACCAAGATGCTGACCATCGGACTGCACAACCTCGACAACGGCAAAAAGGCAGACATAGACACAGAGGACTTCGTGTACTATATTTACGACAACAACGGTGTGCTGGCTTACGACAACGATATCATCGCTGACAAGGACCTGATGTATACCCCGTTCCACAAATGGAACTCGTATTCCACCGACAACAGCGGCAATATCACCGACGCCACGGCACACGCCTGCCTCACCTTCAACCGTCTGAAATACCACGAGAACGGCGACGAGAACGCGCTCCTCGTGATCTACAACAAGACGACGATGAAAGAGGTGGCTGTGATCAACCTCACCGAATTCCTCGCACAGGGACGCAACGCCTACGACCTCTATGCTTACTCAAAACAGGAATACCTCGACCGTGCGTATGATTTCTACATGGACTTCTTCATAAAGAACAATACATGGCAGTATGCCGAGGTACGCATCAACGCCCTCTCTTGGGCTAAACGAATACAGAACGTGGATCTGCAATAAGTAAATGAAGTAATTATGACAATTAGTCGGTTGATATATTTTTCTCTTGTTTGTGCGGCGGCAACTTTCGCTTCCTGCTCGTCAGAAGACAGCGGGGAGAGAGTGCCACAGTCGATGAACGTGAACAACAGCTTTATAAACCTCGCCATTACGGTGGACAACGCCAAGGTGAACGAGACCAGGGCCCTGCCTGCCGCAGGTGAGAACGGCGACGGCAGAGAAGCGGCCTTCGAACGTGAAAACAATATCGAAGGGGTGACGCTCATCCTCTACCGGGATACCGCCGGCATCAACACCACGAATGCCGACAAGGACACCCTCGAACTGGTGAGGTACTTCCTCGTAACCCTCGAAAACAGGGACGATCAGGGCACGCAGTACAGCAGTAAGACCGACGAGGCTTACTACACCACCGGCGACCAGCCCCTGGGAGACACGCAGCTGGACTTCAACGAGAAATATCATGCCATCGTCATCGCCAACAGAAGGACGGACCTCGTAGAGGGCGTCTCTACCCTTCAGGACGTCAGGGATATGGCGACATCGACAGTGTATACCGGGGCATACAACGCTATGCCGTCGGCAATCACCGACTTCATAATAACTTCCGAATCCGACGATACTATCAACTTCTCGAAGATCACTCCGACCACCGATGATGACAACAACCGCCATTACGACCTCACCAAACAGCCGATAAGAATCGAGAGAATGGCTGCCAGAATCGATTTCTGGACATCGAAAGCCACACTCAACGCTAACGACAAGAACGGTAAGGCATACGACGGATATGTGTATCCGGTATGGAAAGAGACCGACACTGACGCCAAACCCACATCGGAAGACCGTTTCGTGGTGAGATATGTGATACCGTTCAACCTCAACGATGGTGACGAATATATGCTCAAGCGTTTCGACGGCGGGAAATGGCTCGTCGACGAGGACGGCACCAATGCGGTGATAGATCCCGAGACAAGCAACAAAACCGCCACATCGGCGCCGGCATCTTTCGAGAACACTCTCGACGACCTGCTCGAACAGGTGAAAGAGGATACCGAGAAATCAAATATTTACGCAAGGGAGCTGTCCAAACTCTACGATGATATCGACAACGGATCGGGAACGAAAGACTTCACCGACGACGGCAAGACGGGTGACAACCTCATCATCGCATACCCCAAGGAGAACACCCTTGTCAAAGAAGCACCACTATACTATAATGCCACCGGACTGATGATAGTGGGATACTACTACTCCGGCGACGACGTCACGGTGGAACCGACGAAGTATGTATACTTCACATACCTCAGACACCAGGGCGAAAGCGAGACATCGTATCTGCCTTACCGCTACGACTACAAGAGCGATACCGGCGTGGCGGATATCGACGTGGCCAAGGACGCGCTAAACTCCAAGACCGACGCCATGAACTTCGGCGTGGTCAGAAACAACATATACCGCGTGAATATCACACGCGTGAACGAACAGGGTGACGTCACCCTCACCATCAAGGTGAAGAAGTGGGATCCCTATACACATAGTGTAATCTACATGTAATAAGAATGACGATGAGACGACTCAAATTTACATATCTGGCAGCTGCCGCAATACTGGCTCTCTCGGCCTGTCAGTCGGATGTCATCGAGCCCGGACAGCATGGCGAAACTGCCGAGGGCAACGGCATACAGGTGCATCTGAACGTGGGGACGGCGAATACCGCTGCTACCAGGGCTTGGGTGGACACCAATGCCGTGAACGAGGAGATGATGAACGTATGGACAGTTGTCGCCGTGGATAGCACGACAAACAAAATAGTGAAGGTGATGTGCTGCAAACCGACAAACGACAGCCGCGAGATCGACGACCTCGTGGATCTGCCCAAGGAGGGTACATATCGCTTCTACTCCTTCGCGAACATACATCCCCAGGTCGTGATAAAACTCCTCACAGAGGGTGCAAGCGAAAAGGAGACGTACGACGACCTCGTGACCAGTGACCCATTGAGCAGTCCCGTTAACGACGTCATCGACTCTACTTCGTACAAGTCGTGCGTGGGAAAGGAGGTGAAGGCTGACTCTACAAATACTCCCATCACCGTGAAGGGTAATAACTTCAATCCCAAGGCTGAAACCAACGGATACGGTTCTACCGGTATACCGATGTCTAACGTCCAGACGCTGAAGGTGACAAGCAAGAGTAATGTAGACCTGATCGTGGTGAGACTCATCGCCAAGGTGGAACTGAGATTCTACAACGAGACGGGAGCCGACATCGAGATCGACTCGGTGACGCTTACCGACCTTACGATGAATACTACCGACAACCTGCAGCTGCTGCCGTCGATGAAGACAGTGAAAGGACATAATACCATGGATTACATCCACAGGAATATTAATACCAATCTGAATACGGAGAGTACCGAAGACCTCAAACTCAAGGCCGAATTAACTCTCTCGAAAGACTCTACATACACTGCTAAGAAATACAAATCGTTTACTTTCTATGTCAACGAGAGCGACACTCCCGACTCGACAGAGACAAACCAGTTCAAGCGCTTCTTCCTGAAAGTGAAGGTGAAGGACAAGGAACTCAGATACGTGCTCCTCGAGGACGAGACCAACGGTGACAAGTGGAACTATATCTCACGCAACGACTACCGTATCATCCCCATCGTGCTCGACGACTACAAACTCGATATCATACCCTACGACTTCCCCGCTATCGGAGTGTATCCGGCAAGCGTGAAGGAGGAGGACGGACTATATACCATCAATTTCCATGACTACGGACACTTCCACCTTTATCCAAAGGTGACAAGATACAGCGACGAAGACGTACAAATACCTTACAACGACACTTCGGCCAGCGTTTATTGGACATTCGTGAATAATGCTTTCACTTCGTCGTGGACATCATATACCGATATGTATAAGACGAAGACAGCCGACGACAACAACAGTTCATTCTATGTAAAGGGCAGCACCGCCACACAGGATGCCGACGACAACGGCGGATGGCCGGCACTCGACCTGAATACAGTATCCCGCTGGGAGGAGGCCAAATCGGGCGACACTTATCAGCCGTTTATCTTCGGAAAGATCGCTGAGCCGGTATGGAATTCCGACGGAAAGATGGACAAAGATAAGACAATATACCACGAACTGCAGGTGCAGCTGTATAAGAACGGCACCGCAGCACAGGTGCTGACTACAAAGATCCTCATGATCCTCGACAAAGAACAGATGTCGGCAAGCAAGAGGAAAAAAGTAATCCGTAAACACTAAAGAAACAATAAAAACAAGATAGTTATGAAACTGAAAGAATTCATAATTAATAAAGTAAATAAGGCGGCAGCGGTAACTCTGTTGCTCGGATTCGCTGTGGCAGCGCAGGCCGCTACATGGCAGGATCGAAGTACTTATACGGGTGAGACGATACAAAAATATTACAAGGACGCAAATACTTCGTATGTAGCAGACTTCGCGAGCTTGATCCAGAGTAAAGTGCCTGGTATTGCACAAAGCAACTTTTATATTCGCTGGAGTTTATATGACACCTCAACGGATTCTTACGTCGCCCTTGAGCAATATGGCTCAACCAATAAATTTACCCCTTCAGGGGGATGGTTGAGCTACGCTGATAGTTACTATGCTTTTGCAAGTGGCAATAATGGTAATCTTGCGGATCTCATCGGTTCTACTACTCTCACAGCTTCCACTCTTGAGAATAGGATTTTGGAATGTTGGGTTTCTGATAGCTACGATGCTACCGTTAATGGCTACCCGTACAATTTTATTTCTGAGCCGGAAATTGACCTCAAGATAGAGGTGATCTTCAATGAGGATGGTATGGCTCCGGATGATTTCGTGAACGAGAAGACATCTACTTGCGAAGATTTGGCTAAGTCTATCATCGTTGAGGAAGACGCCGCTACATATACCATTGAAAAACCAAGCGACTGGCCGGATGACTTTAAGGCCACATATATCCGTTGGTATCTGAAAACTGCCGATGACGAGGTGGTTGATATTTCTACCGGAAGCAATCCTCAGCTTACCGGTCTTGACGGTTATACCACCCACGCTACGAGAGGTGCTTACTGGTATTCTTCGACAGCTACGGCTGCCTCCGGGCTGGCGATGCCTACAGTGACACTTGCCGACGGTGAGAGCCTCGTAGGGTACAAACTCGTCGCTCTTATTTCCGGTGATGAGGGTACACTTAATACTGACGGAACCACTCTCGATAAAGAGCCGCAGTATGACTATACATATACTTTCTCCTTTGAAAAACAGTGGGAAGGTACATTAAGCGACAACGCAATTAAGCATTCCGAGACTTTATTAGTAAGCTCAGACGCTACAAAAGTTACAATACCTTTAAACGAATATTATAAAACCATCCTTGCTGAATATGGTGCATCATCAGGTTCAGAGCTTGATGATGATTTGCATATCCGTTGGTATGTGACAAAGAAGAATAGTGATGGCACTTATAGCAAGATAGCAAGTTCAGAAAATTATCTGGCTAAAATCAACGAAAACTCTACCCATAGGACAAAAGATGGTTATGGCCTTTACTGGAACACGAAGACAGACTATAATCAACATGGAGTCCACACAAATCCGTTGGACAACGTTTCCGACGGCTCATCAGATGGTGCCAAAAACTTGTTTAATGTAACTTTCACAAAACCATCGAATGGCTCTTGGGAAGACTATCAGGTAGTAATTGTATTAAGCGATGACACCTCTGATGATAGTGGACAGAAAACATTTTACGAGGCTGCATCCTCTGACAATAATTGGAAAACCACCGCATATCTTGTGCATGAGCCAAACCTCAATATGCAGTATACCTATAGCTTCATACTTGAAGGTGACAAACTATTTGTACATAGCCAGGGAGAGTCAAAGCGTGATTATGAAAAGAAATCTTCGACTGTTAAGCAGTATTCCTGGAACTACGACACAGAAGAGATAGAGGAAGCCGATGGTGATATCCGTCAGGGCGTTCACACCAAGGAATACCATGTATATCTTGACCCGGACAAAGATGCTGACCAAATCCTTTTCTTGCCATTCTGGGATTATTTAAAAGATGGCGGTAATTTGGAGCCTATGGCATATATCCGTTGGTACGATTGGGACACAGATACAAACAACGACAGAATTAAAGCTGTTGGTTTATATCTTGAAAAATTTACAGAGACTAAAACGGGTGTCGACAGAGGATACTTTATGCTTAATAATCAAGTGAATGGTATTCTGCCCACGCACGCCTTGGTAGGAGTAACATTTAATGGTAAAGGCATAGATAAGACAATAAATATCGCCTGTGATGTAAGTAAATATTACGACGGTATGTACACGGGTGCTTCTGACGATACCAGAGGTGTTGCCTTTGAAGGTAAGAAAGCACCTTATCTGCAACATGAGCCTACCCTTAGCACACGCTACATATTCCACATACACCCTGCCGAGGATTTTGCAAAATCAATTAAAGAAGGTCAGCAAAAATTCGACGCAGCTGTAAAGGCTACAACTGTGGATGCTGTCGAAAGCGCAAGAGAAGAAATGTTTAACGTTGCAGAGAACGTCGGCCGAGTGGCACTTTCAACTAATGCTGGCCAAGCGACATTCACAGTCCGCTCAGGCTTGGCTCATTTCGGATATTACCATATCTACAATGATGACGCTACAGAGTTGCTGAAAGGCGGAAAAATGAGATGGTATGCCTATTTAGAGGATGAAAAAGGTGTGTGGAGACTGGGCTCTGCAGACGCAGGATATGGAACTTATTTAGCAGAGGCTTATATTGACCAACATAAGACAACAACAGCCATAAAAACATCACAATTGGCTGGCACTTATTATCTTCTTGGTACGACAGGAACCACAAAAGAAGTGAAATCTGTTGCTGCAGGACAAAAGTATCATATTGTCGGAATGATTTGCGACGGTTCGCAGTCTGTTGCCAACACCATCGAAGTTCCTTTGGTTCATTATGAGATGAATATCATTGATGCACCGGCAATTAAGGTGGCAGACCTTCTCGCAGAACCTACATATAAATATCGTTGGCCGGAATACATGAAGAATAACATGGACCTGAAGGCCAGCGAGAATTTCGACGACCTGACGACATTCTATGACGAAAAGAAAACCCATCTGAATTGGATGACCTCAGACCTTAAATCACAGTCTGCAAACCACACCAAGCAGCCTCTCGATTGGGAAATAGCCCAGTATGGCTTCTGCTATCCGAGTCTTGACAACAAGAGAATATGGGCTTCAGACCAAGATCTAGCAGGTATGTCACCTCTTCATGGAGATTATATGATATTAAAGTCAATGAACCGGCCCAACGTATCAGAGTCTGATAAAACGGCATCGCCATATCAATATAAATACAAATGGTGGCAAACAGAGAAGGAGTTGCTTGACTATACCTACAATTTTGGTGGCAACAGTCAGTATGGTTCGTTCTTCTATGTAGACGCTTCAGATGAGACCCGTACCGTTACGAAATTCCCATTCAGAGCGAACCTTTGCGCCGGCTCACAACTCTGCTTCCTCACAGCAGTGGCAGATATGACAGGTGGCACATCAAAACCGGAGTTCTTCGCATCATTATATGCTGTTAAAAAGGATGCGACTACAGGCGAAGAGACGGAGACAAGAATTGTTTCTTTCCACACTGGTGAAATAGACGCAAAAAAAGATTGGTATCAAACTTACGGTAGAGTTGTTATTCCTGAGACAGAGTCTATAAAACAAGCGGTAGCAAATGCTGATTATTTCGAACTCTATTTCGACAACTACGCTCTTGATACCGACGGTGCCGACTATGCCGTTGATGAAATCTACCTTTTCAGCACCAACAGCAAGCTGGAGGTCGTTCAGACCGATGGTGAATGCGAGGATGAAAATCTGCGGGTCACAGTCTACGGCCCGGCGAATGTTATCGAGGATGTGGTTCCTGCATTGCCGGTAGACGATCCCGCGAAAACGATATATTATAAGATATTCCAGATCACCAATTCCTCAAGCGCTTCCGAAATCAAGTATGAGGAATATGACGACCCGACTATCTACGATAATGGCGGCAAGAACTACGGACAAGTAGATCTCTACAAGTATAAACTGAACGACGACGGTACGCTTGACAAGTCGTCTGACGAAGGAATCAAGAGAAATGCCAACTGGGTTAATGGTGACGGCAAGATCGGTGATGAAGGCGAGATCTATGTTGTGCTCTTGAATGATGTTAAATGCAAACTGGAGCAGGGCAAGGAATATTTCATCGCCCTCACCAAAGATCTGGAAACACCCGACGTGACGAAATTCGGCAGTAAAGACGCATGGGCGAGTCCTAACGAACCGTGTGAGATCTTCAGTAAGTTCTTCATACCGCGTACTTCTTATCTCACCTTCCTTGATGACGAAGGTAATGAGGGTTCTACAAGCTTCAACATCGGTTGCGGTAAAAAAGCTTCAGCGGATATCGATTATAGTGTGGTTTATAATCATCCGGATGATGACGAGGCAACAGGATTCAAGACTTACACTGGTCTGTTGTATGACTTCTTCATCGGAGAAGTGGCAGATGTGCTGGAAGGTGGCAAATATGCCGGTCTTGTTACATCTCTGAAGGCTTATCGCTGGTATGAGACCAACTATAAGGAAAACGCCTACACTACAAAACTTGACAAGACATATTCAGGTACTGGTGCTCCGACAGCAGCGGATTATGAATTGATCGAGAAAGCTATCACAGATGGTGTGTTGATGCTCTCTGCATCCAATGAGCTGAAGGCAACTATTGATAAGTCGACCACTTTCGTATCCATTCCTATCGATGACGGTACTGTAAAGGGTATCTGTGATTACATCTCTGTTAAGTTTGAGGTGAGCGCTGGCTCTGCCGCACCTGTACTTACTATCGGATTCTCTGACGTAACTTATCCTGAGGATTATAAGAGAGTTTTGCGTGTCGGGCTCGAGCAGCTGACCAATATGCAGAAGTCTACCGGCGGTTATATGCTCCATATTCCGGTAGGTTCATATCAGGACAAGAACCAGAAGACGGAGAGCGGCATCTACTTCTCGAGTGCTGACTTGGTATTGTCGGCAACCACCGACCCGACAGCAGAAGACGGCATCGGTAAGACCAAGGTGGCTACACTGCAGCCGCAGGAGGGTAAGACAAGAACCATCGTCAACCCCGACAATATGTATCTGCCGTTGCAGATCAACTCGGGCTTCACCTTCCACGAGGGATATGAATATGAGATGCAGACCAATTACTATGACGAGAGTGATGATGATGGCAGCGGCGCCAAGTCGGACGACGGTTGCGAGGCAGAACTCTACCTGGTAATCAAGGTCGTTCCGAGATATGTCACCTGGACCAAGAAGGAAGGAAAGACAAATACCAACTGGAACAACGACGAGAACTGGACCCGTTCGGTGAAGGATACCTTGTATATGACTACTGCTCAGTATAAGGATAATGCCGATATCGACAGCAAGCTCGGACAGCCCGAGACCTTCACCCCGATGAAGTTCACATACGTGACTATTCCTACCGGATATGGCACCCCGACTACTATCGCCCCGAACCTCGCATATCTCGTGAAATCGGATAAGGAAGGATACAAAGGCATCTATGAGGAGACAAAGGCCGGCGACGGTACATCGGAAGCTACTGAGAACATACAGTATGATATGTGTGTAATCTATGGCAGCGACGGATGTAAGGGTCACAAGACAACAGGAGAAGACGTGGTAGTGGAAGGTACTACCATCTACGACTGCGAGAAGTTCACCGGCAATATCTGTAAGGCTATCTACTTCAAGCCGGAGGCAGAGCTCATCTACCAGCAGTATCTCACCTACGACTCCGCATGGGTGGAGAAAGAACTCGTTCCCAACAAGTGGTATCTGATGGCTGCTCCTCTGCAGGATACTTACGCAGGAGATATGTATGTGCCGTACTCGACGACAGCCGGCAAGAACGGACGCCAGGAGACGGAGGCATTCAAGCCGATTACATATAATACCACTGACTACAGCCGCACGAAGTATCCGGTATACCAGCGTTCTTGGAACCATGATGCTATGGTATACGTTGTCAAGAATGATATCCGAAACGACTACAGCGCACAGCTCGGATACAGTTCTGTAGAACCTGTCGAGGATCTCCAGGCAGAGTGGGGACATACTTACAATGATGTGACTGTCGCCTACAACGATCTGCACGCGTTCTCTATCCGTGCTCATCGCAAGGCTACCACCAATGCCGGAGCAAAACTGCCTACTGCTCTCCTCCGTCTGCCGAAGAGCGATGTTTCTTTCAGTTACTTCGACTACACCGGAACCAGCAAGAATCCGAAGGATGCTACGCTGACAGTGACGAGGACGAAACCTTACAAGCTCGTCGCAGACAAGGACAACAATGCCGATAAGGTGGAAGTGACGGTAGAGGATTTGCAGAACAATAGCGGTTACTACCTCGTAGGCAACCCGTATATGGCATCTGTCGACATGGAGAAGTTCTTCGCAGCGAACACTGCTATCGACGCTAAGTTCTGGACCTTCGACGGCGGTAGCGTGACAGCCGAGGCAAGTAAAGGCATCATCCGTCCTCTGCAGTCGTTCTTCATCCACAGTGAAAAAGCACCTGCAGCAGTGACATTCACCCCCGCGATGATGACTGACGGTAATAATCAGACGGCGACGACGGGCGGTGCTAAGCAGAAGCGTGTCGCAGGCGGGCAGGCTGAAAAAACTCTCTCTCTGACTGCCGTGTCCAACGGAGTAACATCCAAGGCGAGAGTGATCATCGACAGCAATGCAAACAACGACTATGTAAGCAGCGAGGATGTGGAGACGCTCTTCGACTCCAACCTCAACGACGTGGCTATCGTTTATACCGTAGCCGGATCGCAGACTGTCAGCGTAGACCGCCGAAACTCAATGACAGCTATTCCTGTCGGAGTGGCCGGTTCTGAGGCTGACGAGACGGTAAATGTTACTCTCAGCACTTCGGACAACACGGAGATGTATATCCTCGACGCTGCTACAGGCGACATCACGACGGTCGACAACGGCGGCACATTCGAGATGAAAGCTAACGACTACGGACGTTATTACATCTCGATGGGTGAGACTGCCGGACTGAAGAACCTCTCTGCCAATAGCATCGTTATCAGCGTGAGAGACAAGGATGTGACGGTAAGTGCCGGCAGTGATATCGACTACATCGCTGCTGTGGATATGGCTGGAATAACAGCTTATAAGGCTGCCGACTGCGGTACGTCGCACACCTTCCAGCTCAACCACGGTGCATATATCATCAATGTGAAATCCGGCGACGCTGCAAAGACTGTCAAGATAATGGTGAAATAATATAGGAACGGAGTCTGACTGACCCCAATTCCCATCATAACGGAAGCCCGACTTTCACCCCTCTGTATTAATGGGGACGGAAGTTGGGCTTTTTTGTGGTCTTATTCTCCTAATGAGGACTTTAAATCTTATCGAGCAGGCCAATTGATGGGTAAAATACGACAAAAATACATCAGATAGCATATAAAAACACTGATATTACAAATTTTTATATTAGAAACGATGTAATTTCGATTTTATTTTGTAATTTTGCATGCGAAATAATATAATTAGGATGGAAAAGACAAAGTTATCAACGGTTGTCAAGGCCCTGCGAAAAGAATATGGTCTTACGCAGGAGGATCTGGCGATGAAGTCGGGCGTGGGTCTTTGTTTCGTGCGTAATCTGGAGCAAGGCAAACCGACACTGCGCATGGATAAGGTGAATCAGTTATTAGATTTGTTTGATTACGAATTAACTGCAACAAAGAAATCATGAGACAGGCACGAATCTACCGAAAAGACATTCCAGCCGGAACGCTTGTAGAGGATGACGGAGAATATAGGTTTAGCTATCTTACGGACTATCTTGCACGTGAGGATGCCCAGCCTGTAAGTCTGACGCTGCCGTTGCAGGAGGGAGCATATACGAACCCTACGTTGTTCCCGTTTTTCGATGGTCTGATTCCTGAAGGATGGCTGCTTGATGTAGCTCTCCGTAACACAGATATCAGCGTTCTTGACCGGATGTCGCTGTTGTTGCTTTGCTGTAAGGATTGCATAGGCTCTATAAGTGTGGTGCCAGTTATTCCATCTGAACAAGATAAGGAGGGAGGACAGGAGTGATGTGCAAGTGTCTCTATTGTTATAAGGAATTAGAAGCGGGCCAGAAAGACTTCCACCCGCATTGTGCCAAGAAATTTTTCGGGACGAAAGAGACCCCGTTGCTGGAATATCGTCACGAAGACATGGACCGCCTCGCTGAGAAAATCATTCGCGCTCAGACATCGCTGACAGGGGTACAGCCCAAATTGTCGCTGAATCTCAGTCGTCATGAAGGATGCAACCGCCTGACCATTGTCGGTCTGTGGGGAGACTACATCTTCAAACCACAGACGGGGAGATATCCGGAACTGCCCGAAAACGAGGACCTAACCATGCATCTTGCCGAGGCGGCAAAGATAAAGGTCGCGCCACACTGTCTTATACGTATGGGGGACGGCAGACTTGGCTATATCACCCAACGTATCGACCGTACAAACAAAGGTGAGAAAATCGACATGGAGGATATGTGTCAGCTGACACTGCATCCGACGGAGTATAAATACAAGGGATCGCATGAGCAGATAGCCAAGACCATCATGCAGTATTGCAGTACGCCAAAACTGGATCTGACTAACTATATGCAGTTGGTGTTGTTCTGCTTTGTCACCGGCAACAACGATATGCATCTGAAGAACTTCTCCCTTTATCGGCCATCGTCTGGATTTCAACTTACGCCGGCCTACGACCTTGTTAATGTCGCTATAGTGAACCCGGACGACAAGGAGGAACTGGCATTACCCCTGTCTGGACGTAAAACCAAGTTGGGAATACAGGATTTCCTCCATGCGGGAACGACGATGGGACTGGAAGAGACTGTCATACTGCGTCTTATATCAGGCCTGCATAAAACTTTGCCCAAATGGAGGGAACTGATCATAAACTCCTTCCTAAGTGAAGAGATGAAGGAACGATATGAGCAGCTGATCGAGTCGAGACTCAATCGTCTACAGACATGATTCAGCTGAGATATCAGCCATTTCCTGACTTTGTGCAAAGTCAGGAGCCTGTTTTATATTTTCCGCTGGAAACGTCTGCCTATGTGGCTCTGGAGAGTTCCTCTATTGACGAATATAAAGATTTTAACTGCAGTTTTGCCGTATTCTCGAAAGCTTCCTTTTTATTCTCATTCTGGAAATCCCACAGTACGGAAAAGAGCTTGTCCAGGTCGTTCCCGATACCGGGAATATGAGTGAAAGATCTGTTGTTCTTCATCGTTTCGTAGATAGCAGAATCGGCGTTGGAAAAACTTTCTTTTGTTATTGCCTGGTTGCAAATCAACAGATCCGCTTCAATATCGCGTGTGCTTTCTTCGACTCTTACAGTTTCTTCCGGGAGAAGCATGATTACAGATCCTTTTGCAAGTTTCCACTTTGCAGAATCGACTGTGAGGGTGCATTCTCCCTCGTGGCACAGCAGTAATATACAGGAATCGAGAACTTGTATGTTCTCTTCCCATTTATGCAAATCACTTTTTGTTATAAATGCGGCGCAATTGCTGCGCTGTTCATTGTTTTGTTCCATCGGTTTAATATTTTATTTCGCAAAGGTATCGAAAAAATACTGTTACTCGCAAATATTTTCTCAAAAAAATAACTATTTACATTCTATTTTATAATAATATGCAGTAAAATCTTTGGTTTCTTATTATTTTATGTCGAATTTTGACGCAGTTTATGATTCGATGGATACTCACAATCGGACTGCATCATTTCCGCAAGTTCAAAATATTTGATACCGTCTCATATCAGAAATTAGAGACTATTCAGCATAAAATTAATGCAAGGTTATGAGAAAAATTGATTTTTTTTACATCAAAAGAGGGCTCTTACAAAAAAAATTCCTATATTTGCACTTGCTAATGGAATTCATCATCATGATTTTTCCAACATGATACCTCAATAACAATGCCACAAAAAACAATATTTGATTATGAATACAAAAGAAGAAAGAAACGACAAAATCGTGATTTACAAGACTTCCGACGGACGGACACAGTTGGATGTAAGGCTTGAGAAAGATACTGTTTGGCTGAACACCCAACAGATGGCACAGTTGTTTGGACGTGAAGAATCTAACATCAGACGACACGTCATAAACATTTTCAAAGAGGGAGAACTCCTACGTGAGAATAACGTGCAAAATTTACACGTTAATGGAGTGAAGAAACCAGTCCCGTTCTACAATCTCGATGTCATCATCTCTGTTGGCTATCGCGTGAAAAGCCAGCGAGGCGTGCAGTTCCGTCAGTGGGCGAACCGAATTTTAAAGGAATATCTCGTAAAGGGATATGCCGTGAACGAGCGCATTCGAAAGGAGCAAATCAATGAACTCCGTCAGCTGGTACAGATGGTTGGTCGAACGATAGAGCAGCATCCTATTGCAGAGAACGATGAAAACAAGGCATTGTTCGATATCGTCGTTGACTACACCTACGCACTCGATACTCTTGACGATTACGACTATCAGCGGCTGGGCGTCTCTCATACTACAAAGGGTGAGGAGTTCCACGCCACCTATGAAAATGCCATGGCGGCTATCAATGCCCTGAAAGCGAAGTTCGGTGGTAGTTAAAAAAGCACTTACTTGCTCGTAAGTGCTTGATTTTCAGTGTGGACCAGCCAGGGCTTGAACCTGGGACCTCCAGATTATGAGTCTGTTGCTCTAACCAACTGAGCTACAAGTCCTGCATATCTGACTTCAGCGGGGCTGATTTCAGTTTGCGGGTGCAAAGGTAATGTTAATTTTTGAAATATCCAAGAAAATCTTGTAAAAAGAATAAAATTTTTTCTGTATCTGTTGGTAAAGCGCCCGATTTTGAGTAATTTTGCACCGTGTTATGGGAAAAGAAATAAATAAGACTCTCTTTGGTGCAAAATCTCTGACTACCGAAGAGGCCGAAGCAAAAAGAGATGAGCATGGGGAGAATATACTGACGCCCCCTGCCAGGACTCCTTTGTGGAGACTTTACCTTGAGAAATATCACGATCCGATAATCAGAATACTTATCATCGCGGCATGTATATCACTCTTTATCGCAGTGATAGAAAACGATTATATCGAGACGATAGGCATCATCATCGCCATATTCCTCGCTACCACTATAGGCTTCGTTTTCGAGGTGGACGCTTCGAGAAAGTTCGCCCTTCTTACCAAGATCAACGAGGACACTCCCGTGAAAGTGATCCGCGACGGGAGGGTGAAGCTGATACCCCGGAAGAATATCGTGGTGGGGGATATCGTGATTCTTGACGTAGGTGACGAGATTCCCGCTGACGGAGAACTCATCGAGTCGACAGATCTCGAAATCGACGAGTCGTCGCTTACGGGAGAACCGATGGTCACAAAGCATGCTGATCCGCAGAATAATGATACCGAGGCTACTTACTCCTCGTCGTCGGTGCTCAGAAGCACTCTCGTGATGAACGGCAACGGAAGGATGATAGTGAGAAAGACCGGTGATGATACGGAAATAGGAAAGGTGGCCCGCAAGTCGACGGAGGAGACGAAGATAATAACGCCATTGAACAAGCAGCTCAACCGTCTGGCATCTCTTATCAATAAGATAGGATTCGGGATCGCCATCGCCGCTTTCGTGGTATTCCTCGCCCACGACATCATCGTGGATCCACATAATATTTGGTCGTCGGGAGAGTATCTGCAGATGGCCAACGAGGTGCTGAAATACTTCATGATGGCTGTGACCCTCATCGTGATGGCGGTGCCGGAAGGACTGCCGATGGCTGTCACCCTGTCGCTGGCCCTCAACATGCGGAGGATGCTGAAAAACAATATTCTCGTGAGAAATCTTCATGCCTGTGAGACGATGGGGGCTGTGACGGTGATCTGCACCGACAAGACGGGTACCCTCACCGAAAACAAGATGCAGGTGGCTGACTTCGTATTCGAGGATATTTCCGGATGTGACGATAAGGAAAAACTTCTGGCCTATGCCATCGCTCTGAATTCCACCGCCGATATCGGCGACGACGGCAAGGCGATCGGTAATCCCACCGAGGGAGCTCTGCTGCTCTGGATGAAAAACAAGGGCTACGACTATATCAAGATAAGGAGAGAGGCTGAACTGATCAATCGCGTTCCTTTCTCCACCGAAAGGAAGTATATGTCTACCGAGGTGAGAATCGGCGGCAGGGATTATACCTTCCTGAAGGGCGCTCCCGAAATCGTTATGGATATGTGCGACCTGCAGCCCGGACGCAGGAAAGAACTTCACGACCTCCTCTCGGGCTATCAGAAAGAGGCTAAACGCACTCTGGCTCTGGCATGCGACGATCATCTGCAGGGTATCGTGGCTATCAGCGATCCCGTGAGGGCTGATGTGCCCGATGCAGTGTCACAGTGCCGCGATGCAGGTATCGACGTGAAGATCGTCACCGGGGATACCAAGGCTACAGCCGTGGAGATAGCCCGGCAGATCGGCATCTGGGATGATAACACTCCCGACGAATGTGAGATTACCGGTACTGATTTCGAGGCCCTCAGCGATGAGGAGGCTTACGAGAGAGTGGCGAAACTGAGGGTGATGAGCAGGGCGAGACCCACCGACAAACAGCGTATGGTGCAACTGTTGCAGAAACGCGGCGAAGTGGTGGCCGTGACAGGTGACGGTACCAATGATGCCCCGGCTCTACACTATGCGCATGTTGGACTGTCGCTCGGTACGGGTACTTCGGTGGCCAAGACGGCAAGCGATATCACTATTATCGACGACTCGTTCCAGTCTATCGTGAAGGCTGTCATGTGGGGACGGTCGCTATACAGAAATATACAGCGTTTCCTCTTCTTCCAGCTGATCGTGAATGTCACGGCACTGCTGTTGGTGTTTATCGGTGCTTTCGTGGGAACGGAACTGCCGCTCACCGTGACACAGATCCTCTGGGTGAACCTGATTATGGATACCTTCGCGGCGATGGCTCTGGCATCACTGCCTCCGTCAAGAGAAGTGATGAAAGACAAACCGAGAAACCAGAACGATTTCATTATCACTCCGTCGATGTCGAAAGGGATATTGCTTACAGGCGTGTTATTCTTCGCCGTGGTCTTCTCGCTTCTCGTGCACTGTGAGAGAATAGCGGGAGTATCGCCCGAAGAACTGACGCTGCTATTTACGGTATTCGTATTGCTGCAGTGGTGGAACCTTATCAATGCGAAGTTCTTGTTTTCTTCCCGTACATGTTTCAAGCATTTCTTCTGGGGACGGGGATTCGTGACGATATTCGCGTTGATCCTCGTGGGACAGATTCTGATTGTCACCTTCGGAGGAGAGATGTTCAGAGTCGTGCCGATGTCGGCAGAATGGTGGATAAAATGTATTGTATATACTTCTCCGGTAATGTTTATCGGAGAGGTATACAGACTATATAAACGACATATTAAGCATTCATGATAAAAAATATTATATTCGACCTTGGCGGTGTTCTTGTCGGACTTGACAAACAGCGTTGCATGACGGCCTTCGGAGAGATCGGTATGGGCGACATTGCTTCTTTTGTCAGCGAGCATCGCTGTGAAGACCTTTTTCACGATCTGGAGATAGGCAATATCGATGCAAAAGACTTCTGCGAGGAGGCACGAAGGATTACATCATCGCAGGTCGGTGACGGCAAGATCGAATGGGCTTGGAATGAAATGCTCACTGACATCCCCGGATTCAAACAGCAAAAAGTTCTCGGCTTGCATAAGGAATACAGGGTGTTTCTGTTGAGCAACACCAATCCCATACATTGGGATTACTGCAAGGCCCTTCTTGAGAACAATGGAAAACATCGTGTGGAAGACTTCTTCGACCGGGTGTTCCTCTCTTGCGATATGCATCTGTCGAAACCGTCGGCAGAAATCTTCGTGGAGGTACTCAGCCAGGCCGGACTGAAGGCCGACGAGACTCTCTTCGTGGATGACTCACAGGCTAACTGTGATGCTGCATCATCCCTGGGCATCCATACGATGAAGATAGATATTAATAGTGACTGGACCGATGAAATCGACGATTTTATTAAATAGCGACACTCATATCGACACCCCTCAAGTGGCCGGAATAGGATTCTTCGACGGTGTCCACAAGGGGCATCAGTTTCTTATCCGCAGCATCGTGGAGGAGGCCCGCCATCGTTCGATGGAATCGATGGTCATCTCTTTCGACCGTCATCCGCGGCAGGTCCTGAATGACGGTTATGTGCCGCAGTTGCTCTGTACCAATGACGACAAACAATTGCTCATCTCGCATACCGATGTCGACAATATGGTGATTCTTCCCTTCGACAAGGAGATGTCGATGCTTTCGGCGGAAGACTTTATGAGAGATGTGCTCGCGGCTCAGCTCGGAGTGAAGGTCCTCGTCCTCGGATATGACAATCATTTCGGACATCGGGGTGAGAAGACGGAGGGATTCGCCGACTATGTCAGATATGGCAGCGAACTGGGTATCGAGGTGATACAGTGGACGCCCTTGACGGTAGGAGGCCAGAACGTCAGTTCGTCGCTTGTCAGGAAGTATGTCTCCGAGGGTGAGGTGGAGATGGCAGAGCGTTGTCTCGGTCGTCCGTACAAGATTCAGGGAACGGTAGTCGGAGGTTTTCAGGAAGGACGGAAACTGGGCTTTCCCACTGCGAACATCGATCCCTCGAGTGTGGAGACGATGATTCCGGCTCCGGGAGTATATGCCGTGAAGGTGAGGGTAGAGGGCACTGTCGCCGATCGTCGTGCCATGATGAATATCGGTACCCGTCCCACTTTCGACGGTCACGGATTGTCGCTCGAGGTGCATATCTTCGATTTCAGCGACGACCTCTACGGGAAGACTATCTCTGTGGCTTTCTGTCACCGGCTGAGGGAGGAGAGGAAGTTCGACTCGCCCGAAGAACTGGCGGAACAGCTCTCCGGAGACATGGAATTATTAAGAAAACAATTCGATAAAGATATTGAAGAATGAAAAATGCTGTATTATATGTATTGGCTTTCCTCGCCATACAGATCGGTGCATCTCTGTTGTGCACCTTCGGGCTGAAGCTGTTGCCTGGTGATATCATGATTTCCGAGACGATGACGCTCATAGCCACGACCATCGTCGCAGCACTGGTGACGCTGGTTCTCTTCTGGTCGCTGAAATGGAACGAGGTGTCACCCAATTATATCCGTATCCGTCCGTGGATGGTATTGTCTTGGAGCTGCATCGCTTCGTTCGGTGCCATCGTCCCCTCGATGGCTTTCCAGGAATTCGTAATCCCCGATCTCCCTAATGTGGCGGAAGACCAGCTGACGATGTTGTTCAGCAGTCCATGGGGGTATGTGTCTGTCGGACTCCTCGCGCCTCTTGCCGAGGAGGCTGTGTTCCGCGGAGCCGTGCTCAACAGCTTGCTCAAATGGCAGAAATCAAAGCTCGACCGTCCTTCCACTTTTCTTGGTAATCACTGGTTCCCGATATGCATATCAGCCTTGTTCTTCAGTCTGATTCATGCCAATCCCGCCCAGATGCCGCATGCCTTCCTTACAGGACTGCTGCTCGGTTGGCTGTATTACCGCACGGGCAGTATCCTTCCCGGCGTGGCTTACCACTGGACAAACAATACCGTAGCCTATATCCTTGCTGCATTGTATCCCGACCCGGATGCCGGTCTTACAGATGTCTTCGGATCGGATATGCGTATCGGTATGGCGGTGGTATTCTCTGTTATGATCTTCATTCCCGCGCTGTATCAGTTACATCTGCGTATGAAAAGGGCATAAAAAATAAAAAAAGGACCGCGCTCCTATCAGAACTGCGGTCCGTTTTTACGTTAGTATGTTATGAAAAATTTGAGAGAATTGAAACTTCGCAGTTTCGTAGTTTTGTTTTACTAAACATTGATTTTATAGAGAAAGCATAGAAATTATCATTTTATTATGGATGTCGACACCGACCTGAGGGAATCAGTAGCTAGCGAGTCGCTCATAGCCACCGATGGGCCCTCCTCCTTGACCACGCCCTTGTTGATGTCGGCCATGTTGGTGCTGTTCACCTGGTTCTCCTGATACGGCATCTGTGCGGCGTTGCCCAGTGTCAGTATTATCGCCACGATGGCTGCTGCCTTGAAGAGAGGGATGAGACGCTGCGAGAAACTGATCGTCTTCGCCTTCACTGTCTCCGGTTCCTCTTCTATCATGGAGAGAATCTTAGCGTCGAAGTCATCTCCCAATACCTCCTCGTTCAGAGAGTTCTGCTCGTATGAGAACAGAGCCTTGTAACGGAGAAGACGAGCCGGTACGTCCTCCTGGCTGAAAAAGGCCCGGAGAATCTCTTCTTCCTTGAGTGTCGTCTGGCACTCGAAGTAGCGTTCTACCAACTGTTCGATGTACTTATAATCCATATTCTTCTGTTTCTGTATATTTCTGCTTTACGGTCTGCCGGGCTCTGAAGATATTCACTTTTACCTGATCTTCGCTTATGCCCATGACCTCAGCGATTTCTTTGTAACTTTTCCCCTCGAAATCCCTCAACTGCATCGCAGTGCGCTGTTTCTCGGGAAGAGAACTGATTATCGACCTCACCGTATCTACCTTGTCTTTCTGCACCGCCCTTTCCTCGGGGTTGGCATTGTAAGAGAAGTCGGCTCTGTCGGCGTGTGTATCTTCTATCGACTCGCTTCTGCTTCCCATCTTTCTCATCTTGTCGAGAGAGAGATTTCTGCAGATAGTGAAACTGAATGCTTCGATCGAATCTATCGACTCCCACGAGTCTCTTTTGTTCCACACTTTGATCATCGTCTCCTGCACGATATCCTCCGCTTCCTCTTTGCTGAGAGTAATACGAAGTGCAAGCCTGTATAGCTGGTCTTTCAGCGGCAAGACGTCGTTTCGGAAACTGATCTTTTTCATGCTCTCTAAATTAAAGACGAATGAGTCGGGGTGAAAGTTACAACAAAAACAAAAAAAATTATCTGATAATTGTTCCGTGCTTTCCGTCGATGGCAGTCGCTAGGGTGATTATCACCTGGCTCACGCCGCTGTCGACAGCAGCAAGTGCATTTTCTATCTTGGGGATCATACCGCCCTGGACGGTGCCTTCATCTACATACCGGGCGAAGTCCTGCCGGGTGATGACGGGTATCACGCTGTCATCATCGTCGGGATCTTTCAACACCCCTTTCTTTTCGAAACTGTAGATGAGGGTGGTGTCATATATCTTGGCGAGGGCTTTGGCTGTCTCGGCGGCTATGGTATCCGCATTGGTGTTCAGAATGTTGCCCTTACCGTCGTGGGTAAGGGGTGCCATTACGGGAGTGATGCCGGCTTGGAGCAGTGTGCTGAGTTTTTCTCCCGATACCTTATCGACGTCACCCACATATCCGAAGTCGACGCCATCCTTCAAGGGGCGTTTGTGGGAGAGGATCACTCCCATGTCGCATCCGGTGAGACCGATGGCATCGATGCCGCAAGCCTGCAGGGAAGCCACGACATGCTTGTTTACCAGCCCGCCGTAAACCATCGTCACCACTTCGAGCATCTTACCGTCTGTGATGCGGCGGCCTCCCACCATCTTCGTCTCGATGCCCAGCTGTTCAGCCACCTTCGTAGCCCTGCGTCCTCCGCCGTGAACGAGGACCTTCAGTCCTTCTATGCGGCTGAAGTCTTGTAATAATTGGTTGAGGCGCTCCTCGTCTTCCACGATAGCGCCTCCAACCTTTACTATAGTTACTTTTTTCTTCATCATTCCAGGTATGTGTATCCGTATAGTCCCGACCTGTATGTGGAGAGGAACTCCTTTCCTTCGTCGAGCGAAATCTTTCCTTCCTTGACACTCTTAGTGACCCACACCTCTAGCTGCCTTACCAGTTTGCGGGGATTGTACTGCACATAGTCGAGCACCTCGGCCACCGTCTCTCCGTCGAAGATCTGGTCGATGTGGTAATGACCGTCCTTCACGCTGATATGTACTGCCGTGGTGTCTCCGAAGAGGTTGTGCATATCACCGAGGATCTCCTGATATGCTCCCACGAGGAACACTCCGAGGTAATAGTCTTCGTTTTTTTTGAGGGTATGTATAGGAAGGATATGCGATATATTCCTGCTTGTCACGAAGTTGGCGATCTTTCCGTCGCTGTCGCAGGTGATATCCTGTATCGTGGCACTTCTCGTCGGCCGCTCGTCGAGTCTCTGCAGAGGAGCGATGGGGAAGATCTGGTCGATGGCCCATGAATCGGGGAGCGACTGGAAGAGGGAGAAGTTGCAGAAGTATTTGTCGGCGAGAGTCTTGTCGAGAGTCTGCAGTTCTTCGGGGGTATGTTTCATCCGCTTCGCGAGGGAGTTGATCTCGCGGCATACGCTCCAATACATCTTTTCAATCTCGGCACGTGTCTTGAGGTCCACGATGCCATGGCTGAAGAGGTCGAGGGCCTCCTCGCGTATCTGTTCGGCGTCGTGATAATCCTCGAGCATGGTTCTGATGTTCAGATTGTCCCATATCTCGTAGAGATCTTTCACCAGCTTGTGGCTGTTCTCGTCGGGTTCGTACTCCTCGTCCATCTCGGGCAGAGATGCCGTCTCGAGCACGTCGATGACGAGCACCGAGTGATGGGCAGCCAGCGACCGACCGCTCTCCGTGATGATATTGGGGTGGGGGATACCTGCCGAATCGGCAGCTTCCACGAAGGTGTAGATACAGTCGTTGACATATTCCTGGATGGAATAGTTCACGCTGCTCTCGCTGCTCGGCGAACGTGTTCCGTCGTAGTCGACACCCAGCCCGCCGCCGCAGTCGACGAAGTCGACATCGAAGCCGAGTTTGTGGAGCTGGATATAGAACTGTGACGCCTCGCGCAGGGCTGTCTGTATGCGTCGTATCTTGGTAATCTGCGAACCGATATGGAAATGGATCAGTTTCAGGCAGTCTTTCATGCCTTTCTTCTCGAGGATGTCGAGAGCTTCGAGCACTTCGGCGCTGGTAAGACCGAACTTGCTGGCGTCGCCGCCGCTTTCCTCCCATTTGCCGCTGCCCGACGATGCCAGTTTTATCCTTATTCCGATATTAGGGCGCACGTCGAGTTTCTTGGCCACCTTGGCGATGAGATCCAGTTCGTTGAGTTTCTCCACGACGATGAAGATCCTCTTTCCCATCTTCTGGGCCAGCAGAGCCAGTTCGATATAGCTCTGGTCTTTGTATCCGTTGCAGATGATGAGAGAGTCGCTCTGGCACTGCACCGCGATGACGGCGTGAAGCTCCGGTTTGGAACCGGCCTCGAGTCCGAGGTTGAACTTCCGGCCGTGGCTGATCACCTCCTCCACCACCGGCTGCATCTGGTTAACCTTGATAGGATAGATGATAAAGTTCTCACCTTTGTATCCGTATTCCTCTGCAGCCTTTTTGAAGCAGCTGCTGGTCTTTTCGATGCGGTTGTCGAGGATGTCGGGGAATCGGAGGAGCACCGGAGCCGTCACGTCTCTCAGCGCCAGCTCGTCCATCACTTCCTTGAGGTCTATCTGGGTGTCGTCCTTGCAAGGAGTGACATACATGTCTCCCTTTTCGTTGACACCGAAGTAGTTCACCCCCCAACCGGAGATGTTGTAGAGTTCTTTCGAATCCTCAATGGTCCATTTCTTCATCGGCTAAATATTAACTAATTCTTTAATTCGTTCTACTGATATTTTTATTTTGTCGTAATCATCCAGAAGGTCTACGTCGAGAGTGTATTTCGCCTTCGAATAGAAAGGCTCGCGTTTCTTTAGCTGTTCCCCGATGAAGGTGAGCAGTTCTTCCTCGCTTTTGCCTTTGATGAGAGGGCGCTCTATCTTTCCCATGCGGAGATGTTTGTGGAGCACGTCGGGCGATGCCTTGAGATAGATGGTGTCGCCCTGCTGGTTGAGATAGTCCATGTTGTCGAAGAAGCAGGGCGTGCCCCCGCCGCAGCTGATGATGACATTTTCGAATTCCGCCACCTCGTGGAGCATATTGTGCTCGATTTTGCGGAAGCCCTCCTCGCCTCTTTCGGCGAAGATCTGCGCCACCGTCTTGTGCATCCGGGTTTCGATATACCAGTCGAGGTCGTAGAACGGGATCTTCAGTTGTTTAGACAGGGCGTTGCCTATCGTCGTCTTTCCCGATCCCATATAACCTAATAGGATTACTCTGATCATTTCTTCTTTTTCGTCTTCTTGTCTTTGGGAGGGTAGGGAGGATTTTTCACAATGTCCATACACTCCTCGAAGGTAAGTTCTTTGGCTCTCTCAGCCATCTTCTTCGGCAGTTTGTAGTTCGTGCCGTCGTAAACGATGTAGGCACCGTATCGGCCGTTCATCACCTCCAGTTTGTCGTCCTCCTTAAACTGCTTGAGATGGCGCTTGGCTTCGGTCGTCCGTTTTTCCATTATCAGATGTATGGCCTCGTCGGCGGTGATGGTATACGGGTCGAGATCCGACGGGATGGAATAATACTTCTTGTTGTGCATCACGTAAGGACCGAACTTTCCGGCTCCGATCACGAGGTCGGCTCCCTCGTAGCTTCCGATAGTGCGGGGCAGCCGGAAGAGTAACATCACCTCGTCGAAGGTTATCGTCTCGATGCTCTTCGTCGGAGGAATCTGCACGAAGCGCGGTTTGTCTTTGTCTTCGGCCGTTCCCATCTGTGCGATAGGACCGAACTTCCCGATCTTCACGAATATCGGTTTCCCTGACTCCGGATCCACTCCGAGCTGCCGTTCTCCGGCCTTGTGCTCCTCCTGCGATTTCATCGAACGGGCGACCACGGGTTCGAATTTCTTGTCAAACTCCTTAATCATCGTCTTCCACTGCATCTTTCCCTCTGCGATATCATCGAAGTCTTTCTCCACATTAGCAGTGAAATTATAGTCCATGATGTCGGGGAAATACTTCATGAGGAAGTCGTTGACCACCGTTCCGATGTCGGTAGGGATCAGTTTGCCTTTCTCCTTGCCGGTGATTTCGCTTTTCGTCTTCGTCTCAATCATACGGCCTTTCAGAGTGGCGATGTTATATTCGCGCTCCTCACCGCTCTTATCGCCTCTTACTACATATTCCCTGGCCTGTATGGTGCTGATCGTCGGAGCGTAGGTGGAAGGACGGCCGATGCCGAGCTCTTCCATCTTATGCACGAGACTGGCCTCGGTGTATCGTGCAGGACCCTGCGTGAATCTCTCTGTAGCGATGATCTGTCGGCGCTGCAGCTGGTTGCCCACGCGGAGCACCGGCAGCTGATGAGAGAAATCCTCCGATGCCGACTCGTCGTCTTCGGAATCTTCACGGTAGACCTTAAGGAAACCGTCGAACTTGATCACCTCTCCGTTGGCGATGAACTCGTAATCCGTCTCGTCGACAGAGATCGTCACTGAAGTCTTTTCTATCTCGGCATCGCTCATCTGCGAGGCGATGGTGCGCTTCCAGATCAGGTCGTAGAGCCGTTTCTCCTGCACAGTACCATCGATGGCGGTATTCTCCATATAGGTAGGGCGGATAGCCTCGTGAGCCTCCTGTGCCCCCTTGCTGCTGGTATGGTAGGTGCGAGTCTTGCTATACTCTTTTCCCCATTTCTCTTCTATCTCTTTCTTGCTTGCCCCGAGGCACAGTTTCGAGAGATTGACAGAGTCGGTACGCATATATGTGATGAATCCTTTTTCGTAAAGGTGCTGTGCGAGAGTCATCGTGCGGGCTACGGTGAGACCGAGCTTGCGGGCGGCTTCCTGCTGGAGGGTACTCGTGGTGAACGGCGGTGCCGGAACTCTCTTGAGAGGCTTCTTGTTGATGTCGGTAACCACGAAACTGGCATCCTTGCATTTCTCCAGAAATTCCGTTACCTCTTCGTGAGTGCTGAATTTGTTATTCAGTTCCGCTTTCACTTCCGATGCCGATCCGTCGTCGTTGATAAGGGCGAAAACGGCATTCACACGGTAGTATCTCTCGCTCTGGAAGTTCTGTATCTCTCTTTCTCTCTCGACGATGAGTCTTACTGCCACGCTCTGCACCCTACCTGCCGAGAGCGACGGTTTCACCTTCTTCCACAGTACGGGGGAGAGCTTGAAACCCACCAGTCTGTCGAGCACGCGGCGGGCCTGCTGGGCGTTCACCAGGTTCATGTCGAGATGGCGGGGCGTCTCTATGGCCTGAAGGATGGCCGGTTTGGTAATCTCGTGGAATACTATACGGTTGGTATTTTTCTCGTCGAGTCCGAGCACTTCGCAGAGATGCCATGATATAGCCTCTCCCTCGCGGTCTTCATCGGATGCGAGCCATACTGTCTCCGCCTTTTTGGCGTTCGACTTAAGATCATGTACCACCTTCTCCTTGTCCTCGGGGATTTCGTAGTCGGGCTCGTAGGTCTTCTCGTCGATGCTCAGTTCTTTTTTCTTGAGGTCGCGGATATGACCGAAGCTTGACATCACCTTGTAGTCGGCTCCCAGAAATTTTTCGATAGTCTTTGCCTTTGCAGGCGACTCTACTATAACCAGATTCTTTTGCATAGTGTCTTACACTCTAAATTTTCAAGGGTGCAAAAGTACTCAAAAAATTTTTTATACCTTATATAATAGCGTACTTTTTTCGAATTTTAATATTTTTTATCTTAAATCGATGAATTTGTGCAGTCCCGCGCGTACCGATCGCAGTCCGAAGAGTTCTGTTTTTATCTCTTTGATCGGAATCCACTGCGCTTTTGCCGCATCGTCGGCAGCCTTCATCACGGAGAGGTCTTTCACCGTGCATACGTAAAACTGATCGAGGGTGTGGATGTCGATGCCTGAATAGTGGTAGATATTCGGCAGGGAAAAGAGATATCTGGCTTCGACGACGTCGAGATTCGTCTCTTCCTTCACTTCTCTGATCACTCCTTCCTCGCCGGTCTCGCCCATGTCGACGAAGCCTCCGGGGAGGTCGAGGGTGCCCTGAGCCGGCTGTTTGGCGCGGGTGACTACCAGCAGTTCGTCGTTCTCGTTCATAATCAGTGCCACGGTGGCGGAACTGGGGTTGGCGTAATACTTGAAACCGCAGTTGCTGCACTCGCGGCTTTTCTCGTTGCTGATGTCGAAATGCGAACTGCCGCATATAGGACAGTATTTGAACTTCTCTAATGGATGCATGATATTTTTGTTTTTATTGTTTACCAATTGTCGCTGCGGAAGGGGAAGAGCGGCAGTCCTCCCATGTTGGCTACATTACCGAGGAGGAAGTTGCGGAAGCAGTATCTTACTGCCACGGGCTTCTTCACTTCGGGCGATGTGATGATCACTCCCTTCGTCCAGTAGTAGTAGGCGTCGGCTTTGTGGAATACCTTATCCTCGCCTGCCAGTTCGAAACCTTGTATGTCTTCATACCGGCTGATGCCTTCCGCGAGATTGTCGAGCTGCACATACACCGTGTCGTTGCTTACCGTCATGCTCTTGTATGTAGGAGCGTCGCAGATAATCTGTTTCATGCCGTACTGTTTGTTGAGTGCAAGATATGCGAGTCGTTCTCCCACTCCCTGTTTCTGAGCCGGATGAATCTGCTGTGTTTCATAGGGATACACCAGATCGTTGGTGCCGATGATGGCACTGTTGGGGATAATCGTCGAAGCTCTGAACTGCTGTTCTCTGAGCAGCGCTCCGCTGAGGCCGTTGATATCGTCGTCATAGTAATAGGGAGCTATCTGCACGAAGTAGAAAGGTATCTCGCCCAGTCCGAACTGCTCTCTCCACTGTTTCACGAGCAGTGCGAGCAGATCGCTGTATTTGTTGCCCGGATTGCCCACGTTGGAGCATCCCTGATAGAAGAGGATACCCTTCACCGTGTAGTTGAGAATCGGATTGAAGGTGCCGTTACCCCAGAGCAGCGGGCGATGGTAATCCCAGCTGAACTTTTTCACTATCTCTGCCGAGTCGAGGGGCTCGTCGGTATATTTCTTCAGATTCTCCTCAGTGAGCCAGCTCTCCACGCGCGTTCCTCCCTTGTTGGCTTCGATGAGGCCGACGGGAATGCCGAGGGCGTCGCTCACCATCCTGGCGAAGAAATAACCGGTGGCACTGAAATCACCCACGGTATTCGGATTACACTCTCTCCATGCGCAGTCGGCATCTTCCTGCGGCGTGGTGCGCATGATGCTCGGTATCTTCACCGACCTCACGCCCTTGTGATTCACCGCGTCGAGAATCTCTTTGTTGTAGTTCAATACAGGGCAGTTGCCGAATCCCTTCACGGGCATCTCCATGTTGCTCTGTCCGGCGCACACCCACACCTCTCCCGAGAGCACGTTGCTGACGGTGGTCTTGTCGCCGTCGTCGAAGGTGATAGACAGGGGGGTCATCGATGCCGCGGGCGTCTTCACCTTCACCATCCAACGGCCGTTCTTGTCGGACTTGGCAGTATAGGTGTCGTCCGACCAGGATACGCTGACGCTGACTTTCTTCCCCGGAGAATCCCATCCCCAGAGGCGTACGTCGGTTTGTTGCTGGACTACCATATTGTCACTTATCAGATGATGAAGTTTTACTTTCGCATCACTGTATGATGTGCACAGTGCAAAGGCTGCAAGCATTAAAAACTGTTTATACATGTTACATTAGTTTTGATTTCGGCTGCAATATTACAAAAAAATAATTATCTTTGCAACCGAAAAAGTGATATTTTGCGAATTTAGGATAAAATAAATAATAAAAAGAAGAAAAATGAAACGTTTGAAACCTATTGTAACAATGGTTTTGCTGACTGTGGCTTCGATCGCCATGGCTCAGAAACCGTTTGATGTGGATCTGTGGACGAAGAAAGCCCCCAACAAGAACGGCGATCCCAACGACACCGCCCGGGTGAGGGTTTTCCTTCCCGACAGCAAGAAAGCCAACGGCAAGGCGGTGGTGATCTGTCCGGGAGGAGGATACAACCACCTGGCGATGGCGAAGGAAGGCTACGACTGGGCTCCGTTCTTCAACCTCCAGGGAGTGGCTGCCATTGTGCTCAAATATCGTATGCCCCACGGCAAGCCCGAAGTGCCTGTCTCTGATGCCGAGGAGGCGATAAGGCTCGTAAGAAGAAATGCTGCCAACTGGAACATCGATGTCAACAAGGTGGGAATCATGGGCAGCTCTGCCGGAGGGCATCTCGCATCGGTCATCGCCACGCAGTCGGTGAAGGATGCCAAACCGGATTTTCAGATCCTCTTCTACCCCGTGATAACGATGGATCCGGAGTTCACTCACCGCGGATCTCATGATAACTTCCTCGGAAAGAAAGCAAAGCAGAAGAAGGTGCAGCAATATAGCAGCGATCTGCAGGTTACGCGCTCTACTCCGATGGCGTGGATCGCCCTTGCCGACGATGATCACGCCGTGCTGCCGGCCAACGGGGTTAACTATTACCTCGAACTCTATCGCCACGATGTGCCTGCCTCGCTCCATGTATATCCCGACGGAGGTCACGGCTTCGGATTCACTTCCACTTTCCCCTATCATCTGGAGATGCAGCTGGAACTGATCGCCTGGTTGCGTAGTTTCTGAAAGATATCGGATGCTGATAAAATTTTGAGTGCAGTCGGAAAATCTTCTGACTGCACTCAAAATTTATTTTCAGAGTAGTGATTTTATCTCTTTCTCCACATCGCTCATCTGGGCATCGCGCTTGTAGAGTTCGTTGCCTCGTTTTATGAGGAAGAATGTCGGTATCGACTGCACGTTGTAAAGAGTGAGGAACCGAGAGTTGGCTCCGTCGGCATCTCTGACGCATATCCACGGCAGGGCAGCCGTCTGCGTCTTCCAGAAATGCTCGTCGGAATCGAGGGATACCTGATAGATTTCCAGTCCTTGCGCGTGATACTTATTATAAAGGTCTCTCAGAGCCATGATTCTCTCCGTCGAGCCGCTCGATGCAAAGACGTGGAAGTCGAGGAGTATCACCTTGTCTTTCAGCTCTTTCATGCTTCTCTCCTTGCCGTGATTGTCGGTGAGGGGGACGTCGATGATTCCCGATACTTCCACCTTGTCGGCTTCGATGGTCTTGCCGCTGTTGCCGCGAGCCACACGGGTGTTCTTGAGCCCTTCGATAGCGATGTTGTGCAGGTTTTCGCCTCTCAGCGATCCGGGATAGAAAGTATCCCAGCTTGTAGCCACGGCGGCAAAGGCCTTGATGTCGTCGGTATTGCTCTTCGGATTGAAGATCAGCATGTTGCCGAGGGTCTGGAAGAGGGCGAAATACGACGATGCCTTATGCGGCTCTTTGAAGATATAATTCTTCTTGAGATATTCCTTGTATGATGCGATCATATTGAGGATGCTGTCGTTGGTGGCGTCGATATCCATCGTCTCGTCCTGCTGCACGGCCATGGCCCTCTTGGTGAGATCCATCTGCTTCAGCACCAGCTCCTTGATTGTCTTGTTGTTGTCGTTGCCCTCGATCTCGTATTCGCTCACCATCGTCGGATATGACGCCTTCACGGTGATGGTCTCGGTGGAGTCGACGGCGAGACTGATTATCTGGTCGTCGATTCTCAGACGATAGAACTCCGGGGCACCCTTCGCCTCGCCCGAAAAACTGAACGCGCCGCTCTCGCCGAGCTTCGTTGAGTCGAGTTTCTCTATCCCCTCGAGTCCGATGTTTTCAAAGTATAGCACCGAGTCCTTGGCCTCGGTGATGCTGCCTTCCACATGGAATTTCTTTTCCGTACACGAGGCTGCGGTCATAAGAGCCAGAGCCCCGAGAATTATTTTCGATATGTTGCTTTTCTTCATACTATCAAGTTTTTTCAGCGTGCAAATGTACATATTTTTTTTTGAATAGGGATTGAGAGGGGCGAAAAACCTAAAAAAAACAATAAATTATGCAGATTTGTTGTGAAAAAATCGTCTGTTACGCAGATTTTCACTACCTTTGCGCAGATTTTTTAGATGTTATCAAAACAATAAAGTAGAATTTTAGATGAACGTAATTACGAAAACAGTTCAATTGCCAGATGGAAGAACCATCTCAATTGAGACCGGGAAAGTGGCAAAACAGGCCGATGGCGCTTGTGTCCTGAGGATGAACAACACCGTACTACTAGCCACTGTTTGTGCCGCAAAAGATGCAGTTCCCGGAACAGATTTCATGCCTTTGCAGGTAGACTACAGAGAGCAGTATTCCGCAGCGGGCCGTTTCCCCGGCGGATTCACCAGACGAGAGGGAAAACCAGGCGACAATGAGATTCTTACGTCGCGCCTTATCGACCGTGCTCTTCGCCCTCTTTTCCCTTCAGACTTCCACGCTGAAGTTTATGTAAATGTACTTCTGCTCTCGGCCGACGGCGTAGATCAGCCCGACGCTCTTGCTGGATTTGCAGCCTCTGCTGCCCTGGCATGCTCTGATATCCCCTTCGAGTGCCCGATTAGTGAGGTCCGCGTGGCTCGCATCAACGGCGAGTATGTCATCGATCCTACCTTCGAGCAGATGAAAGAGGCTGACATGGATATCATGGTCGGTGCCTCCGCGAAGGATATCATGATGGTGGAAGGAGAGATGAAGGAAGTGTCCGAAAAGGATCTGCTCGAGGCTCTCAAGGCTGCACAGCAGGCCATAGCCCCGATGTGCGAGCTGCAGACGGAACTGTCGAAGGAGCTCGGCACAGATACCAAGCGCGAATACTGTCATGAGGAGAATGACGAGGAACTGCGCGAACAGCTCCGCAAAGAGACTTACGACAAGTGCTATGCTATCGCCGAGGCCGGTAATCATGATAAGAAAGAGCGCGAAGAGGCTTTCGACAAGATCAAGACTGACTTCGAGGAGGCTTATGCCGCCGCTCACAGCGAGATGACCGAGGACGAACTCGAGGCTAAGTATGCTCTCGTGGATCGTTACTATGCTGATGTGATGAGAGACTCTATGCGCCGCTGCATCCTCGACGAGGGCAAGCGTCTCGACGGTCGTAAGACTGACGAGATACGTCCTATCTGGTGTGAGGTGTCGCCGCTGCCCATCCCTCACGGAAGCAGCATCTTCCAGAGAGGCGAGACAATGTCGCTCTCTACCTGTACTCTCGGTACCAAGAATGATGAGAAGCTCGTCGATGATGTTCTCGAGAGAGGATATCAGCGCTTCCTCCTTCACTATAACTTCCCTCCCTTCTGTACCGGCGAAGCTAAGGCTCAGCGCAGTGTCGGCCGCCGCGAAATCGGTCACGGACACCTCGCTTGGCGCGCTCTCAAGGGTCAGATACCCGAGGAGTTCCCTTACACCGTACGTCTGGTAAGCCAGGTGCTCGAGTCTAACGGTTCTTCTTCTATGGCTACGGTATGTGCCGGAACCCTGGCTCTGATGGATGCCGGCGTTCCTATGAAGAAACCTGTATCGGGTATCGCCATGGGTCTTATCAAGAATCCGGGTGAAGACAAATATGCCGTTCTGAGCGATATCCTCGGTGATGAGGACCACCTCGGAGATATGGACTTCAAAACCACCGGTACCAAGGACGGTCTTACCGCCACACAGATGGATATCAAGTGCGACGGTCTGAGCTTCGAGATCCTCGAGAAGGCTCTCATGCAGGCTAAGCAGGGTCGTGAGTATATCCTCGGAAAACTCACCGATACCATCGCTGAGCCCCGTGCAGAACTCAAACCGCATGTTCCCCGTATCGAGGCCTTCGATATTCCGAAGGACCGCATCGGTGCTGTCATCGGCCCGGGCGGAAAGATTATACAGCAGATGCAGGATGAGACGGGTGCTACCATCACCATCGACGAGACCGACGGCGTGGGCAAGGTGCAGGTGAGCGCTCCCAACAAGGAGAGCATCGACGCTGCCATCCGCAAGATCAAGAGTATCGTGGCTGTTCCCGAGGTAGGCGAGGTCTACGAGGGCACTATCCGTTCGATCATGTCTTACGGATGCTTCGTGGAGTTCCTCCCCGGAAGAGACGGTCTGCTCCATATCAGCGAGATCGACTGGAAGCGCCTCGAGACTGTCGAGGAGGCCGGTCTGAAAGAGGGCGACAAGATTACCGTCAAACTGCTCGACATCGATCAGAAGACCGGTAAGTTCAAACTCTCTCATCGTTGCCTTATCCCGAAGCCGGAGGGTTATGTGGAGCGTGAGCGCCGCCCCCGTCAGGATAGGAACAATAACAACAAGGGTAATAACAACCGTCATAACAACGACGACCGCCGACAGCGCCAGAATCGTTACAACGACGACAAGCAGCAGCAGAAAGACAATGCCGAGTATCATGATCCGACAACTCAGAACGAGCCGAAGGACTTCGATGACTCGCTCGACCACATGGATTTCTAAGAAATCAACAATGCTACATAAAGAATCCCACGGCCTCGAAGGTCGCGGGATTCTTGTTATATGAGGGGTATTTCTTACTATTATTATTGTACCTCTTTGTATTCTTCTTTAGCCTTCTGAAGTTCCTTCTCAGCCTTCTCGACTTTCTTCTCGGCCTTCTTCTGGGTCTTCTCTATCTTATCCTTCTCTTTCTCTACCTTCTTCTCGGCTTTTTTCTTTTCTTTCTTGGCTTTGTTTTCAGCCTTTTTCTTTTCTTTCTTGGCCTCTTTCTTTGCCTCCTTCTCAGCCTGCTTCTGCTCCTTCTCCTTGCATACAGAACAGAGCGACTTGCCGGCTTCCTCGGCTTCCTTCGCCTTGAAGTTGTTTAACTGGGCCGCGTTGCCTTTCATCACCTTGCAGTTCTTGTACAGGTGGAACACGCTCTCACCGGCTTTCGAATACACCTTGGTGTTCTTGCTCTTCTGAGCACTTGCGCTGTCAACACCGAAAACCAAACACATCGCTACGATGCTTATAAACAATAACAGTCTTTTCATAATCGTGAATTTTTTGTTAATATTATTAATTCCTGGGTGCAAAGCTAAGTATTTTTATCCGAAACGACAAAAAACAAGGTCAAAAATGAACAAATATTGAGCTTTTTATAGCAAAATATTCTGATTTTTAGCGAATATTTGCTATCTTTGCAGACATAACTAAAGATAAAGAAATATGAAAAGAATACTCCTGGCCGTCGCCTGCCTGTGGGCGACATTCTCGGTCGCAGCGAAAAACAATGCTTATCTGATGGTATACTTCACCGACGAGGACCATAGCCTCCACATGGCTGTCAGCCTCGACGGATATTCCTTCACAGCCCTCAACGACAACTATGCCGTCATCTGTGGTGACAGCATCGCAGAACAGCGTGGCATACGCGACCCCTATATCATGAGAAAGCCCGACGGCACTTATCTCATCGCTCTCACCGACCTGCATGTCTTCGCGCGTGAGGCGGGAGTTCGTAAGGAAGAATGGGAGCGCCCCGGTGACAAGTACGGATGGGGTAACAACAAGAACCTCGTCATCCTACAGTCGAAGGATCTTATCCACTGGTCTCACTCTCTCCTTCGGGTCAACGAACTGAAGGGATACGAGAATATCGGCTGTGCATGGGCCCCGGAGATGATCTGGGACGAGGAGCGGCAGGCTGTGATGATTTACTTCACCATGCGATTCGGGAATGAGGCCAACAAGGTGTACTATGCCTATCTCACCGACGACTGTAAGGGTTTCGCTTCCGAACCGAAACTGATTTTCGAATATCCCGGCGGAAAGAGTTATATCGACTCTGATATCACCAAAGGTAACGACGGCCGATATTATATGGCTTATGTGGCATACAGCCAGGGCGCCGGCATCAAGATCGCTGAGGCTGACTCTCCAAAAGGACCTTATACCTACCGTGATGAGTATGTCGACTTTGAGAAGAGGGCCTGCGAGGCTCCTAATGTGTGGCGCCGCTACGGCACCGACACCTTCGTCCTGATGTACGACTGTTATGGCATCGTGCCTCCCAACTTCGGGTTCTGTGAGACGGAAGATTTCAAGACATTCCGCAACCTCGGACATTTCAACGAGGGTGTGATGAAGTCTACTAATTTCGACAAACCGAAACATGGGGCCGTAACTTATATCACTAAGAAAAAGGCAAAACAACTGTTGAAGTATTGGCAGAAACATCCTGATCACAGCGCTAAGATAACAGAGGTGCTGAAAAAGAAGTAAGCTTTTACGCGCGCGCGTCTATAAAGTTTTAAGAAAAAAATCCTACACATTGCACATGTCTTAGAATGCCAGCGATTTATTGGTGATTAACTACAGGCTGAAGTTACATCAAGTAGACAGTTAGATAGAGCCTCTCTCTCCCTTCCTTCGGGGCGGGAGTGAAGGAATGCAAAGTATTTCGGAGAGGGAGAGGCCGCTGATGCGACCGGTCCAAAACTATGTTTCTGATTGATGAAAACATAGTTTTTGATCGATGGAAACGGCGTTTTCGACTGGCAAAAATGGCGTTTTTGAAAGGATGATCCTTAGGATAGGAAATCATGAAAAACGTCTGATACATAATAATTTATCTCAATTATTGGCTCTAGACTCGCGAGTCCTTCGACACCATCCTTCGCCACCAATAAGTCGCTGATACTTAGGCAGCTGTGTAATGTGCAGGAAAAGTTTGCTTAAACTCTCTGGTAGCTTCTGTTCATTCGATATCTTGAATGACGGGCCTCACCACCATACTATATGAAAAATGGGCTAAAACGACCTCACGCGAGGAGAA
>Ga0065709_1005938_pt1 | contig 37240 bp, 26 predicted proteins | sample Hoacrofraction14_2_FD_59096 | JGI IMG/M metagenome (GOLD analysis project Ga0065709, IMG submission 59096) | Hoatzin crop microbial communities from Cojedes, Venezuela, sample from fiber fraction 14 v1 | ecosystem: Host-associated > Birds > Digestive system > Esophagus > Crop | place: Venezuela...
TGGCCAGAGAAATCTTAATGCCTTCAAGTCTCAAAGACTTGCCTGAAGTTCCGGACATAATGCCTTCGCCTACCAAAGATTGCCAGCCCACATTCTGAACGTGTGTCTGGTAGCGGACACGCGCAACGTGGTAAGGAGTTGTTGTCGATCCCGGAGCGTTACCACCCTTCTTCACAAGCACTATCTGAATGGACTCCAAACGATACGCATATCCTGCGGTACCCGAAATCTCTCCGTTCTTTGCCCAAGACAGCCACCCGAAATGCTGAGCGTGCACGCGATAGTAAATGTCGTATTGTTCTGCGGCATCGCCCGTAAGTTTAATCTGAATAGCCTCGAGTCTCTTCGACTCTCCGGATGTTCCGGACAAAGAACCGTTGCTCTTCCATCCCTGCCATCCGTATGTCTGCACATGTGTTCTGTATGTAATTCCGCCGGACACACCTGAAAGTTTGATGTTGATTGCCTCAAGTCTTAAAGACTCACCCGTGGTGCCCGCGGACTGTCCGTTGCTCTTCCAAGACTGCCAACCGTAGTTCTGTACGTGTGTACGATACGACACGGTTGCCTTGGCGACACTTGTCGCAGAAGCCTTCGTTGCCGTTGCAGTCGCCCTCGTTGTTGCGGTGGCAGCCTTCGTTGCAGTGGCAGTCTTGGTCGCTGTAGCGGTCGCCCTTGTTGTCGCAGTTGCGGTCGCTTGGGTTGTTGTTACAGCCGTTTTTGTTGCAGTGGCGGCAGACTTTGTCGCCGTTGCGGTTGCGGCAGCAGCTGTAGCAATCGCAGTCGCCGTTGCCGTCGGCGTTGATGTCGATGTTGCTTTGGTTGACGGAGTCGCAGTCGGCGTGGTTGTGTCCTTCTTCGACTGCAGGAGTTTGTAAATCCACTTTCCGGACTGCGATAAGTCCGAATTGTAAGACGAACTGTCGTATGCATCCGACACATCGAAATTGCATGTCTTCGTGCAAGAGGAATTGAAGATTGAAGCCGCCTCGGATTTGTTCGAAATTGCCCACATCATGTAGCTGATATTGTTTTCATCAAGCATCTCAATCCAGGTGTTTGCTTCGCTCTCGTTGATTGTTCCGTCTCCGGTGGATTCGCAGATACCGAACTCGGTGACGAAAACCGGCAAATTGCTGTTGAGTGCCGTCTGAAGTTTATCTCTGTATGTGCTTCCATGAGTCGCCGCATAGAAATGCAGAGTGTACATAACATTGGAATAAGAAAGAGGATCGGATGCCGCGGTATCGACATCCTGCGACCATGTGGGGGTTCCGACGATTACAACCGCGTCGCTGTCGTTTGCGCGGATTGCGGGAATAACCGAATCCGAATAAGTCTTTATGCTGCTCCATGTGCCGGATGCCGGCTCATTGCAAATCTCATAAAGGATGTTCGTTGAATCCTTGTATTTTGAAGACACGGTGCTGAAAAATGTCACAGCCTGAGATGTGTAGTCGGTGGGATTAAAATTGATTGCGTGCCAATCTACAATGACGTAAAGTCCCGCATCGGTTGCCAAATCTATTGCCGTGTAAAGCTCGTTTAAGAGAGCCGACTGCAAAGCTTCCCTGCTGCTGAAATTGTATGTGTCGTAGTTGCCCTCGAGGTAACCGTTCCAATCGTTAAAATAAAAAGCAAGTCTGATACAGTTCGCGCCCCAGTCCGCAAGTTCCGACATGTATGTTGCGTTCAGATAAGCGGGCATCTCGGCATTCGAATACAAATTCTGATACCAGTTAATACCATGTGTCGAAAGCCCTCTGAGCTGCACTTTCTCTCCGGAATCTTTCTCAACAAGATATTGTCCGGAAACTGCCAACGCCGGTAGGCTGCTTGCAGCCGAAGAAGTTTGCTGCCCCGGGAAAACGATTGTCGAAATAAGTAAGACCGATACGATTAGGACAGCAATGGATTTTTTAAGACGCATACAGAGTTTCCCCCTCGAAAACATTTTCCTAATTATAGTCCCCTCAAAAAGTATTTGACATACAATTTGCGAAAAAAAGGCCCGCCGAAGCGGACCTTTTTCGAATTTAATTTTCAGGCGTTTACTGACCTTTAACCACAAAAGGTCTTGCGGTGCTCATGGAACTGTCGGTGGTGCCCTTCGGCAGCAGCACAATTTCAATAGCCTCAAGGCGGTAACTGTAGCCTGTGGTTCCCGAGGTCTCACCGTTCTTCGCCCATCCGAGCCAGCCGAAATTCTGTGCGTGTACACGGTAGTAGACATCGTACTCCTCAGCCATCTGTCCGGTGAGTTTAATCTGTATTGCCTCAAGTCTCAGAGACCTGCCTGATGTGCCCGACATAGCGCCGTCGGAAACCCAATCCTGCCAGCCGATGTTCTGTACATGCGTTCTGTAGGTGATGCCGCCGGAGCAAGGCTTGTTGGCCAGAGAAATCTTAATGCCTTCAAGTCTCAAAGACTTGCCTGAAGTTCCGGACATAATGCCTTCGCCTACCAAAGATTGCCAGCCNACGTTCTGAACATGTGTCTGGTAGCGAACGCGTGCGACATGGTACGGAGTCGTTGTGGACCCGGGGGCGCTGCCGCCCTTGGCGACCAGTTTAATCTGTATGGACTCAAGTCTGTAGGAATACCCTGCCGTACCTGCAATCTCGCCGTTCTTAGCCCAGTCAAGCCAGCCGAAATGCTGTGCGTGTACGCGGTAGTAGACATCGTAGTTGTTCGCTGCGTCACCGGTTAGTTCAATCCGGATTGCCTCAAGTCTTTTGGACTCACCCGAGGTGCCTGACATGGTGCCGTTTGAAACCCAGTCCTGCCAACCGTAGGACTGCACATGTGTTCTGTAGCGGATGCCGCCGGAGACCCCGTTTAACTTGATGTTGATGGCTTCAAGTCTCTTGGACTTGCCTGTCGTGCCCGAGGACGAGCCGTTGGATTTCCATGCCTGCCAACCGTAGTCCTGAACGTGGGTTCTGTAGTTTATACCGGTCTCAATCTCGTCCGCCTCAACCTTTTTGGAAGACAAAAGTTTGTATATCCATTTGCCCGATTGTGTAAGATCCGAAGAGGTCGAGAAGCCGGAAGTTTTCGTACAGGATGAATTGAATATCGATGCCGACTCCGCTTTGTTCGATATGGACCACATCATGTAACTGATGTTGTATTTGTCGAGCATCGAAATCCAGGTGTTCGCCTCGCTCTCGTTTATGGATCCGTTGCCGGAAGCCTCGCTGATTCCGAATTCCGTTACGAAAACCGGAAGACCTTTGTTAAGCGCGGTCTGCAGTTTATCGCGGTATGTGCTGCCGTGGGTCGCCGCATAGAAATGCAACGTGTACATAACATTCGAAAAAGACAGAGGGTCGGATGCCGCGGTGTCGACATCCTGCGACCATGTGGGGGTCCCTACAATTACGACCGCGTCGTTGTCGTTTGCTCTGATTGCGGGGATAACAGAGTTCGAATAGGACTTGATGCTGCTCCATGTCCCCGACGCCGGCTCGTTGCAAATCTCGTAGAGAATATTCGTGGAGTTTGCGTATTTCTTGGAAACCGTGCTGAAGAAAGACACTGCCTCGGAAGTATAGTTCGCGGGATTGAAATTAATCGCGTGCCAGTCGACGATTACATAAAGGCCCGCCGCGGTGGCCGCATCTATCGCAGAATAAAGTTCGGAAAGGAGCGCGCTTTGCAACGCGGACCTGCTGCTGAAATTGTAGGTATCGTAGTTACCCTCAAGATATCCGTTCCAGTCGTTGATGTAAAAGGCAAGCCTTATACAGTTTGCGCCCCACCCTGCCAATTCGGACATGTAGGAAGAGTTTAAGTACGCGGGCATCTCCGCATTCGCGTAGAGATTCTTGTACCAGTTGATGCCGTGAGTCGAAAGCCCGCGGAGTTGTACTTTCTCGCCGGAATCCTTTTCCACAAGGTACTGCCCGGACACGGCCAGAGCCGGTAAAGTCGACGCAGCCGAGACATCTTCGCCCGAAGGCATCACGGGCAATATCGCGAAAAGAACGGAAATAACCAGAGCCAATGCAATGTTTTTGATTCTCATAGGAACCCCTCCCTAAAGAAAAACTTTTCCCTATTATAATCCCTCGAAAAAAAACTTGGAAAATAAATTGATGCGACCGGCAAAAGCCGGCCGCATCTTCAAACAACGTTTCTTTTCTTTGGAAAGAAAGTTTTAAGATACTTTTTCGACGCAGGGAGTGGTCGTGGACATGCTGCTGTCAACTGTCCCCTTGGGCAGAAGCACAATCTCGATTGCCTCAAGTCTGTAAGAGTAACCTGTGGTTCCCGCGGACTCTCCGTTCTTTGCCCAGTCAAGCCAGCCGAAATTCTGTGCGTGTACTCTGTAGTAGATATCGTACTCTTCCGCCATTTTTCCCGTGAGCTTGATCTGAATTGCCTCAAGTCTTAAGGACTGACCCGATGTGCCTGACATCTCTCCGTCGGATACCCAATCCTGCCAGCCGATGTTCTGCACGTGCGTTCTGTAAGTAACACCGCCCGTGGTGGTTTTGTTTGCAAGGTTAATCCTGATCCCCTCAAGTCTTAAGGATTTACCGGATGTTCCGGACGTGATTCCTTCGCCCACCAGGCCCTGCCAGCCAACGTTCTGCACATGTGTCTGGTATCTGACGCGTGCCACGTGGTATGTGGTTGTCGTAGCGCCCGGGGCTGCGCTGCCCTTGGGTACGAGTACAACCTGCAGGGATTCGAGTCTGTAAGAGTAACCTGCGGTACCGGAGACCTCTCCGTTTTTCGCCCAGTCAAGCCAGCCGAAGTGCTGTGCGTGCACTCTGTAGTAAACATCGTACAGTTCCGCCGCTTCTCCCGTGAGTTCAATCTGAATCGCCTCAAGTCTCTTCGACTCGCCGGAGGTTCCCGACATCGCGCCGTCGGCCTTCCAGCCCTGCCAGCCGTAGGACTGTACGTGTGTCTTGTAGCGGATGCCGCCGTCGACGCCGGACAACTTCATGTTCAGAGCCTCAAGTCTTAAGGACTCTCCGGTTGTACCTGCGGAAGCGCCGTCAGCCTTCCACTCCTGCCAACCGTAGTTCTGTACGTGTGTTCTGTACGTAACGGATGCCTTAACAATCTCGAATGTCTTTGTCGCGGTTCCCGTATAGTTGCCCTTACCCGTAACCGTAACGGTTGCCGTTCCGGCATCGGTGTTGTTCTTAATGGATACGGAGTAGTCCGTTCCGCCAGTCAGGGTCGTGCCATCGAGTGCAACCTTGACTCCCGGCTTAATCGCGGAACCCGTGTAAGCGAACGTGTCATCGGACAGTGTAACCGTCGAGGATGCTATGGACTTTGCCGCGATATTAAATGTCTTTGTCACGGCACCCGTGTAGTTGCCCTTGCCCGTAATCGTAACCGTCGCGGTTCCCGCATCTGTATTGGACGAGTAGGAAACCGTGTAGTCGGTGCCGGATGTCAGGGTCTTGCCGTTAAGCTTAACCGTTGCCGAAGGTGTGCATGCAGAACCCGAATACGTGAAAGATGCAGGCGACACTGTAACCGTACCGGATGCAACGGAGCATGCCGTAATCTTAAATGTTGTCGATACGGTGCCTGTGTAGTTTCCGGAACCCGTAACCTTAACCGTCGCGGTTCCCACATTGATGTTATTGGAATAAGAGGCCGAGTAGTTTGCGTAGGCAACCGTGGTAGATCCGCTCTTAACCGTCAACGCGGGCTTCACCGCGGATCCTGAATATACAACCGAGGATGTGCATGTAACGGAAGTCAGGGATGCCTTGGCAATCGTGAATGTCGCTGTCGCCGTATCGGTGTAGTTGCCCTTGCCCGTAACTGTAACGGTCGCCGTTCCGGCGTTGATATTGTTCTTATAAGCAACTGTGTAATCCGTACCGGAAACGAGTGTCTCACCGTTAAGCTTAACTGTCGCGGCAGGTTTCTTTTCGCTTCCGTCGTAGGTGTACGAGGAAGGAGAAACAGTTACAGTTGCAGAAGATATTGATGCTGCGGTAATCTCAAAAGTTTTCGTAACCGTTCCGCCGTAAGAACCTATACCCGTAATCGTAACGGTCGCTGTTCCGAGTTCTTCGTTTTCGCTGTATTCAACCGTGTAATCGGTGCCTTCCGCCAGCACAGTTCCGTCAGCGGTTGTAACCGTAACCGCAGGCTCAATCGAAGATCCGGTATATGTCTGATCCGCGATATCCGCGACAATCTGGTCGGCTATTGAATTAGCGACAATATTATACGTCTTTGAGACAGTTCCGATGTATCCGGACGTGCCTGTAACGGAAGCCGTCGCTTCACCGACAGAAACGTTATCGGAGTATTCAACGGTATAGTTATCTTCTGAAAGTTCTTCGGAGTCGAATGTAACCGTAACCGAAGGCTCAATCGCAGAACCTGTGTAAACCTGATTTGCGATATCCTCAACAGAAGCCTCGTCCAGTTCCTCTGTGCAATAGAGATACAGACAGTCGGCAGTACCCCATCCTCCGTCCTGGAATTCAGTTACAACCTGAACATAGACATCGGTCGAATCTGCAATAACTGCGAAATCCACTGATGGTGTAAGCCAGTTTGCCCATCCTGTCAGGGTAACCTTATCGCCTGTCGCAAGGACATTTCCGTCGGCATCCACAATCTGTGCGTACACAACATCTCCCGAACAGCCCTGTGCCTTGAACTCGAAAGTATACTCACCGGCGTCGAGGGATATTGCCTGATTCAGTGTTGTTGTACCTGTCGTACCTGTATTGGCCCACCAGTGAGCGGAGTGTGTCTCATCATACGGATCTGACTTACTGTGATCCATGTCAGAGAATGTGTAGTTCGAAGAATCAGCCTCAAAAGACCAGAGGTCTTCGGAAATCAGATTTTCGTACTTAACCGTAAGTGTGTAGGTAACGGTTGTTGTGGTTTCTGTCCAGTCGTACTGCTCGGCAAGGTCTCCCGCGGTCAGCGTAACAGTACCCTTAACCTCGTATTCGCCCGGTGTGTTGACGTCGATTGCAGCAACATCGGATTCAACCCAGGCAACGGACTCATCCACTTCACCTTTGTTGTATGTAACGGTTACAGTGGAAGGAAGCGTATATGTTCCGCCGACAGATATCTCTTCGGTAAGATCTGCAACACTGCTGAACTCAAGTGTGTCTGTCGTTGCGCCTGTCTTTACAAGATTCCAGATTTCGCAACTTGCGTGAGGTGTGCCGTCGGGTGCAAAGAATGCTTCGTTGTCGACAGCGCTTCCGCCGTACCAATCAACCGCACCGCTGTCGTACTCACCCGCAGCCGAGGATGCCCAGCCTGATCCCTTATCTTCCCAGATTGCCTTGTTGGCCGTAACCTGAGCCGAGTATTCTTCAGAGGATGTATCCATCTCGGAAACATCACCTACGGTAATCCACGCCGGTTCCCAGTAGAACACACCGATACCGCCTGCGGCACTCACGGTTGCGATTACGTCGCGGACCATATTTGCCTGACCCTGAACGGATGCCTCGTAGAGACAGTTGCTGCCCCAGTCGCTGTCATCCGTGCCTGTTACGGTGTTCTCATGTCCGTCACTGTCGGTAAATGTGTAGCAGTAGCTTGTCTCTGCAACCATAACATCTTTGCCGTATGTGCTCTTAACGGTCTCAAGCTGGGATGTGAGGTTCGAAAGAGTTCCGTGCCAATACGGATAGTAGGATGTTGCAAGAACATCGTAGTCCACATTATTGGAATTCAAAATCGAAGCCATGGTTGTCATCTTCGAACTTTCGGGATTTGTTACGTGAATAACAACCTTAACCGTGTCGCTGTAAGATCTTACGGCTGCGGCACCGGCTGAGAACAATTGGCAGTAATTTGCAGCGGTCTCTTCTCCGCAGAATGCGGCGTTTGTCTCGTTACCGATCTGAACCATAGTAACAACATCACCGGTTGAATCGATTGTTTTAAGGGATTCAGCAACATAAGTCTCAATTGCTTCAACCTTCTCGTCAACAGACATACTCGTCCATGCCTTGGGTGCATTCTGCTTGCCGGGATCTGCCCAAAAGTCAGACATGTGGAAGTCAACAAGCATCTTGATTCCTGCGGAACGGCATGCGTCTGCAATTGTCTTGGCCTCGTCAACAGTATTATGTCCGCCGCCGTATGTTGCACCCGTTTCGGAATTCGTAGGATTGTTCCAAACACGAACACGGATGCAGTTGACACCGCACTCTGCCATGAATGCAACGAAATCAGTAATGTTATCGATAGTGTTTCCGTCGTAATCCTTGTATGTTACGCCGCTTTCAAATTCGGAAATAATGGATGAGATATCCACACCCATGATGAAATCGTCGGAAAGGTCACTGACCTTCGTAACATCAATCGTCGACTGTACGGATGTGTCGTCTTCAACCGTGATGGTGCAATATTCAATTGCAAGGCTGTTGTCAGACGAATCTTTCAATTCTACTGCGATGTAATACTTACCATCGGAATTTACGGTAACTTTGTTCGTTAAAACATCTCCGGTGCTGTCCGAAATTGTAGCGTCATCGCTTCCGTCCGTATAGTTATATGTGTCAATCCAGAACCAAAGGCTGTAATTGTCACCCAATTCCTCGATTGCCGTACCTTCGTTGTAAACGGTCGCTGCAATCTCAACCTCATCTCCGGACTCAACGGTTGTCGAGGAAGGATCCAGGGTTATCTTCCACTCAGGCTCGGTAACCGTGATTGTCGCACAGGCACTGCTTAACGATGTGCTATCGGCGGAATCTTTCAGTTCGGCTACAATATAGTATGTACCTGCCGTGGGCAGTGTAACATCTGTTGTAAGAGAAGCAGATGCAGAAGTATAAGTTGCATCGGAATTGCCGTCACTGTGGTCGTTCCACGAATCAGTCCACCACCACAAATTGAAATTTGATAAATCGGTTATCTCGTTGTTATTGCTGTCAACGATAGAAGCGGTCAAAGTAACCGTGTCACCTACCTCAACCGATGTATCGGAAGGACTTACGGAAATCGTATATGTTGTGTCGTCTGTTTCAACGGTGTCTCCCGTAACGGTAATGCTAACTGTTACAGGATCACATACATTTGTCCAACTTGAGTTCTGGAATGTTGCCTGAATCTCATATGTTCCCGCTGTTGTAAATTGTTCTGTCGATGTTAAACCGTCAGATACATCGAGTGCACAATCGGATGTTTTGTTCCACCAATAAATATGGTAGTCGCCCAGTTCTGTGAGTGCTTCTCCGTTAACCTTAGCTGTTGCCGAGAAGGTTACCGTATCAGAGGTTGTTATTGTCTCGGGAGAATAGGAAACATCAAGCGAATATGTGTTTGTATCGGTTGTACCGTCGGAAATTGTTACCTGGGGCCATGCCTCATACAATTTATCATTCCAATTTAACGCACCGCTGTTGTCACCATACAATCTGACCGTAGGCCAATAAGAACCGGTGTCGGCTGAAATTGTCCATGTTGTTGTTAAAGACTGTGAGGATTCTTCGATGTTCAGCTTATCCGAGTCGCTGTAAACATAAAGCCACAGTCCTTCCTCGGAAAGACTGTCAATCTCAGTTCCGTCCTTGGTGACGGTAAATGTAACTTCTGTTTCTTCGTTCTGAACAATTGTCGAAGGTGAAATTGTAACAGAATATGTCGTGTCAGCTCTGACGAACCACCCCCCCGCGCCGGGGATTGTTGCAACGATGCCTAAGACCATTGCAAGTGTTAGGAAGGTGGATGTTAAGCGCTTAATGCTTTTCCGGAACTTTGTTTTCATAATGCACCTCTCTTTGTCAAATGTACGTGCGCAAAGTTGCGCAACCGCTTGCTCATGTAATTAGGTTAAAGGAAAACGAGGTTTATAACAATTTGCTTTTATGTTTGATTTATTTCTGCAAATTTTGTTCAGGTTGCACAAGTTTCTCTTTTCGATGGACATTGTTCTTCTGTTTGGATAAAATTTTAAAAAAATTTTGAGGAGTACCTATGTCCCTTAAATCCTATCAGTGCGGCAACTGCGGAGCCAACCTCAGCATAGATCTTGAAGACCTTACGGCAACATGTCCATTCTGCGGGCAGAAACTCACCTTCGACATGGAGGACATGGCAGAGATTATGGCCGAGCGCGAAAAGACAAAGAGAATGCAAACCGAGCAGGAAGAGGCAACCAAACGTCACTCCGCTCAGCTTGAACACGATGAGAAAATAAAGAAAATTGAAAGCGATGCGGACAACTTTATGGAAGGTGCTGCAGCGGTAACAAACGGTATCAACACAGTCAGCCGCGGACTCGGTATGGTGAAGACAATTGTCGGGTTGATTATTGCCGGAGTCATCGGATTTTCTCTAATCATTCTTCTGATTGTGATTCTCCTGGTTCTGAAATAAAAACAACTCCGACAAATGCCGGAGTTGTTTCTTTTAGAGTTTAAAATCAGCCTTCCAGTTCCTTTGCCATTTCTTGGAATTCTTCTACACTGACAGATACTATATCTGCGGCATCCTGTTCCGATAGATTCCCCGCTTTAACACGTGGTAACATCTTCTTTACCGACTCAAGTTTTGTCTTCGCAGTGCCTTCCGCAAGGCCTTCCGCAAGGCCTTCTGCAAGACCGTCGCTCAGACCGTAATCGTAAAATTTGTTCATCGATGCCTTATGTTCCATGTATTCCCTCCATAGTTCCTTGTTCTGCTTTATCTCTTTTACTGTGTCGTCCAATTCCTGTGTAAAGTCGTCGCTTACGGTTTCATTATCGATGTAGCGAATAAGATTTTCAAGTTCCCGGGGGATGTTTTTCATCTCGCAATCGGTGCTTAAGAAAATTATCTCCGAACCGTCGCCCAGTTGAAGATTTCTTTTCTGATCGCACCTGTATGTGAAATTGTAAAGAGGCAGTTTTTTTCCGAAAGGGTCGAAGGTGCAAACGAAAATTACGATATTCCTTCTCAGGGTTTTGTAACTTTCGCCTTTTTCCAAATCGTTTACCGCGGCGATGCTTTCGTAAAATTTTGCGCGCTGAGCAAGAAAGTTGTTTACGTTTTGCATTTCAATCGTGTACATTGCCTCCGGGTTCTCGGTGTAGACATCCAGTCTCACGCTCTTCATGTCGATTTCGACGTCGATGGTTTTCTGAACCTCAGGGTATCTGATTTCACGGATTTTGATGTTCAGTATTCTCTCGAGTACTCCCTGGCATAGATTGGAGCGTTTCATGAGGAGCATGAACATGTAGTCGTCCGAGAATTTCAGGTCTTCAAAGTTCTTTTCGATTCTGTGGTTTTCCATAGGTATTAAACCTCCTTCGTAAATAAAATTTGCGCGTAAAAAAACGCGCCGATTCGAAGTTGAATCGGTGCGTTTGGTCACACGTTTGAAGAGTTTAATGTTAGCACGAAAATCAGTCTCAAAAAAGAGGTGTTTTTTCAAAATTGTGACTGATTTCTTTTGTTTAGTTCATTTGCAAACCCCTGTAAACATTACGTTTCAAAAAATTTTTGCCGGCTTGATTTTTATTTGGATTTTTTCATGCGGCGTTTGATAAGTTTATGTATCTCGCTTGAGGCAAAAGGAACGATTGCAAGAGGCAGGATTATGCCCCAGGCTGTTGCGGTCAGGGGGATGTTGTCGAAGATGCCGTTGACGCCCGGAATGTAGATAACCGCAAGGGTCAGCGCAAGGGATACGAGGACCGAGATATTCATGAAGCGGTTGGAGAAAAGTCCGATTTCGAAAACAGACGCATGCTCGGACCTTGTCGCGAAAGCCCTGAAAAGTTCGGCACAAATGAGCGTTGCGAAAGCCACGGTTCTTGCGATGTCGATTGTATCGGCTGCGGTTGTCGCGAAAAGCGTCGGGTGCGTGAAGGCAATCAGGAACGATGACGCCACCGCGGCGAAAATAGCCAGCGCCTGAACCGCTATGTTGCTGCGCATGGATTTGTTGAGGATGGGTTCGTCTTTCGGGCGCGGCGGCACATCCATTATGCCGGGCTCACCCTTTTCGCGTCCCAAAGCAAGTGCCGGGAAGCTGTCGGTTACAAGGTTTAACCAGAGAAGCTGGATGGCCGTCAGAGGGGCTGCGATTCCGGGCATTACCGAGTTCGGAATAAGAGAAATTATGAAGACTATAAGGATCTCACCGATGTTGCAGGACAAAAGAAAATTTACGAATTTTCTGATGTTGGAGTAGATAACTCTTCCCTGCTCGACAGCCTTGACGATTGTCGCGAAGTTGTCGTCCAGCAAAATCATGTCGGCGGAGTTCTTGGCAACGTCGGTTCCGGTTATGCCCATGGCAACACCGATGTCAGCGCTCTTCAAAGCAGGTGCGTCGTTTACGCCGTCGCCCGTCATGGAAGCGATGTGACCGGTGGCCTTCAACGCCTCTACTATACGCACTTTATGCTCGGGTGAAACACGCGCGAAAACGGATGTCACACCGACTGCCTCTTTTAAGTCTTCGTCGCTCATCTCGGACAATTCTTTTCCGGACAGTGCTCTGATGTCGTCACTCATGTTAAGGTTCTCGGCGATGGCAACTGCGGAGTCCTTGAAGTCGCCGGTAATCATGACCGTGCGAATCCCCGCTTTGCGGCTGACGGCGATTGCGTCGCGGGCTTCGTCGCGGGCCGGATCGATCATGCCGATGAGCCCTAAGAAAATCATGTTCTCTTCATCGGCGGAATCGGATTCTTTGGTGCTTACGTTTTCGAAAACTTTTTTAGCAAAAGCAAGAACGCGGATTGCCTTGCATGCGAAGTCGTGGTTTGCTTTCTCCGCAGCCTTGAGGACGTCGGTTGACATGGATTTTACCTGCCCGTCTTTGGCAAGGTAATGGGTGCAACGCGCGAGCATTATGTCAGGGGCGCCCTTGGTATAACTTGTGATATTGCTGCCTGTTTTGTTGTAGGTCGTCATCATCTTGCGGTCGGAGTCGAAAGGCAATTCGGAGACACGTTCGAATTTTTTGAATGTATCTTCCCTTGGCATTCCGCACTTGTTTCCGAGTGTTGTAAGAGCGCCCTCGGTGGGGTCGCCGATGCAGATATATTTTCCGTCTTCAAAAGAGATTGTTGCGTCGTTACAAAGTACCGCGGCACGAACAAGTTCTTCCGGGACATCTACCTCGTTGCCTTCAACGTCGGTGACTTTACCTTCGGGAGCATACCCTGCGCCTTCTACGTTTTTGACGCCTTCATCGGAATAGAGAACGCAGACCGTCATCTGATTCTGAGTAAGGGTTCCTGTCTTATCCGAGCAGATAACGTCGACGCAACCCAAGGTCTCGACGGCGGCGAGTTTCTTGACGATTGCGTTGTTCTCGGCCATCTTAGTCATGCCGAGGGCCAGAACAATCGTAACGACAGCAGCCAGGCCCTCCGGGATTGCCGCAACGGCCAGGGATACGGCCGTCATGAGGGAATCCTCAACCGAGGTCTTCTGGATTACAAGGTCAACAACGAAAACAATAACGCATACGATTATGCAGACGATGGCAAGTATTTTTCCCAAAGAATTGAGATTCTTTTTGAGAGGTGTCTCCTCGTCCTCGATGCCGGAAAGTCTCGTCGCGATTTTTCCGAGTTCGGTATCTTTACCCGTGGCGCAGACAACACCCTTGCCGCGGCCGTAGGTTATTACCGTACCGGTGAAAACCATATTGACGCGATCGCCGATTCCGGTATCTTCGGAAAGGACCTCGCCGGCATTTTTCTCGACAGGAACGGATTCTCCCGTAAGGGAAGATTCGTCGGCCTTCATGGATTCGGCTTCGATGAGTCTCATGTCAGCGGCAATCGAGTCGCCTGCCTCGATTACGATGATATCGCCCGTGACAACGTCTTCGGAATCGATGAGCACGATGTTGCCGTCGCGGATTACCTTTGTCTTCGGGCTGCTCATTTTCTTGAGGGCTTCCAAAGCCTTGTCGGCCTTACCTTCCTGATAGACGCCGAGAACAGCGTTCAATATGATGATTGCGACGATTACTATAACGTCAACCCAGCCCTCGCCGGTACCTTCCTTGTGAGCCATGAAAGCCGAAAGCGCGGCGGCCGCGATAAGGATTAAAACCATTGCGTCTGCGAACTGGGAAAGGAATCTTTTCCAAAGCGGAGTCTTTTTTTCTTCACCCAGGCTGTTCGGGCCTTGTTCTTCCTGCCTTTTTTTGGCTTCCTGTCCGGATAAACCTTTTATTGATGTATTGAGAGACGTCAGCGACTCTTCGGCTGACTTGCTGAAATAATTCTCCATAGTTGAACCCCTGATGAATTTATTGGGAAAATTTTACCCTTAAAGGCCCGCCAATTCAACAATCGGAAAGAACAACCCCAAACCTGCCGCAATTATGGTGAAAATCACGACAGCGGTATCTATCGCGGGCTTTTTGGGAATCTCGTTTCCCTCTTTGTCGACCGGTTTTACGAGGAAAAAGAGGTACAACGGGTAACATGCCCAGATTACGGACAAAACGATTCTCACAACAGGCCATTTTCCCACAATAAAGTAACTTATGCCCATGGCAAGCGTAACACCTGCGGTTATCAGGAACTTCATGGAATACGGCATACCGTGACTTGCCACATAAGGCTCGAGATGTTTTTTATAAAGGTCGGTTCCGACAAACCAATTGTGAAGCTTATCCGAACTCTTGGCAAAGCAATAGAAAGTCACAAGGTAAAAAGGCACCGTCGGCAGAACAGGCAGAAAAATCCCCACTGTTCCTATCGCAAAACAGATCAGCCCTACCAATATCAAAAGCAGTTTTATGGGATTGACCGAAAACTTCTTATCCATAAATCTCCCGTTATCCTAAAGTTAAAAAAAAGCGGCAATCCATCGAGGATTACCGCTTTGGTGCCCAGAGACGGAATCGAACCATCGACACGGGGATTTTCAGTCCCCTGCTCTACCGACTGAGCTATCTGGGCAAATAACGAGCCGACTGTGAAGTCGGCTCGCTGGCGACGCAGAAGGGGCTCGAACCCTCGACCTCCAGCGTGACAGGCTGGCATTCTAACCAGGCTGAACTACTGCGCCGTGTTGGTGGAAACTACAGGGCTCGAACCTGTGACCCTCTGCTTGTAAGGCAGATGCTCTCCCAGCTGAGCTAAGCTTCCGTGCATTCAAGGTTCTTTGAAACGCTTGAGAATTATAAACTATCAGTTATGCAAAAGTCAACACCATTTTTGCACTTATCAATATTTGGAATAATAAATATATAAATAAGCGCATCCGTCGTCTTCCTGATCGATTATATAAACGACATTCGGGCCCGTGTCATCGTCATTGTCCGCGGATGGTGTCGGCGTAGGCGTGGATGTCGCCTCTGCAGTGGTTGCCGTGCCGCCTAGTACAAGACTGTCGGATGAACCCGCGGAAGTCTCGGATGTTTGAATCGTCATGGCAGGCTTATCTGCGGTCAATGTTGTACCCATGACCCAGATTGCGCTTGTGGATGCGGGTTCCGGCTTGATTGCAACAGCCGTAAGGGCCTCAGATGCGTAATCGTGGTATTGCGTAGGTGTAAGAATCTGACCGTCGTTGTCGTAAATATTGGCAATTCCCAGATAGTAGGACTCCCAGTATCCGTCTACGATTTTTAGTTTTGCCTCGTAGGCGGTCCTGCTGTACAGGAACCCGGCCTTCTCGACTTTAACGATTTCCAGATTCTCATCCTCGGCTATCAGGAAATTGTTTGTGCGGTCCAAAAGCTCTTCGTTACGGTCGTAGATGAATCCCCCTATCAGAACTCCGACCATAATCACAGTAACTATAATTAAACCTATATCTTTGTTGGACATTATATATCTCCTTAAAGTTCGTACAAATTCATGGCGTTAGCATAAGTCAAATCCGCGATTTCTTCCACCGTCATTCCGAGGATTTCGGCAAGCCTTACCGCGACATACGGCACATGTGCGGGCTCGTTAATCTTGCCGCGGTTAGGCTCGGGCGTTAAATACGGGCTGTCGGTCTCAATAACTATCCTGTCCTTCGGTACGGATGCGGCAAGTTCTATACCCTTCCTGTTGTTCTTAAACGTCAGAGGCCCGTCAAAGCCGATGTAAAAACCCATCTTCACAAGTTCGGCCGCGGCCTCGGCTGACATCGAGCAACAGTGGCACACGCCGGGACGCCCTCTCAGACTTCCGGCTTTATGGTGTTTTCGCAAAATATCCAGAGTATCGCCCGTGGCATCACGCTCGTGCAAAATAAAGGGCATGTCAGCATCTTTCGAAAGGAGAATCTGTTTCTCGAAAACCTCTCTTTGCACATCCCGGGGAGACAAGTCGTAGTAGTAGTCAAGCCCTATCTCACCTATGGCGCGAATCAGGGTTTTTCCGTCCTCCGCCACTGCCTGACGCAAATATTCTTTGGTCTTGTCCGTGTATGTTTTCGCGTCGTGCGGATGGACGCCTACGGAGCAGTATATTTTTATGCCGTGCTTACCGGTATTCTCCTTTGCGTAAGCGTATGCTTTCTTTGAAGTTTCCTCATTATCGGCGGGCACGAGAATACTTGTGACATGGGCCGCGGCGGCATTTGCGAGAATCGTGTCGGGACTCATTCCTTCTTCTTCGAATCTTTCGTCATATAAATGAGCGTGGGTGTCAAAGAAAACACCCGCGCCCTTATAATATTCCGTCTGTCTGTGGTGCTTGCCCATCAGCTGATATCGGCACCCGGTTCTGTCGCCGGGTCTAACTCGATTACCTTGTAGCCGTCGCCGAATTTAACGGACATAATCATGCCGTTTGATTCGAGCCCCATCATCTTCTTAGGCTCAAGGTTTACGACCATAGCGAGGGTCTTTCCTACCAACTCCTCAGGCTTGTAGTATTGCGCGATTCCCGAAAGAACCTGGCGCTCTCCGAAGCCGTCGTCGACTATAAACTTCAAAAGTTTCTTGCTCTTCGGAACGTTCTCGCAAGACAGAACCTTTACGGCTCTCAAATCGAGATTTGCGAAATTGTCGAAACTGCAATTCTCCTTCAAAGGCTCGGGCTTGAACTTGTTCTCATCCTCCGCCTCTTCGGCCGCCGGATAAAGTTTTGCGAGTTCTTCAAGCTCCTTGTCGACATCGATTCTCGGGAAGAGAGCCTCACCCTTGTGTACGGTGGCCGTTGCGGACAGAAGTTTTGCTTCTTTTGCGTCTTCCCACTTCGTTACGGACCCGTCCGCCCCGATCTGCTCGAAAATCTTAGGCGCGGTATTGGGCATAACCGGAGACAGCAAAATTCCGAATCTTCTGATTGCGTCGAGCAGGTTGTACAGGACTGCGGCAAGCCTCGGCCTGTTCGCCTCATCCTTTGCCAGAACCCAGGGTTCGTTCTCGTCGATATATTTGTTGGCTCTCGCGACAACTCTGAAAATCTTATCGAGTGCGTCGGAGAAATGGAGTGTCTCGTAGTTGGAAGTTACATACTCCGGCAGTTCCGCGAGTTTTTCCTCGAGGTCCCTGTCAGCATCTGTGAAAAGTTTTTCTTCAGGGAGCGTCCCGCCGAAATACTTGTCGACCATCGCAACCGTGCGCGATACGAGGTTGCCCAGATCGTTTGCAAGGTCGCTGTTGATTCTGTTGAACATCATCTCGTTGGTGTACGGCGCGTCTGAACCGTAAGGCATCTCTCTTAAGAGATGGTATCTTAAGGCGTCCACGCCGTAACGCTCGCAGAGTACGAAAGGATCGACAACATTGCCTGCGGATTTACTCATCTTACCGCCCCCGAACGTAATCCAGCCGTGGCCGTAAACTTTCTTCGGCAGAGGCAGATCCAAAGCCATCAGAATCGCGGGCCATATAAGCGAGTGGAATCTTACGATTTCCTTGGCCATGACGTGAATGTCGGCAGGCCAGTAGTGGTCGTAATCGTCGTACTTATCGTTCATGTATCCTAAGGCCGAAATATAGTTTGTGAGAGCGTCAATCCAGACGTACACGATGTGACCTTCGTCGAACGTTACCGGGATACCCCATTTAAAACTTGTACGCGACACGCACAGATCCTGCAGGCCTGCGTCGATAAAGTTGTTAACCATCTCGTTGACGCGGGTTTTGGGCTCAAGGAAATTTTTATCCTCATCGAGTAAAAGTTCGCGGAGTCTCGGCGCAAACTCCGAAAGTTTGAAGAAATATGCCTCTTCCGAAGCATCTGTTACTTCCCTGCCGCAGTCGGGGCACTTGCCGTCGACCAACTGGCTTTCTGTCCAGAAAGACTCGCACGGTGTGCAGTACTTACCCTTGTACTCGCCCTTGTAGATATAACCTTTGTCGTGAAGGGTTTTGAAAATATTCTGAACCGTCTCGATATGGTAGTCGTCCGTGGTTCTGACAAACCTGTCGTAGGAAATGCCGAGCACTTCCCAGAGTTTTTTGAAGTTGTCGACGATGCCGTCGACATATTCCTTCGGGGTCATGCCGACTTCCTCGGCCTTCTTCTCAATCTTCTGGCCGTGCTCATCGGTGCCGGTCAGAAACATTACATCGTATCCCTGCATTCGCTTCAGTCTCGATACGCAGTCGCATGCGAGTGTTGTGTAGCAATGTCCGATATGCGGATTTCCCGACGGATAGTATATCGGGGTGGTAATGTAAAATTTTTCTGCCATATTAAGCACCTCCGTAAAATAACCCTATAATTATAATCTCTTTAAGGCGGGTGTCAAAAATCAATTGACTGCGGGAGAACCATGTAGGAAAAAGTCCCGAAAGCAAGTTCCGTACCGTTTTGGTCCCTGACGTCCACACGATAGACCTGAACCTTGTGCCCGGCCTTCTCGCAAGACCCTTCGGCGATAAGTTTTTTCGTACCTATCCCGGCGTTCAGAAAATGAAAATCCGAGGTCATCGTGGTAACCTGATAGTTGCACGAAATCGCGGCCGACCCGCCGGCGATATCCGCGATTGTAAAAAGCACACCGCCATGCACCGTGCCCATCGGATTTAAATGGTCGTCCGTGATTTCCAGTTCACATACGGCATGTTTGTCGCTCATCTCGGTTATCTTAATCCCCACAAGATTGCCGAAAGCATTCTGTTCGTTTCGAAGTTGCATCAGTTTCTTATAGTCCATCTTGTACCTCCGAGGTCAGATCCGAAAATATCTCCGATGCGATAACAAGGCCCATCGCCGGCGGACAGAAACTGTTCGATGCAGGGGTGCGGCTTTGCGTTTTAACCGGCTCTTCTTCGGAATACACAACCTTCAACCGGTCTATTCCCCTTTCGCGCAGAAGTTTTCGCATAACCTTTGCGAGAGGACAGTATTTTGTCTTATAAATATCCGCGACCTTAAACCCCGTGGGATCCAATTTGTTTCCCGCGCCCATAGCGCTGATTTCGGGAATTTTCAAATCTCTGCAGGCAACCGCGAGTTCAACCTTCGAACTTATGGTGTCAATGCAGTCGGCAACGTAATCGACACCCGAAAAATCAAAATCATCCGCGGCCTTAAAGAAACGGTTAATTGCGATAACTTCCGCGTTCGGATTTATGTCTCTGATTCTGTCTGCCATAACCTCAGCCTTGTACCTGCCGACGGTCGAATCGAGCGCTATAATCTGACGGTTTATGTTGGTTATGTCCACCGTGTCGGCGTCTACGAGAATCAATCTGCCGACACCGCTCCTCGCAAGAGATTCACAGACGTATCCTCCGACACCGCCGATGCCGAAAACCGCAACGGTTTTACCGGAAAGCGATTTAATCTTCTCTTCCCCGTAAAGATTAGCCGCCCGCTCGAAGCGTTTATCCATTGATTGAATCCGCCAGTTGTTCGAGCTGCTCCGCAATATCTTTCGAAAGCGCAGACTTTACGGTTACCGCAGGCTCCAAAATTTCAACGTTCTTGAGCATTTCCAATTTTGCACGCATAACCTTGCCCGCAGACGGCGCCCAGGAACCGTTCTCGATTATCGCTATCCTTCTGTTGGAAAGATTTTTGGTGAGAAGATCCGAGATGAAATTTTCCATCGGAGCGAAAAGTCCGGCATCCTGCGAAGCGGACGCGAACACAAGATTTTTGCATCTGAACGCTTCGCTTATCAGATAAGAGACATTCGTACTTGAAACATCGTAAATCCTGATATTCTTTTTACCCTTCGCGGCAAGCTTGGATGCCAAAATGTCGCAGGCATTTTCTGTGCCGCCGTAGATGCTCGCGCAGAAAATAACAACCTCGTCCGACTCCGGGGTGTATGTGCTCCACTTGTCGTACAGATCCACACATTCCTCAATTCCCTTTGTAATGACAGGCCCATGCAAAGGAGCGATTGTGTCTATTTCCAAAGTCTTGATTTTCTTTAATGCATTTGCGGTGTTCATGCCGTATTTGCCGACGATGTTCGCGTAGTATCTGCGCGACTCGGACACATCCGTCTCCCAGACATCGGTTCCGTCTGTCGTGATGTTTCCCGAAAGCGCGCCAAACCGCCCGAAAGCGTCGGCCGAATACAAAATCTTATCGGTCGCATCGTATGTAACCATTACCTCCGGCCAGTGAACCATCGGTGCCGCAAAGAACTTAAAAATATGTTTTCCCGTATTAAGTTCGTCGCCGTCCTTGACGGCCGTGAATCTGTCGGTAACATCAATCCCGTGAAACTGAGAAATGAGACCTGCGACCTTGGCTGTGCCGCGGATTTTCGCATTGGGGTATTTGTTTAAAATGGTCGCCAGAGTCGCGCAGTGGTCGGGCTCCATATGGTTGATGATGATGTGATTCAAATCGCGTCCCGCCAAAGCCGTTTCCAAATTATCAAAGAATATCTGTCCGACCGCCCAATCGCAGGTATCGAGAAGTGTTGTCTCATCATCGGTGACAAGATATGAGTTATAGCTGATGCCCGCCGGTACCGGGTACTGGTTTTCGAAAAGCGAGATTCTTCTGTCGCTTGCGCCTATATATGTGACATCACTGTTTATTTTTACTGTGTTTTCCATTTTTCTTTACCTCCGCGGAGAATTTTACCATAAAGCGCGCGTGTGCGTGATATAATAGTACCCATGGACAAAATGAAAAAGACATTCAAAATGCGCTGGGGCGGGCTGACCGTATGCTTATGCATCGCGGCCGCTTTCTATGTTTTCCTGACACACATGGATTCTTTCAACAGCGCGATTTCTTCCTTCGTGGGGCTCTTTTCGACGGTTGTATACGGCGCGGTAATCGCATACATAGTAAATCCTCTGGCTACATTCTTCGACAAGCATCTTTCCAAAAAGATGAAGAAAGCCTCGTGGACTATTTCCGCAATCGCCGCCCTCGTTATAGTCTTAGCCGCAATCATTGGCTTCCTCATCGCCCTTATCCCGCAGTTGGTGTCAAATATTCAGAATTTCGCGGGTAAACTCGACGATTACATCGTGCAGCTGAACAATCTTATCAGGTCTTCCACACTTGATGCAGAGGTGCAGAATCAACTCATAACTTTCATCGAGGAGAACAGCAATTTCACGGCGCAGATTTCAAATTATCTTACAAACAACGTGTCGAGCGTCGTGTCAGTATCGACTGCCATAGGCGGCGGATTCATGAACTCCGTAATCAGCATTATCTTTGCCTTCTACTTCCTCATCGAGAAGCAGTACCTGGCGACAAACCTCGGCAAATTTTTCTATCTTGCAATCCCGGACAAATACTACAAAAGAACATACAAAATCTGGAAGAAGTTCAACTCGATTTTCTCAAGATACATCGTATGCGTTCTGATTGACGCTATCATTATAGGTGTGTCCAACGCGCTGTTCATGATGATTACCGGCATGCCCTATGTCATGCTTATCTCGGTCGTGGTCGGAGTCACAAACATCGCCCCGACCTTCGGTCCTATCGTGGGAGGCGTGTTCGGAGCGCTCATCCTGATTCTCGCCGAACCCAAATGGGTTATCCCGTTTGTAATCTTCACCATAATTCTGCAGACAATCGACGGCTATGTCATTAAGCCCAAGATGTACGGGTCCGCACTCAACGTCCCGTCCTTCCTGATTCTCATATTCCTCGTTGTCGGCGGCAAACTCTGGGGAGTGCCCGGGCTCCTGCTCGCAATTCCTCTCGCGGCAATTCTGTCCTACATGTACACGGATATAGCAATCCCATTGTTGGCCGCGCATAAGAGACACAAGAGGCGCGAACGCGAGAAAGAAAAGAACGCGAAGGCCGCCGCAAAATGAAAATAAGCGAAGTTCTTGCACAGGATAAAGTGACGCTGTCCTTTGAGGTTTTCCCTCCGAAGCAATCCGACGGTCTGGAAAAAGTCCGCGCGGCCACGGAAGAAATCGCAAAACTGAAGCCGGACTTCATGAGCGTCACCTACGGCGCGTCCGGCAGGGGCGGCACACTCACGGTTGACATCGCCGCAAACCTAAAAGAAAAATACGACGTGGCAATCCTGCCGCACTTAACGTGCGTGTCTTCCACAAAAGACACCGTGGACCAAATGCTTTCCGCGATTTCTTCCCACGGCATCGAAAACATAATGGCTTTAAGAGGCGACATCCCGGAAGGCGGGCGCACTGCCACAGACTTCATGTATGCCGCAGACCTTATCGCCTACATCAAAGAACGCACAGATCTTTGCATCGGCGGGGCATGCTACCCCGAGGGCCACATCGAGTGTGTCCACAAGAGCGACGACATCGGGCACCTCAAGGCCAAGGTCGACGCGGGCTGCGACTTCCTTACGACACAAATGTTTTTCGACAATAATATTTTCTACAACTTCCTCTACCGCATCCGCGAGCAGGGAATCAACGTTCCCGTCCTGGCAGGCATCATGCCGATAACAACGGCCAAACAGTTATCGCGCTCCGTGGCGCTTTCCGGCACCAACGTGCCCGAACGTTTCCGCGCAATAGTAGACAAATTCGGCGACGACCCCGAGGCGATGAAGCAGGCCGGAATAATTTACGCGTCCGAGCAGATAATCGACCTGATTGCCAACGGCATCACCCACATCCACATCTATTCCATGAACAAACCCGATGTTGCGGAGGCAATCAAAAATAACCTCGGCAAAATTTTGGAGATCTGACATGCCTTTGGGATTGGAAATTCCAAGGAGCGAGGTCATCAGATACTTAGGCTTTCGCATAAAAGATGCCGACACATCTTCCCTCGACGACGAAATAGATGCCTGCATAAAAGAACTCGGTGATAAAGTAAATCCCGGTTTTGTGTGGAAAGAATACGACATGGGAATAGATGTAAGCGGCGCTGTTCCTCAGATAAAAGTCGCAGACTTCGGAATAAGAAGCAAAAACCTGGCAAAAAATTTGGAAGGTTGCAAAAAAGCGATTCTTTTCGCCGCAACAATCGGCCCCGAGGCCGACAGGCTCGTGAGGCGCGCCGAAATAAGATCTGCGACAACCGCGGCAATCTATCAGGCCGCGGGGGCCGCGGCAATCGAAGCGCTGTGCGATTTCGAGAATGACAAACTAAAAGACATCTACGAAAGAAAAGCGATGAACCTAAAGCCCAGATTTTCTCCGGGATACGGCGACGTAAAACTCGAGCACCAAAAAGACTGGTTCAGGTGTCTTGACATAACAAAACGGATTGGGGTCGAACTGACCGATTCATTCCTGATGGTCCCTACAAAATCGGTGACCGCAATAATCGGCATCACCTCTTCCCTTGCACACCACGACAACAAAAACTGCAAGGACTGCACAATAAACAAAACCTGTGAATTTTCGAGGTACGGCAAATGAAAAACATAGGACAAGAGTGGATATTTTTCGACGGAGGCATGGGAACGCTTCTGCAGGAAGCAGGGCTTCCGGGCGGCGTCCTGCCTGAGACATGGAACCTTGATAACCCGGACGCGATAAAGAAAATCAACAAAGACTACTTAGAAGCCGGCGCGGATATTTTCAGTGCCAACACGTTCGGGGCAAACGCTTTAAAGTTCCCGGACAACCTCGACGAAATCGTAACAGCCGCAATGAACATTGCAAAGGATGCCAGAAGCGAAGCAAACAGGCCGGATGCGAAAATCGCACTCGACATCGGGCCCTCGGGCAAGCTCCTCGCACCCATGGGAGATTTGGAATTCGAAGACGCGGTTTCTCTTTTCGCGAAAACAATAGAAATCGGTGTGCGCGAAGGCTGCGACCTGATTCTTATCGAGACCATGAGCGACCTGTACGAAGCAAAAGCCGCGGTGCTGGCGGCCAAAGAAAACTCTAATTTGCCCGTATACATAACCGCAACCTTCGACGAGTCAGGAAAACTTTTAACGGGCGGTTCGGTCGAGGCCTTCGTCGCGGTAATGGAAGGCCTTAAGGTCGATGCTCTGGGCGTCAACTGCGGTTTGGGCCCGAAGCAGATGCTCCCAATCGTCAAGCGCATGGTAGAGTGCGCATCAATCCCCGTTATTGTGAATCCAAACGCGGGGCTGCCGAGAACCGAGGGAGGCAAAACAGTCTACGATGTCGGCCCGGAAGATTTCTCCGAAACAATGGAAGAACTTGCAAATTTAGGAATTCAGGCCGCGGGCGGCTGCTGCGGAACGACACCGGAGCACATAAGACTTACCAAAGAAAAACTTACGAAAACGGTTTTCGTAAAGCCCGCACCAAAAAACAAAACATATGTGACAAGTTTCTCGCAAACCGTTGAAATCGGGGAAAAACCGATAATAATCGGCGAGCGCATAAATCCCACAGGAAAGAAGCGTTTCAAACAGGCATTGCGCGACAAAGATTTCGACTACATCCTAAACGAAGGCCTGAATCAGGAAGATGCCGGCGCCGATATCCTCGATGTCAACGTGGGCCTGCCTGAAATCGACGAACCCGAGATGATGGAAAATGTAGTAAAAAAATTACAAAGCATCACGGGCCTGCCTTTGCAGCTTGACACCTCGGACCCCAAAGCCCTCGAGCGCGGCATGCGAATTTACAATGGCAAACCCATGATTAACTCCGTCAACGGCAAGGACGAAAACATTGAGCAGGTTATGCCCTTGGTCGCAAAATACGGTGGTGTCCTCGTCGCCCTTCCCATCGACGAAGACGGAATTCCGACCACCGCGGACGGCAGAATAAAAATCGCAAACAAAATTTTGGAAGCGGCAGACAAATACAATATCCCAAGAAAAGATATCGTAATCGACGGTCTTGCCATGACGGTCTCATCCGATCAGACTTCGGCAATAGCGACACTTGAGACAATCAGGCGAATAAGAGACGAACTCAAAGGTCACTCGGTACTCGGAGTTTCCAACATCTCCTTCGGCCTTCCCTGCCGCCCAATAATCAACTCCTACTTCTTCTGCATGGCAATGCAAAACGGCTTGTCGTGCGCCATCATAAATCCGCAGAGCGATCAGATGATGGCCGCCTACAGATCCTTCCTTGCGCTTCAAAGCTTAGACCCGCAGTGCGCAGGATACATAAACGCATACGCCGATGCGGCTGTAGGCAAAATCGAATCGACTCAAACAGCAAAACAGCAAACTGACACCAATGCAAAAGCAACGCTTGCCGAAGCCGTCGAACGCGGTCTCACGGGACGCGCTGCCGAAGCCATGAAGGAAGGCATCGAGCAGGGCACAGATCCCTTAAAACTCATAGACTCCGACTTAATTCCCGCCCTCGACAAAGTCGGCAAAGGGTTTGAGTCCGGCACAATCTTTCTCCCGCAACTCTTAATGAGCGCCGACGCCGCCAAAGCCGCTTTCGACGTTGTCAAGCAGTCCATGGCAGGCAAACCCAAAACCTCCAAAGGCAAGGTAATCTTAGCCACGGTCAAAGGCGACATCCATGACATCGGCAAAAACATTGTCAAAGTAATGCTCGAAAACTACGGATACGACGTGCTCGATTTAGGTAAAGACGTCCCGCCGGAAACCATAGTTAAGGCAGCTTTAGAAAACAATATAAAATTAGTGGGCCTGTCTGCCCTCATGACCACAACGGTACCCTCCATGGAAGAGACCATCAAACAGTTAAGGCAGGAATCGCCCAATACAAAGGTGGTTGTCGGTGGCGCCGTCCTCACTCAGGAATACGCCGACATGATCGGCGCAGATGCCTATGCAAAAGACGCTATGGCAACCGTCCGCTACGCAGACGAAGTCTTCGGAAACCAATAACTAAAACGGGAGCCGGAAGGCTCCCGTTAAATTTTGCACGGCTCTTATCATTCATCATCATCAAACGGAAAATCAATCATAATATCATCGCATGGATCACCGCCATCATCTCCATCGCCGTCATCCACCTCAGAAACCTGAAAATCAATATCAATTTTGTCGTAAACCTCTGAAATGTATGAAATATATGCCTCATCAACAATCCAGGCCAACGGGGCTATACAGCGTCCTCCTGCGGCTTCGACAATTTTATCGATTCCCGATCTGATTCGCGGAACTGCTATAGTCGGCAAATGCGGATGAGCCTGCAAAGTCACTTCATGTCCCAACGGAATAATTTCTTCTGCAATGTCCGCACAGGGAAGGGTGTCCAGCCACTGATAGATCTTCTCGTTGATTGCCATATTTATCTTCCTGCTGCTGTACTCAGCATTCGAAGGTCCGTTATGACTGATATACTCTTCAGGCATTTTATCGCCGTGCGGTGCACCGTATGCCGAAAGTCTGCTGACGAATTTTATCTTTCCGTCGACAATCACAAGCGCCTGACCCATGTCAAGACTCAGTATATTGGCCGCTTCAATAATCCATGCTCTTTCACCTGTGGCAGGAATTACATATGTTCCGCAATACTCCGAAAAATATTTTGCCGTAGCAAGATTGTTGACTCTGTAAATCACATTCAGACTGACATTGTCACGGATTATATTTGCCTTATCCGAACCAAAAATGGCTTCCAACTGAGACATGGATTGGTAGAAAAGATGCATCCTGATATTGGAAGACCTCGAGGCACTCATAAGGAACGGAAGATTCGGAACAGACCTGCCGATATTTCCCAGCTCCTCGATTACAAAATTAAATCTTACCGGAAGGAACTGATTCTCCTGTCTCTGAGCCAAATCGTATACACAGTCCGAAATCTGCGACAGCATAATGCCCGCAATTCCGTAGTAACTCGGGATATTCATCGGCACGATGATAAATATACAAATCTGCTCGTTCGGATCTATGGAAGTGACATCGAACTGATTCTCGTCGGTAAACTCCAGAATGCCGTTTGTACGCATAATATCGTTAATGCAATTCAACAATTGACTTTGAATGCAACTTGATGTTCTGTTGGCATCAAGCCCGGTATATGTATCCATCAACTGCTGAATTCTGGGATAAAAAGCTTTAGCTTTCTCAGCCATTCCACTCAGAAGTCTCTGGTTTGCCATGACATTTCTTCCGTCACTGCAAAGGCCACACATGTTACGCAATGTCGCAACATCACCGCCCAGGTTACACAGCATGCTGATAATACCGAGCAGAACGGTTCTTGTCGCATCGTTCCAATACGGATCTGTCTTAGATGTCTTCTCAGACGGCATAAACGAATATGCCAGGGAATCACAAATCTCCTCCGCCTTCGCAACGGAAACTCTGTCACCTTTGGCAAAGTAATTTGCAGCCAGGGCCATGGGGTTATATCTCAAAGACTCAACAGGATGACACATGTCAAAAACAACAAATCTGACATTTTGGTATTTTTGGTCTTTCATCGAGAGAATTCTTCTTGCAATCTCGCCCTTGGGATCGATGGCACAAACAGATTCACCGTTATCAAGCAGATTCTCGACCAAAGGCATAGAACCGGTCTGAGATTTACCTGTACCCGAAACACCTATAATGGAAGAGTGCCCTTCACCCTTGTAAACATGGACGCCATCCGAATCATACATCAGAGGGAATCCGCCGCCTCCGGCCCATCTCGTGCCACCGGATTTATCCAGGAATTCCGCAACCGTCTTATTGTCCGTAAACTTCTTCATCTCACATCTCCTCCTTTATCCACACCGATAATCGTTCCGCCCAAAATTTCTTTAACCACTTCCGCAACAGTGTCGTCGTTGACAAACACAACGGTTCCCGCAGATTCGGATTCGTCAGACAGAGTATCCAGAAACTCCCTGAAATACTCGGCATGCGACTCACCCGCAAACCTTGTCAGATCTACCCCTATAACTCCTTCAAAAGTATTACTGAATGCGGTGGCAACCCTCAATGTATTCAGAGCCGTTCTGACGCCGTTTGAATTGGCCCTTACTTCCATGTACACGGATTTCTCGGGTTCATTAAATTCACATATTTTGTTTGCCTCGAAAACGCTTGTAATATAGTCGACGGAATCCTTATGGGAATCACATACCGGCCCGTCTTCAACAACGATAATCTTCGGATTTTTAAGATTATTTTCACATACGTATTTGATATGTTCTTCTATCGCCTTATTCATGGTTTATATCTCCTTTACAATCTCATCGATAATTCCATACTCAACCGCCCCCTGTGCAGTGAGCCACTTGTCACGATCCATATCGTTCAGAACCCGGTCCGTATCTTTACCCGAACATTCGGCCAGCATTTCCGCAAGTAAAGATCTTGTTTTGATTACGTGATCCGCCGCAATGGAAATGTCACTGGCCTGACCGGATACGCCACCCAAAGGCTGATGAATCATGACCTCTGAATGCTCGGTGGCGCTTCGGTGACCCTTTGTCCCGCATGCCAATATCATTGAAGCCATGGACGCGGCCATGCCGGCGGCAACGGTGTGGATCTCGCACCCGCACGCTCTCATCACATCGATTATCGCGAGCCCCGAACACACACCGCCTCCCGGACTGTTGATAATAATGGTAATGGGCTGCTTGTTCTTGCGTGACAGGCACCTGATCTCGGCGATAATTTCTTCGGCCAGAGCATCATCGATAGTGCCCGTAAGATAAATGGTTCTGGCAGAATAAAACTCGGATGACAGAGCATCGATTTTGCTTATCTCTCCCTCGATTTTGCTTACAATTGAAACACAACGTGTCATAAATTGTCCTCCTGTGAATATAGTTATTTGGATTTGTGTTCACATATCTATTGTTCGGTCTTCCGAAAAAACCAACAAAATTCTTAACGTTCGGAAAAACCGAAATCAAAGCCCCTGGATTCAAGGTATGCGATCATCTTGTCGCATTCCCTGTTTGCGGCGCGGCGAAGGCCTTCATCCGTACTGATATCGTTAATGAAAGCATGCATGTTCTTGTATGCAACTTTTTCTGTCGCAAAGCCGTTGTCCAAAAGGAAAGCGCGTAAATCCGCAACGCGGGGTTTGCGCGTAAGACAATAGGTGAGAATTTTTTGTGTCCTGATGTCCTGTTTTGCAACGTATTCGCAAACAGCGTCAATCAGAGCAGACGCTGTGCGGTCATCAAAATATACCCCCGTAAAATCGTCGGCAGCCATTTCAAACGGCACATCCTCGCCGGTATCGGCATTGCGGCTGCCTTCCATAGAATATGCAGAGGCTTCGTATTTGCGGTACAGCCCGTACCGTTCTTCGTCCCAACCGAAGATTTTTGCGAATTCTTCGTCGGAAAAAGACCTGCCCTGTTCTTTCTCGGCCTTGGCCTTTTCCTTCTTGAAACGGGCAAATTCGTTGCTGACGAACTTGGGATAACGTACCGGTTTGGCATCGTTTCCGATTACCGAAGTTAAAACTTTAACAGCAATTCCGTTGACATAAGCTGCCAGCGTGAGACTTTTTGAAGGATCGAAATTACCGATGCTTCTGTGAATTTGGAAGGCGCAGTCCATAGCAAAATCGGCCTCATGGTTGATTATCATATCGAGGTCGGCTTTCACACAATAGAAACTGTGAATTGTAAGGATGGTCCTGAACGCTTTGTCGTAAGCGGATTCAAATTCGCTGTTGCGGATTGCCGTGACAATATCTGCCACAAGACCATTGCTGAGGGTCGCATACACAGAGTTGTCCGAGCAGTCAAATATGACGCCCGTCTTAAATTCCCTGGATTCGACAATTTTGACACCGTGCTTTGCACGTAAAGTTTCCCAATAGTTAAAGTCTTCGGCCGGAAAAGCGTTTAAAGCAGAGTCCAGGATCTTACCCTTGCCTGCTGCGATTTCTGCGAAATATCTTTCACCCAATGTTTCAATAATTCTTGTCGGCATAGTTTACCCTTTCCCGCAATAACGGCGGTAGCAACACCTGCCCGTCTTTTTTGACTCAAAGACGAATCAGGGTTCAAATCTCCGCGCGCAGAAAAACTTTCTGCACACAATTACTGAGTTCTTGGAAAGCTATCGGACACAAATAATGTGTCCCGACAAAACTATTTGGTATCGACCGCCGACAAAGCGACGGTACCTCCGATATAAATACGATTGTCTAAGCTATCCCTTGTTCTTCCAAAATAATGCATAGGTTTCCTCCTGAGCATTGAATACGAATCTCTATCTCTCTTTGCCTTTTCTTACTTCTCGATTACACATCGGCGCGGGTTCAGTCACAATTTAAAATAACAATCTTCACCTCCGTATCCGAATTTAACTGAATTTGCTTTGTGCTTTTGTTGTTGTACGTGCTTATGCTTATATATTGTTTCCTTTATTCCAAAATCCAACAGAAAGTTCAAAAAATTTTCTCCATTGCGGTAACGCGATATTTGAGAATATCATCGATATTTTGATTTTGCAAGTGTTTTTTGAAATTTTTTCAAAAATTTCCTGTGTTTTTTCCCTGCAGACAAAGTCTAGCACACACATAGTCCGTTAAAAGTCCCCTTCCCGCCCTTCCGCTTAAAATATGTTATGATTTTTAAAAAAACCGGAGGTTGTTATTTATATGTATAAGTTCAAAAAGTTATCGGTGCTTGTCCTGATAAGCGCGATGGCAACGGCCGCATTCGCGGGATGCTCGAACGATTTGGGGCCCGAGACACTGCCTTCCACGGAAGAGACCACCACAACGGAGGAAACTTCAGTCGAAACCGAAACCGAAGCCGAAGAGACTGAGGAAACAACGGCGGAGGCCACACACGGTCCCTACTCCGAGGCTGTGGTTACCGACCGTCCCATCGATCTGAACGGACAGTTGTCTATAAGCGGCACAGACATAGTTAACGAGAACGGCGGGATTGCCGCGCTCAGGGGATTAAGTTCCTACGGACTTTCAAACACCACCAATTTCTTCAATAACGAGGATATCGTACAGACCCTGAAGGAAGATTGGGGCGCCGATGTTTTGAGAATCGCGATGACGGTCGACGACAATTCGTCTTCGGACTATATCAGAGACCCTGAGAAGAATTTTGACAGAGTATGTGAAGCCGCGGATACCATTATCGATGCGGGAATGTATGTGATTATCGACTGGCACGTTCTCTATGACGGAGACCCGTGCGAACACAAGGACGAAGCAATTGACTTTTTCTCACGCATTTCCGCCATCTATGCGGACTGCCCGAATGTTATTTACGAGATTTGCAACGAGCCGAACGGGCCACAGTTTGATGACGAGTCGGCCGAAGTTGATTGGGAACGCATCCGTTCTTATGCCACAGATGTTGTTGCGGCAATCCGCGCGAACGATCCGGACAACATTATTATCTGCGGAACCCCGAACTGGAGTCAGGATGTCGACATCGCATCGGAGAATCCTTTGGATGATGCAAACGTTTGCTATGCGCTTCACTTCTATGCAGGCTCTCACGGACAGGAGCTGCGAGACAAAATCATTACCGCACGCGACAACGGCATCTGCGTTTTCGTATCCGAGTGGGGTACAACTAACGACTCCGGTGACGGAGAGATTGCAAGCGACAGTGCTGACGAGTGGCTGGCGTTCCTCGATGAGTGCGGCATTTCATGGGTGAACTGGTCCATCGGCGGCTCGAACCCCGAGAAATCCAACGCCCTCAAGTTCAGAAACGAAAAAATCCTGACGACCGAAGAGAAATACGCCGGACACTGGCCGGACGAATTTCTCACGAATTCAGGACTTTATGTCCGTTCCAAGCTTTGGGAAGCCAAAGGAGTTTCCCGATAATCAGAAACCCACCTTCGCGGCCGTCTCGGAAAGCGATTCGGCCGAGGCGCGGAGTTTAGACAGTTCATCGGCATCGAGACTCAACGGAACATGAGTCTCGATGCCGTTTTCACCTACGATTGAAGGCATCGACAGACACACTCCGGATATACCGTATTCGCCGTGCATCATGGCGGAAACCGGCAGAATGGACCTCTCGTTCATGGCAATCGCGCGGCATATTCTTACAACCGACATCGCAATACCGTAATATGTCGCTCTCTTCTTTTTAATAATCTCATAGGCGCTGTTCTTGACATCCTCGCCTATCTGATGCATCGCTTCCTCGTGGTTGAAGTGACCGCGCATTTCACAGAAATTCTCCAAAGGAATTCCGGATACGTTGACGCTCGACCACGCGGGAAGTTCGCTGTCTCCGTGCTCACCGATTATGAAGGCGTGAACGGATCTGCTGTCAACGGATAAGTGCTCGCCGAGTTCTGTTTTAAGACGCGCAGTATCCAGAACGGTACCGGATCCTATTACCCTATCTTCGGGAAGGCCGGAAATTTTCAGAGCCGCCAGTGTAAGAATATCCACAGGATTTGAAACAATCAGGAGAATTCCCTGATAACCTCTCGAGGAAATCTCCGGGATTATGGATTTAAATATTCCGACGTTTTTTGCAACCAGATCGAGTCTTGTCTGACCCGGCTGTTGGGCCGCACCGGCAGTTACGACAATGATTCCGGCGTCCATAATGTCATCGTAGTCCGCCGCATAGATTTTTATGTTTCCGACAAACGGCACGCCGTGGGAAATGTCCAATGCCTCACCCTCGGCCTTTTCCCTGTCAACGTCAACCATTGCGATTTCGGAGAACAGGCCGCTTTGCATCAACGCAAATGCCGAAGCCGAGCCCACGAATCCGCAACCTACGATTGCAACTTTTCTGTTGTCTGTCATAGTTGTACCTCCGTTATACCTGTATTTCGTCGTCTGCTTTAATGTTTACCTTTGAGAAAAGAATTATCTGATCGCCTTCGTGCAAAACAAGGTTACCGCGTGGGATAAGGCTGCGGCCATTTCTTTGCACCATGATGATCAATGTCTGTCTTGAAATATCCAAATCCTTGATGGGCACGCCGTTCCACGGGTGCTCGGGACCAAGGGTTACTTCTTTCAGATTGATAGGCCTTTCACCCTTTGTGGACGCCGCGCCGATGACGATTTTGTCCCCGCTCTGAATAATGACGTCGCCTCTCGGAACTATGGTTTCAGATCCCCTTTGGATAACCGCAATAATCGAACTGTGCGGCAATTCGATTTCACGGATTGACTTACCCACCCAAGAATCCTTTTTGCTTATGGAAACTTTTATAAAGTGCACGTCCTCTTCGTTTGCATAGTCGCCGATTTTCTTGAGTCTCGTGTACTGCTCAACGAATCCGGCGCTGATAATACCGGTCGGGATAGCGACAATACCGACGCCTAAAAAAGCAATAAAAATTCCAAGTATCTGACCTAAGGTCGTCACCGGGTAAATGTCGCCGTAACCAACCGTCAAAAGGGTCGAGGCAGCCCACCAGATACCGGAGAAAGCATTCTTAAAAACTTCCGGCTGAATGGGATTTTCGATGCTGTACATGCACATCGAGGAACTCATCATAAAAATCACGATGATAAATACGGACGACATCAACTGCTGCTTTTTGCTTACGATAACTTCCGTAATTACATTGAAGGAATCGTAGTAAGCGTTGATTCTGAAGAGTCTTAAAATACGCACGACTCTGAACATTCTGAAGAACGCCGCACCCGCCGGGAAGAACGCCGGCAGATAGTAAGGAACGACGGACAGAAAATCAATGATTCCCGAGAAAGAGAAAAGATACTTGATAAGTGCTCTGTAAGGGGGAAGCTCGGGATGCAGGTCGCGCGCCGTAATTATTCGAAGGACATAGTCAATAGCGAAAAAAGCAACGGTCACGGCTTCAATCGTAGTCAGAAGATTGCCGTATTTGGCGCTTATGTTATCGAAGGTATTGCATACGGTCACAATCAGGTTCACTATCAGCGCCAGCGTGCTGATTACATCGTATGCCTGATTAACCGGCTCGTCGACGACGCCGACGGAAACCATTCTGAACAGCTGATATCTTGTGCTCGCCCAGGTCCGCTTCTTTTCCGAAGACACAGCTTCCCCTCCGAAGAAATTTTTACCCGTATATTTTAACACTTAACACTTTTTTGTGGGATGCAAAGAGCCCCGAAATACGGCGTTTCATGCCAATGCCCGAAAACACAGACTTTGTAACTATGTTACATCCGTAAAATCCCGGATATACTCCAAGGGCACCTGCTCGCCGCCTTCCAAAATCACAACTTTCCGCACTTCGTCAATGCGGGAAACCTTCCCCTTTACACTCTTGTACGCCCCTCCCGTTTTCGATGCGTCCGGGACAAAACATATAAATTCAATCTCCGCGTCTTTGACAAGAATTTCCTTTAAGCGTGCATCCATGTCGGACAGTTCATGGTCGGTCAGCTCTGCCTGCGCGAGAGTAAGCCTTCCGGTCTCGGATATCGCGTCGTCGTAACCGTTCAGTGCCGCGAATGCCGCAAACTGCGCCGCGCGGTCCGCCCTGTCCATCGGCGTGTGGCGCATGGATTTTTTGTACGGCAGATTTATGATGTCGTCGTAATCGCTCACGCCTTGTGACCTCCTATCTGCCCGTTCCTTTCAACGGCAGTGCCGCCTTCTTCCAAATTCATGCCCTTGACCACGGCATTCTTGCCGAATTTTTTCTTTATATCCAGAATTGCCTGCTGGACTTTTTTCTCTTTGGACAAAGCCTCGTCTTCGGCCTTCTTCTGCGCATCGAGCGCTTCGTAATCCGTGAAAAAGTCCATCTGAACTCCGGCGGAAGCGGTCTTTGCATCCGCCTCGGGGATAAGGTTGTCGGCAACAAGCGTCACGCGCCTGACGGTCAGCGCAGGAATTGTTTTCGCATCGAAAATTTTGAGAAACGCTTCGGTCAAAAGTTTGCCTGAGGATGTATATCGCTCAAGCCTCTGCGTGCCGTGAGCGTGTGTCGGAACCATACGCCCGTAGTGGTCCAACGCAACCTTTCCGCGGTAACCCGCGGCAGCCCGACCTTTGAGATTCGATGCATCGTATCCTATCGTAAGAACAACGCTGTTCGTAACCAAGCCCTTATCGACCAAATCCAAAGACAGGCCGTCCGCCATCTCCTTTACAATCAGGCGCGCGTGGGTGTTGTCGTACGGCTCCTTCAAAACCTGCCCGGAGCTCAAAGAATTTGTCTGCGGCCGGTACGCTTTAATGTCGGCTATCGTGCACGGCTCGTATCCCCAAGCGTGATCTATCAGAAGTTCAGCATTGACACCGAACAGAGAGTACAGTAAATCCTCGCTGAAATATTCACCCGGCTCCCCCAGCGATACGCGGGCTATATCTCCCATCGTGTAAATTCCGTTGTTCGCAAGACGGGCGGCAATGCCCCCGCCGACTCTCCAGAAATCGGTTATCGGCGTGTGGTCCCACAAAAGTTTCCGGTAACTCATCTCATCAATCTCCGCGATACGCACACCGTCGCTGTCGGCTTCCATGTGTTTCGCGACAATATCCATGGCAACCTTGCAAAGATATAAGTTAGGCCCGATTCCCGCGGTCGCCGTGACTCCGGTTGTCGCCAGGACATCCCGAACCATCTTCATCGCCAGGTCGTGCGCGGACATCTTATACAAATCAAGGTACGCGGTCGCGTCGATAAACACCTCGTCAATCGAGTACACATGCATGTCCTCGGGCGCGATATATTTAAGATATGTCTCGTAAACCTTCGAGGAACACTCGATGTAGTGCGCCATTCTCGGGGGTGCGACAATATACGAAAGTTCAAGTCCGGGATTTTTCGCAAGTTCATTTGCATCGTAAGACTCCCCCGAAAACTTCCCTCCGGCATTCCTTTTGCGCTGTGCGTTAACTTGTGCCACCTTTTCGATTACCTCGAAAAGCCGGGCTCTCCCGGATATGCCGTGCGCCTTCAAAGAAGGCGAGACCGCAAGACAAATGGTCTTCTCTGTCCTTGTGGGGTCTGCCACGACCAGATTTGTCGTCAGGGGATCCAAGCCTCTTTCAACACATTCCACGGAAGCATAAAAAGATTTTAAATCTATCGCAATATAAGTCTTAACGTCTGTCATCTACCCTCTCCGATTAAGTCCTGTTTGTATATTTTCGCATTCTTTTACAACATATCGAAACCCGACAAATGAAAATTTGCGAAAATTTTCTGAAAAGTTTTGAAAAAAAGGCAAAAAACCGATAAGAAAAAAAGGCTTTTCAAGGCATTATATCTTTATAAAAAAATCGGGAGGTAAAAATTATGGAAAATCAAAAAGAGGCCGGTTTAATATTTCAATTTTTTATTGACTTACTCACATCTGACCGGCAAAAAATTGCCGCTCTGTTTTTTATCTGCACAAACTGTGCGGGGTTCACGCACGTCATTGTGCCGGGCCAGGTTCAATTCTGCCCGCATTGCGGCGCGCCTGTAAAATTGTACAACTTCCCTGCGTTGTACAAGTTGGGTATTTCCTCAGACACCACTGAGGAGGTCCTCGAGTATGCACTCGAGTGCACGTCAGACAGCTAATCAAGCGGCCACGCGGCCGCTTTTCCCCCCCAAAAATAAAAAAAAACATTAAGGCATTATATACATATCAAAAAAATCAGGAGGTGTACTTATAACAGACAACAAAACCGCAGGCCTTATTTATGTTGCACACTTTAGGACGTTCACCGATGACGGTAACCGTTTTTATCTTAACTTTTGTTTTCAGTGCACAAACTGCGCTGATTATACCCGTGTCATATTACCTGACACGCCAAAATTCTGCCCCAATTGCGGCTGCCCTGTAAATCTGTATCCGCATCAGGCGGCATTCGACCAAAACATGGCGGTAATAACACCGCTCTTATGTCTTTGCTCGTGGACTTAACGGACGAAATTTAAATTTAAAAACGACTGTCCGGTCGTTTTTTATGTGGAATTTCTGCGTTAAAAAAGCCCCGGGCATTCCAAGTTCCGGGGCTTTTGCTGTGGTGGATGGTACAGGACTCGAATTTTTTTCGTTGATTTTACCAAAATAAAGAACAAAGCAAAATCAATGTTTTCGTTACACTCGTAAAATGTAATAAAATAAGGCTTTTTGGCGACTTGCACCTTTTGAGTTGTACCTGAACAAAAAATCGAGATAGTCCGTTTATTCTCTTTGTTCGTTTT
>Ga0065709_1029292_pt1 | contig 37179 bp, 32 predicted proteins | sample Hoacrofraction14_2_FD_59096 | JGI IMG/M metagenome (GOLD analysis project Ga0065709, IMG submission 59096) | Hoatzin crop microbial communities from Cojedes, Venezuela, sample from fiber fraction 14 v1 | ecosystem: Host-associated > Birds > Digestive system > Esophagus > Crop | place: Venezuela...
GATGAAAACGTAGTTTCCGGACTGTGAAAACATAGTTTTTGGACGGTGAAACCATAGTCTTCGTCGCATGAAAACATAGTTTTCGGCTTGTAAAAATGGCATTTCTGAGAATCAAATGCCATAGTAGAAGAAATCCCCATATATAAATAGGTGTAACCAAAAGCCGTAGTTAATCACCAATAATGTGCTGAAAGTCACGCAAGTGTGCAATGTGTAAGAAAAATTTCGAAAAAATCCCTGGTAGGGGGCCTAAATTAACACTTTTCCTTATTATTTGTTTGTTATTTTAATAATTTTGTTTATTTTTGCAACGAAAAGTAATCATTAACATAACAAATCGTAGAAATGAAGAAATTCTTACTTACGGTCTGTCTGCTTCTTCCGGCCATCGTAATGACGGCACAGGAGAAGAAAGAAAAGACAGACTGGCTGGCGAACCTTACGGATCGCATCACGTTCAACGGATATGCGCAGGCCGGATATACCTGGAAAAGCGTCGACGGGACAAATACCAATACCGTAGACCTCAAGAGGACTCTCCTCTGGGCCAAAGCGAAAATTACCGACAGATGGTCGTTCCTCTTTATGCACGACTTCTCATCAGTAGTACAGGAATTCTATACCGACTACAGAATCACCAACAACAAAGCACTGACATTCCGCTTCGGACAGTTCAAAAACCCGTATACCCTCGAAAACCCGCTGTCGCCCACGAAGATGGAACTCATCGACGTATATTCCCAGGGAGTCACATATCTCTCCGGCTGCGGCAGTGATCCACTCTTCGGAGTACAGTACGGCCGTGACCTCGGTATGGAGATCTACGGACAGCTCTTCAACGATCATCTCTACTACGAACTGGCGCTGATGAACGGACAGGGCATCAACATTAAGGACAAAAACAACCAGAAGGACTTTATCGGACGACTCGACATCCGTCCGACAGACAATCTCAGACTCGTCGTGTCGGGACAGCTGGGAACGGGCAATGTTGTCAAGACGTCGAAGTATAACCCGACACTGCAGGTGGGCGACAACTACACAAGAAACAGATGGGCTGCCGGCGCCGAATGGAAAAGCGGAATATCCGACTACTGGAAGCAGCGGGCCACCATGGTTCATGGCGAGGTGCTCGGAGGACGCGACGGTGATGTCGACAGCCGAGGGGCTTATATCACCGGCTGCGTACCCGTGTGCAAAGAACTCGACGTCATCGGGTCGGTAGACTACTTCAACTACAATACCGATCTGGATATGGAACAGACCAACCTCACTATCGGAGTGCAGCACTGGTTTTACAAGCTCTGCCGCGTTCAGCTGCAATATACATACGCGAATGTGAAAAATGACAACAATTACGGAGTGCTGCAGGCACAATTCCAGGTAGGATTCTAAAAAGAAACAAGATTATGCTGATAAAAATCACTTTGACAATACTATTCCTTATCGTGACCGTGATGGTCGGGATATATTCGAGAAAACAGGCCTCTAGCGTCGACGGATTCGTGCTAGGCGGCCGCAGTGTAGGACCGTGGCTCACTGCTTTCGCCTACGGCACCAGTTATTTCTCAGCCGTAGTCTTCGTAGGCTATGCCGGACAGTTCGGATGGAAGTACGGTTTGTCGGCCTCGTGGATCGGAGTCGGCAACGCCGTGATTGGATCGCTTCTGGCATGGCTCGTCCTCGGACGCCGCACGAAGCTGATGACGCAGGCGATAAGCTCCCGTACGATGCCGGATTTTTTCGGTACCCGCTACCGTTCGCAAGGACTCCGTGTGACGGCCTCGATCATTGCCTTCGTATTCCTCATCCCGTATACCGCGGGAGTATACAAGGGCATCTCCACACTCTTCGAGATGGGCTTCGGTATTCCGTATGAATACTGTGTGATTCTGATGGCCATTCTCACCGCCGTGTATGTAATCCTCGGAGGATACAGAGCCACGGCGCTCAACGACTTCATACAGGGAATCATCATGCTATTCGGTATTGTGACGATAATCATCGCGGTACTAAATCTGAAGGGAGGTCTCGTGTCGGCGGTGGAGCAGATGGCGCAGATCCCCTCGGATACCAATCCGGCCGAAAACGGACGTCTGGCGACGATCCTCGGGCCCGATCCGTGGAATCTTCTCGGAGTGGTGATACTGACATCACTGGGAACATGGGGACTGCCGCAGATGGTGGGCAAGTTCTATTCTATCACCGACGAGAGTGCTATCAAGAGAGGAACCGTCATCTCGACACTCTTCGCCCTCGTCGTGGCTGGAGGATGCTATTTCCTCGGAGGCTTCGGACGACTCTTCGGTACCCCTCCGACACTGCCCGACGGCAAACTGGCCTTCGACAGTATCGTACCGTCGATGTTGTCATCGCTGCCTGACGTCCTCATCGCCCTCGTGGTGCTGCTCGTACTCTCGGCCTCGATGTCGACACTCGCCTCACTCGTACTCACTTCGTCGTCGACCATGACGCTCGACCTGATCTACCGCGACAAGACATCACAGATCGACGAGGTAGAACAGGGGCAGATCGATGATACTGTCGCAGAGAAGATTGAGCGGCGCAAGGTGGTGATAATGAGGGTATTGATAGTATTCTTCATAGTTATCTCGCTGATGATAGCACTCAATCCCCCGACGTTTATTGCCCAGCTGATGGGTATCTCGTGGGGAGCTCTAGCCGGGGCCTTCCTCGCTCCGTTTATGTTAGGACTCTACTGGAAGGGCGTCACCACATCGAGCGTATGGGCTTGTTTTGTCTGGGGAGTGGGTCTCACAGTAGTAAACATGCTGTTGGGCAATCTGATATCCCCGATCAACTGCGGTGCCATCGCCATGCTGGGAGGTTTTGTCGTCGTGGCGGTAGTGAGCTGGATAACGCCCAAACTGCCGGAGTATTATGTAGACAGAATCTTCGAGTGCTACGATGAATAATTGATCTGTCGCTCGATCTGCTGCAGTTCGTCGAAATGATCGCGATGTACTGCGATGCGGAAGAAATCGTCGCCGAGCAGACCTTTGATGATATAATGGTCAGACTCGATCTTGAAAAACGGTTTTTTCAGTTGTCGCAGGTATATCAGCGATCCGAGGTTGCAGAGCGAGACGATAAAATCTTCGTCGAGGGCGCGGTCTGTGAGATAGTCGAAGGCATACCATCCGGCTTCCGCACACCGTTCTCTCGACTCTGTTTTTTCAATGATCTTTATTTCTTGGCTTTCCATAATCTGTATTCCGATATCAGAAATTTGTGATGTCTTTCATGGCAGAGATAAAAACGTCGAGGTCGTCGTATTCCGTCATGTCGGAAACGCTTACTCTTACCGTTCCGTCAGGCGACTGCAGATACTTATGTATCAGCGGGGCACACTGTAATCCCGTACGAACAATGATGCCGTATGACTTTTCGAGTATATATCCTACGTCGGAGGGTTTCATGCCTCGGATATTAAAACTCATAACCGGTCCCTGACAGGATTCATAACTGCCATATATAGTGATCTTGTCTCCGAATAACGAGAGAGCATTGTAAAGATATTTCACCTTTTTACGATTATCTTCAAAAACGTTTTTGACTCCTCGGGAGAGAAGATATTCCACTCCGGCATTGAGTCCTGCGATACCGGTTTCGTTCATCGTCCCTACCTCGTATTCGTAGTCTCCGTTGTAGGCTATCCTGCTACTGTCGCGACCGGTGCCGCCATACATCAGTGGTTTGATGTCCAGGGAGGATTTGAAGTAGTATCCTCCAGTGCCCTGAGGACCAAACAAAGACTTATGTCCCGTAAAGGCTATCATGTCGATATCCCATCCGTCGAAGTCGACGGGAATACAGCCGGCACTCTGCGACAAGTCGATAAGAACCAAGAAGTTATACCGATGAGCTATATTTGTTATTGAAGCGATATCCTGTATGCAGCCGGTGACATTAGAGCAGTGGTTGACGATGAGAAGCGATATCCCATCATCGCCGCTATTGTCGCTTCTTGTCCGAAGACATTTCTCCAACTCGTCGATGTCGATTCTGCCGTATCCGTCGCATCCGATAATAGTGATATCCTTGTCTGGATAGAAGGCTGCGAGAGGGCGGTTGACGCTATTGTGCTCGATTGCCGTGGATACGATACAGCGGCAGCGGTCACTCAAGCCCCGGATCAGAATATTAAGACTCTCCGTCGCTCCGCTTGTAAAATAAATTTTCTGAAAGTCAGCGATATTAAGCAGTCGTCCGATATTCCTTCTGCATCGCATGATAACATCCTCCGATCCATCGGAAGAAAACGATGAACGAAACTGCGACAGTGGTACGGTGGTTAAAGCCGCAGTCATGGCTTCCGTCACAGACTGCGGCTTAGGGAATGTTGTTGCTGCATTATTAAGATAAACCATCTTCTTATCCTTCGAGCACCTTGAAATGCATCACTTCGGAGATGTCTTTGAGCATCTTCATCCAGTCGCCGAAGATCAGCACCTGATGATGTCCGAAACCGGCGAGGTTGTGCATAAACCGGCGGGCGTCGTCCATCTGTATGTAGTAATAAGGTGAACAGTATACCTCCTCGAACTCCGACTTGAGCACTTCGCCCACCTTCACGCACATCGTGTCGGCCATGGGATTGAAACGGCCGAGGGTGATATACTTGCTGTCGTTTTCCTTGAAATCCACCTGCAACTTTCCGCCGAAGCCCTGACCGGTGAAGGCCCAGAGCTTGTATTTCAGCGGTTTTGTGCCGTATCCGTTCATGCACAATGCCGGCACTGCGTGATGGATGCGGATCATCTCCTCCGACTCCATATTCGGATTACCCATGAATGCCGGACGGTTGGCTGCATACTGCATTATCGTCATGGCCAGCAGAGCGTTGAGGTCTTCCTCGCATCCGCTGGGGATTCCCTCGTCTTTCATCAGGGAATGACATACGCAGGGAGTGAACTTCCGGTTTTGCGGGATCTCCGACGTACAGAGTTCGTGACATGCCGTGGAGAAGGCGTTGCAGTCGTAGGCATCCATCATCTTATGGGCTGCCAGATAGTATTTGATGTCGTTGATGAACCAGTCCTTGTTGACTTTCGTCTCGAGCGAACCTCCGATGATCTTCTCTGCCAGAGGACGGGCCTCCTCGTCGGTCACCTCGTCCATAAACTTGAAGATATTGTAGAAGGGGAGCTTCACTATCTCCATACCGTAGCGCTGACGGATCAGTTCCGGGTCGCGGATCACGCTCTGCAAACCGAAGGGTGGGGTAGTACCGGCGGTGAGGACGAGGGCGCGGGTACGGCTTACAGCCTTTCTCACCCACAGCGCATGAGCTATCTCGTTGAGGTCTTTGATATCCATGCATACGTAAGCCTCGACACCGATGCTGCGGCAGTAGGCCGCGAAGTCGATACCCTCGTTGCCGTTCTGCATGATAACCACGGGTTTGCGGTATCTTTCGAGTTTTGGTATGCGCCAGTTCATGCAGAGGAAGAAGTCGACCTCCTCCATACGGTCTTCGATCTGTGCGTACACCTCGTTTGGTACCACGAACGTCTCATTGTATCTGGCGTCGACGGCAGGTAGCATGTCAATCTCCGGAGTCGCTTTCTTCAGTTCCTTGCAGGCACTTTTGAAAGCAGCGTCGGCCTGTGCCTTCTCCGCTTCGGGTGTCATGTCTTTTCTGAATCCTGCACGGCAGGGACCTTCCCAGAAATGGGTATGGGTGAGACAGCCTATTATCGGCCGTACCACCAGTTTGGTATTAATTGCTTTTTCTTTCATCTTGTCGTTTTAAATGATTATTTCCGTAAAGACGAAAAAAAAACTCTGATGTAACCAGCATCAGAGTTTTTATCAGAGTTTTATCCTAGTTTTTCCTTCGCTTCGTTCCAGAGTTTGTCCATCTCCTCAAGAGTCATCTCCTTCAGCGGTTTGCCGACCTTTATGGAGTGGTCCTCGATATAGTTGAAGCGCCGGATGAACTTCTGGTTTGTCTTCTCGAGAGCCGTGTCAGGGTTGAGATGATAGAGCCGTGCCGCATTGATGACGCTGAAGATGAAGTCACCGAGTTCCTGAAGCGACTCTTCCTTGTTTTCCTTCTTCAGTTCGTCCTCCAGTTCGCCGAGTTCCTCTCTCACCTTGCCCCATACGTCGCCCTTGTCTTCCCAGTCGAAGCCCACGTTTCGGGCCTTGTCCTGTATGCGGTAAGCCTTGATGAGCGAGGGTAGGGCGGCAGGCACTCCTGAGAGCACCCTATCGTTACCGTCTTTCTCCTTGAGTTTTATCTGTTCCCAGTTTTCGAGCACTTCTTTCTCCGTCGTGGCCACGGTATCGCCGTAGATATGCGGATGACGGAATTTGAGTTTAGCCACCTGATGGTCGCACACGTCGGCGATGTCGAAGTCGCCCGTCTCGCTGCCGATCTTCGAATAGAAACATACGTGCATCAGCACGTCGCCGAGTTCCTTCATTATCTCGTGGCGGTCGTCTTTCATGAGGGCGTCGCAGAGCTCGAAGGTCTCCTCGATGGTGTTGGGCCGCAGCGACTGGTTTGTCTGTTTCTTATCCCACGGACATTTCTCTCTCAGGTCGTCGAGCACGTCGAGGAGTCGTCCGAAGGCTTCTATCTTTTCTTCTCTGGTATGCATAGTTTTATCTGATTAAAAAGCCTCCGTCAGAAGTGGTCCGGCGGAGGTCTTATCGGGATGTTTCATTGAGTTTACTTGGAAGCGTCTTCCGTCATGACACCCTCGATGTAGAGTCGTGTCATCTCCACCTTGCCGTTGGTTCTTACGGTGATACTCTTCTTGAAATGTCCGGGGAACTTGCCCTTGCCGTTGTAAGTAACCTTCAGTTCGCCTTTCTCACCCGGCTGCACCGGTTTTTTGGTATATTCGGGCACTGTGCATCCGCAGCTGGCGATGGCCTGGTTGATGACGAGAGGCTGGTCGCCGACATTGGTATACGTGAAAGTGCAAGTCACCACGGGGTTCTTCTCGGAGAAAGATCCGAAGTCGTGAGTCACCTTGTCGAACTTGATCTCGGCTGCGTTCTGAGCCATAGCGAAAGTAAGGCTGCAGACGAGCATTAATGTTGTAAATATCAGTTTCTTCATTTCTAATCTTTTTCGGGTTCGTTTGCAAAATTATATACTTTTCCTGAGAATCGTATCATTTTCACTGATTTTTTAACAATTTGTAGTACTCTGTGAATCCCAAGAGCACACAACCGGTACCGTAGTCCTCGAAATCAGGCACTTTGGCGAAGGATAGCGGCTGCCCTGCCGACGGGTCTTTTCCGGTACCCTGCATCCATCCGAGAAAACCGTTATCATGTATCGCGTCGCTGACGATGGCTCGGTATGCTTTGTCGCAGGCTTCACGGTATGTCTTGTCCTTGAGATAGCCCTTTTGTATTCCCCAGCTCATGCCGTAAAGGAAAAGGGCCGTACCGCTGGTCTCCTTGCCTCCGTAGGTAACCGGCGACATCAGGCTGACATTCCAGAAACCGTCCTCACGCTGGCACTTCAGAAGAGCCTCGCTCATGATGAGGAAGTCTTTCTTCAGCCGTTTGTAGTATTTGTCTTTCTCGGGCAGTTGCTCCATCACCTTCACCAGAGCGGCATACACCCATCCGTTGCCGCGGCTCCAGTAACAGTTGTTGCCGTCTTTCTCCTTATACGGCGGTACGAAATCCTTGTCTCTCCACCACAGTCCTTCGGCAGTATTGAACAGAGTCCCTCCGCAGGTGTCGCGACTCCATGTATAACTTCTCATCGCGTAGTCGATATACCTGCGGTCTTTGGTGATGGTATACATCTTCGCATACACCGGCATAGCCATCTGAATGGCGTCGATCCATGTCCAGTAGCTGTATTTTCCCGTCGCCATCTGCCTGTCGAGGTTCTCCTTCGTATTCTTCATCATAGCCTCGTCGCCGGTCATGAGATAACGGTCGAGATAGGTCTGTTCGCAGCACTGGTCGTCGGCATCTGTGGTCTTGACTCCGTTGCGGGGCGTCCACTGATGGAAGGCAGCCCACTTGTCGGTGTAGTCGATATACCTCTGCTGGGGGTCGACGGCATAGAGAGCCATCAGTCCTTCGTAGTACACGGCACGTGTCCACAGACTGCTCGGTCGCACTTTCTTCACGTTGGTGGGTCGGGTGGGGTCGGGGTAATGGCTGATGAAATAGTCGTTCACCAGTCTTGTCTTCTGCAGCACTTCGTCGGCCGTCTGCGCCGCGGCAGGCATCACGATGAAAGCTGCCAAAAGTAGTAATACACTCTTTCTCATTATTGTCATTTATTTGATTTCGGTGCAAAAATAGTGAAAAGTTGGCAAAAAGACACCGTGATAATTGAGAAATCTGATTAAATTATTGATATTGTTTTGCCAATTCATGAAAATTGACTAATTTTGCAGTCAATTATAAAATAATAATATAATGTATAGAACAAATACTTGTGGAGAACTGCGTCTGACAGACGCTGGAAAATCGGTGACGCTCGCCGGATGGGTGCAGCGCAGCCGTAAGATGGGAGGTATGACATTCGTCGACCTGCGCGACAGATACGGAATCACCCAGCTCGTGTTTAACGAGTCGGAGGACAAGGAACTATGCGACAGAGCCAACAAACTCGGCCGTGAGTTCTGTATTCAGGTCAAGGGTGATGTCAACGAGCGCCAGAGCAAGAATATGAATATCCCCACCGGAGAGATTGAAATCATCGTAAGGGAACTCAATATTCTAAGCGAGAGTCTTACACCGCCCTTCACTATCGAAGACAATACCGATGGCGGCGATGACATCCGAATGAAGTACAGATATCTCGACCTCCGGCGCAATCCCGTGAGAAAGAATCTCGAACTGCGCCACCGCATGACGATACTCATCAGAAACTTCCTCGACTCGAGGGATTTCATCGAGGTGGAGACTCCTATCCTCATCGGCAGCACCCCCGAGGGAGCACGCGACTTCGTCGTTCCGTCGAGAATGAATCCGGGACAGTTCTACGCTCTCCCGCAGAGTCCGCAGACACTGAAGCAGCTCCTTATGGTCAGCGGTTTCGACAGATATTTCCAGATTGCGAAATGCTTCAGGGACGAGGACCTTCGAGCCGACCGCCAGCCGGAGTTCACGCAGATCGACTGCGAGATGAGCTTCGTCGACCAGGAGGATGTCATCGAGGTGTTCGAGGATATGGCCCGTATGCTGTTCAAGGAGATACGCGGCGTCGAACTGCCAGCAAAACTTGAACAGATGACATGGCACGAGGCGATGCGTCGTTTCGGTAGCGACAAACCGGATCTGCGCTTCGGTATGGAGTTCGTCGAACTTATGGACGTTCTCAAGGGTACCGGTGAGTTCGCTGTATTCAACGGAGCCGAATATATCGGCGGTATCTGCGTTCCAGGATGTGCTGAATATACCAGAAAACAACTCGACCAGCTGACAGACTTCGTGAAGCGCAGTCAGATCGGCGCCAAGGGTCTCGTATGGGTTAAGGTGAATGCTGACGGTACTATCAAGAGTTCTATCGACAAGTTCTATTCTCCCGAGGTGATGAATCAGTTGAAGGAGAAGATGAACGCCAACAACGGCGACCTGATACTAATCATGAGTGGCGATAATGCCAACAAGACCCGCGTGCAACTCTGTTCTCTCCGTCTGGAGATGGGCGAGCGTCTCGGTCTTCGCGACAAGAACACCTTCAAGTGTCTGTGGATCGTCGACTTCCCTCTCTTCGAATGGAGCGACGAGGAGCAGCGCCTGATGTCCACCCACCATCCATTTACCATGCCTAATCCCGATGATATACCTTATCTCGACGAGCATCCGGAGAAGGTGAGAGCAAAGGCTTACGACTTCGTATGCAACGGAGTGGAGCTCGGCGGCGGCAGTCTCCGTATCCATGACGGAAAGCTGCAGGCTAAGATGTTCGATATCCTAGGATTCACTCCCGAGAGGGCTATGGCACAGTTCGGCTTCCTCATCAACGCCTTCAAGTACGGCGCACCCCCTCACGCAGGTCTTGCCTTCGGTCTCGACCGTTTCGTTTCCATCATGGCAGGTCTCGACAGCATCCGCGACTGCATAGCTTTCCCGAAGAACAATTCAGGCAGGGATGTGATGCTCGACGCACCGTCGGAACTCGACCAAAAACAGCTCGACGAACTGCAGATTAAAGTTGATTTAAGTCAAGAAAAGGATTAAAAACGTGCTAAAGTACTGATAAATAGTAACTTTTTTCTGAAAAAGTTGTTCTGTTTCGTATAAAATTATTAATTTTGCAGCGAGTTTAGAACTCATAAAAGAATCTTAAGTTAGTATAAATTTATTGAATTATGGCAGAAAAGAAAGCAACTAAGGCTGCAGCTCCTAAGAAAGAAGCAACAAAGAAGGCAGCTGCTCCTAAGAAAACAGCAGCAAAGAAGGTTGAATTGGTAATTAACGCAGAGAGCGTAGGTTTCAGAGCTGGTGACGTATATCAGACTCTCGAGGCTGCAGGTAAGGCTCTGACAGTTAAAGAGATTGCAAAGGCTGCTAAGATATCTGAGGAGGAGACTCTCCTGGGTATGGGTTGGCTGTTCAAAGAGGGTAAGGTTAAAGACGAAGAGGGAAAAATCGTTCTCGCTTAATCTTATTCCTATTGACACATATACAAGAAGAACTGGTCTTCAAATCTCCAGTTCTTCTTTTTTTAGTTTTTTTTCTTAATAGCGCTATATCATATTTATCATGGGTAATGCCGTATACGACAGAATGATTATGCTTATGCTCCTGGAAAGCGGGAAAGAGGGCATCAGCGTGGCCCAGTTGTCACGCAAGCTGTATAATGAGAACTGTTCTTTTTTCGACGATCTGGATTATGAGTTCTTCCATCAGTATGTGGTGTCGTTCCTGCAGCGCAAGAGCAGGATGAACCAGCCGACAGTGGTACCGGCGGGAACGAGGGGGCATTACCGAATCAGCACTGACTGTTATCAGCAACTGTCGTTGCAGTTTTCCGATACAGAAGAAGAGGAGTCTTCCTCCGAAACGGAAGAAGACTCCAGACAATTATCCTTATTCTGATACATCAGTAAGCGAAGAGGGGGTAGTCAGCCATCGTGGCGTTCACCTTCTCTCTTACCTTCGTGATTACAGCCTCGTCCTCGGGAGCGTCGAGCACCTTCTCGATGAGTTCTGCGATCAGTACCATCATATCCTCCTTGGCACCGCGGGTGGTGATAGCCGGAGTTCCCAGTCTCAGACCCGACGTCTGGAAGGCGCTGCGGGTATCAAAGGGCACCATGTTCTTATTGACGGTGATGTCGGCAGCCACGAGAGCGTTCTCAGCCACCTTACCGGTGAGCTCGGGATATTTGCTTCTCAGGTCGACGAGCATGGAGTGGTTGTCGGTACCGCCGGAAACGATATTGAAACCTCTCTTGATCAGTTCTTCCGCCAGTACTTTGGCATTTTTCTGCACCTGTTTCGCCCACTCTTTGAATTCGGGCTGCAGAGCCTCGCCGAAAGCCACTGCCTTGGCAGCGATGACATGCTCCAGCGGACCGCCCTGAATACCGGGGAATACAGCACTGTTGAGCAACTGGCTCATCATCTTAATCTGTCCTTTCGGTGTTGTCTTGCCCCACGGATTCTCGAAATCCTTGCCCATGAGGATGATACCTCCGCGCGGACCTCTCAGCGTCTTGTGTGTCGTCGATGTCACGATATGAGCATATTTCAGCGGGTTGTCGAGCAGGCCGGCAGCGATAAGTCCGGCAGGGTGGGCCATATCGATCATCAGAAGAGCTCCCACCTCGTCTGCAATCTTGCGCATACGGGCGTAGTCCCATTCACGGCTGTAGGCAGAACCGCCGCCGATGATCAGTTTTGGTTTGTTTTCTATGGCCAGTCTCTCCATCTCGTCGTAATCCACGCGTCCTGTCTCTTTGTTGAGTCCGTACTCCACGGGGTGATAGAGGATACCCGATGTGTTGACAGCCGATCCGTGAGACAGATGGCCGCCCTGCGACAGGTTGAGTCCCATGAAGGTATCACCCGGGTTGAGAACTGTGAGCAGCACTGCAGCGTTGGCCTGTGCACCGGAGTGGGGCTGTACGTTGGCAAACTCTGCTCCGAAGAGTTTCTTCACTCTCTCAATGGCTAGGTTTTCCACCTCGTCGACAACGCCGCAACCGCCGTAGTATCTCTTGCCCGGCAGTCCTTCAGCATATTTGTTGGTAAGGTAAGAGCCCATGGCTGCCATCACCTCGTCGCTGACGAAATTCTCCGACGCGATAAGTTCCATACCTTTCAGCTGGCGCTGATGTTCCTTCTCAATAAGGTCGAATATGACCTGGTCTTTTTTCATCTTGTACTAACTTTATTGTGATTAATATAAACTTTATCAAATAAGCTCTACTTTGTTGATATCCTGCTCTTTCTCGCAGTAATGACAAGTGATTATTCCATTCTCCTTGTCCACATGGAAGAGTGTCTGCATCGGTTCGTTGTTGGTGATGCACTTGGGGTTGTTGCACTTCACGATTCCTTTGAGGTCGTCGGGTGTGATGACGGTTTTCTTCTCCACCACCTCGTAATTCTTGATGATGTTGAGAACGATATTGGGTGCCACTACGGAGAGTTGCGATATCTCCTCGTCGGTGAAGTATTTGTTTTCCACCTTTATGATACCCTTCTTTCCCATACGTTTTGACTTCAGATTATTACCGATAGTGACGACGGTGGGCAGTTTTGTCAGTCCCAGCATCGTTGCCACCTGGAAAGTCTTTTCCGACGGGATATGATCGATTACCGTGCCGTTTTCTATCGCGGCCACGAGTCTTTCCTGTTTGCTCATATTATTGTCTTGTCATTGATTATATCGTCCAGTGTATATCCGAGCACGTCGGAGAGTATCGCCTCACGGGCAAAGATACCGTTGCGTGCCTGTTGTATATAGTAAGCATGTGGGTTTTCGTCCACATCCATAGCTATCTCGTTGACTCTCGGCAGTGGATGGAGGATGCGCATATTATCCTTGACATTACCGAGCATATCGTTTTTCAGGATGTAGATGTTTTTCACCCTTTCGTATTCCATCAGGTCGGAGAATCTCTCTTTCTGAACTCTTGTCATATAGATGATGTCTGCATCGGAGATAACCTTCTCGTTGAAGGCCGTATGTTCCTGATATGCAATACCATACTCCTTGCAGTAGAGTTTGTATTCCGCAGGCATGGCGAGTTCTTTCGGTGCTACGAAGTGGAAAGTAGGGTTGAAATGCCGCATCGCCATGATCAAGGAGTGTACAGTACGGCCGTATTTCAGATCGCCCACAAGATAGATATTCAGATTCTCCAGCGTTCCCTGCGTCTTATATATCGAATAGAGGTCGAGCATACACTGCGAAGGATGCTGGTGGGCTCCGTCGCCTGCATTGACGATGGGGACAGGGGCGATCTCGCTGGCGTATTGTGCCGCACCCTCGATATAATGCCGCATCACGATGACGTCGGCATAATTGGATACCATCAGTATTGTGTCTTTGAGGGTCTCGCCCTTGGTGCCGCTGGTGATCTTCGGATCGGCGAAACCGATGACGCGCGCTCCGAGGCGGTTGGCTGCGGTTTCAAAACTGAGTCGTGTTCTGGTGGATGGTTCGAAGAAAAGGGTGGCGACGACTTTTCCTTTCAAGAGTTCCCTGTTGGGGTGTTTCTCAAACTCTTCTGCCATTCTGATCATATAGAGAATCTTCTCTTTCGTCAGATTCGCAATGGTGACAAAATTGTGATTTTGGATCATATCTTGCGTGCAATATTTGATTTTCGACCGCTAAGTTACGCATTATTTTTGATTTAATGATGATATTTTAAAAGAAAATTGTAAATTTGCAACGAAATGTAGTCTATTCTACATAAAAATATAAGAAAATAGTTGTATTGAGATGAGAAAAGCGTTCGTAAGATGTCTTTGGACATTGCTTATCACAGGTATCCTCGCTGTCGCTGTATTGTTTACGGCGATATATAACGGATGGATCGGATATATGCCTCCCATCGAGGAACTGCAGAACCCTATCAACCGATATGCCACACAGGTGTATTCGGCCGACAGAAAACTGATGGGCACATGGAGCCTCAACCGGGAAAACCGTGTCTTGGTGGACTACAGTTCCATCTCCCCGAATGTGATACAGGCGCTGGTGGCTACCGAGGACGTGAGATTCTACGAACATTCCGGCATCGACTTCTACGCCGTGGGACGTGCCATCGTAAAACGAGGACTGATGGGACAGAGAAGTGCCGGAGGTGGTTCCACCATCACGCAGCAGCTGGCAAAACAGCTCTACTCGTCGAATGCAAAGAGTACGATGGAACGACTCATGCAGAAACCGATAGAGTGGGTGATAGCCATCAAACTCGAACGCAACTATACGAAGGAAGAGATTATGACGATGTATCTCAACTATTTCGACTTCCTGCATAATGCCGTGGGAATAAAGACGGCCTCCAATACATATTTCCAGAAAGAACCGAAGGACCTTTCGCTCACCGAGAGTGCCATGCTCGTCGGACTGTGCAAGAATCCTTCTCTGTATAACCCCGTGAGATATCCGGAGCGCTGTACGGAACGCCGCAATGTCGTCCTCTCGCAAATGGCTAAAGCAGGATATATCACCGCCTCACAGGCCGACGAGGAATCACAGAAACCGCTCGGACTGAACTTCAAGCGTACCGACCACAAGGACGGTATCGCTGTGTATTTCCGCGACTTTCTGAGAAGATATATGATGGCACGTCAACCGGTGAGAAGTGCCTACGCTTCGTGGAATCAGGATAAGTTTGTCATCGACTCAATCACATGGCTCAACGATCCTCTCTACGGATGGTGTAACAAGAATCATAACAAAGACGGCAGGAATTACAACGTGTACACTGACGGACTGAAGATCTATACCACCATCGACTCCCGTATGCAGCGGTATGCAGAAGAGGCGGTATACAAGCATGTGGCCGGTTATCTGCAGCCTCTCTTCAACAAGTCGATGAGAGGGAAGCCCAACGCACCGTTCTCCGACGCTATCACCAAGTCGCAGGCCAGAGCCATTATCAACCGCTCCGTGCAACAGAGCGAGAGATACCGTCTTATGAAGAAGGCCGGAGCTACGGAAGAGGAGATCTGCAAGGCCTTCAACACTAAGACTCCTATGACGATATTCACATACCACGGAGAGATCGATACGACGATGACTCCGAGAGATAGCATCGTATACTACAAGAAATTCCTCCGTGCCGGATTCATGAGTATGGATGCCAAGAACGGACAGGTGAAAGCCTACGTCGGAGGACTGGACATCGCACACTTCGCATACGATATGGCTACCGACGGACGACGACAGGTGGGATCGACCATTAAGCCGTTCCTCTACGCTCTGGCAATGGAAAACGGGTATTCGCCTTGCGACGTAGTGCCTAACGTACAGCAGACATATATCGTGGGAGGAAAACCATGGACTCCTCGAAACAGTAGTCACGCCCGCTACGGACAGATGGTGACGCTGAAATGGGGACTGGCACAGTCTAACAACTGGGTGTCGGCCTATCTGATGAGCAAACTGAATCCCGCGGCTCTCGTCACACTGATGAACAAGTTCGGTATCAACAATCCGTCTATTCATCCGTCAATGGCTCTGTGCCTCGGTCCTTGTGACATCACGGTCGGGGAGATGGTCAGCGCTTATTCAGCCTTCGCCAACCACGGTATCCGTTCGGCAAGGATGTATGTTACTCGTATCGAGGATACCGACGGAAATGTCGTGGCCGAGTTCCAGCCCCGTCTCAACGAGGTCATCAGTTCTGGCAGCGCCGACAAGATGCTGGTGCTGCTGCAGGGGGTAATGGACGGTGGTACGGGTAGCCGCATGAGATACAAATATAATATCAAATGCCCGATGGGAGGAAAAACAGGTACCACCAACCGCAACAGCGACGCCTGGTTTATCGGTTTCACTCCTAATCTTGTCAACGGCGTGTGGGTAGGCGGTGAAGACCGTGACATCCACTTCGACAATATGAATATCGCACAAGGATCGTCGGCAGCATTACCTGTATGGGCTTACTTCATGAAAAAGGTGTATGCGGATAAGACGCTCACATACAATCCCGAGGCCACCTTCGACCTGCCGGCTGACTTCAACCCCTGTAACTCCACCATGGGTGACGATACGGGCGACATGAACGAGATTGATGAAATATATGAATAAAGTTATATTTTTAGTTATAAAAACTACAATTATGAAAAAAGTATTATTAAGTGTTATGGTGGCGGCTCTTACGCTTTCAGGATGCGGAGTCGCAGGATTAGGTTCTAGTTCGACATCTTCCTCTACCGGCAGCGTGCTGGGTTCTGTTCTGGGAGGTGTCCTTGGTTCTTCAACAGGCACAAACGCAATTTCAGGTGTTCTCTCAAGTGTTTTGGGACTTGACAAACTGTCACAGGCAAATCTTGTAGGTACATGGAGATACGGCGGTCCCGGCTGTGCTTTCACTACAGAGAACGCTCTGGCAAAAGCCGGCGGCGAGGTTGTAGCCTCTCAGATCGAGAGCAAACTGAAAGACCAGTACAGCAAACTGGGTTTCAGCAGCTCGAATACATATATTACTTTCAACAGCGATAACACTTTCTCTGGCAAGATCGACGGTAAGAGCTGGAGCGGTACTTATACTTACGACGAGAGCACCGGCAAGGTAAATCTCAAAGGTCTGCTTCTCAGCGTCAATGCATACGCCAAGGGCAACGGCAGCGGCATCAGCCTTCTCTTCGAGGCAAAGAAACTGCTGAGCCTTCTCCAGATGGCTGCTTCTCTGAGCGGAAACACTACTCTTTCCACTATCGGCGATATCAGCAAGAACTACGACGGCGTACGTCTCGGTTTCGATATGACAAAGTAATTTTTATCTGACGATAATATACGAGAGAGGGGTGGGCCGCAAGGCTCACCCCTCAATCTTTAACATAAACTATAAAATATCATTCAATTCTTCTGGAACCGTCACCGATAACCACATCGATGATCTTCGGATCCTTATTGAATTTCTCCTTGTAACGCTTCGTCACGTCGGCAACGAACTTGTCATACAGCTCGTCTTTGACGAGGTTGATAGTGCAACCGCCGAAACCGCCTCCCATGATACGGCTTCCGGTAACACCGTTTTCCTTGGCCACATCATTCAGGAAGTCTAGTTCCTCGCAGCTTACGTCGTACTCCTTGCTCAGACCGTAGTGTGTCTCGTACATCTTCTGGCCTACAGTCTCGTAATCACCCCTCTCAAGAGCGTCGCAGACAGCCAGCACACGGTCTTTCTCACCAAGTACGAAGTGTGCTCTTGTATAGTCTTCCTCGCCGACTTCGGCACGAACCTCCTCAAGCTGCTCCCATGTGCAGTCACGGAGAGTCTCGAACTTAGCCTCGGGATGCTTTGCTGCGATGTGCTTCACAACGTTCTCGCAACTGTTGCGGCGGTCATTGTAAGGCGAACCTACGAGTTCGTGTTTTACGCATGAGTTAACGAGCACCAGTTTGTATCCTACGGGATCGAAGGGGAAATATTCGAACTCCCTGCTGCGGCAGTCGAGACGCATCAGTTTGCCCTTCTGTCCGAAGACGCTGGCGAACTGGTCCATGATACCGCAGTTCACGCCTACATAGTTATGTTCTGTTGCCTGTCCTGCGAGCACCATATCCCACTTCGACACCTTGTTATCGCCGAAGAGATCGTTGATAGCATAAGCGAAGCAACTCTCCAGAGCGGCTGATGAAGACATTCCGGCACCGAGGGGTACATCGCCGGAGAAGGCTGTATTGAAACCCTTCACGTCGACACCGAGTTTCCTCATCTCCTGGATGATACCGTAGATATAACGGGCCCATGATGTACGGGGACCCTGGGGATCGTCAACCTTGAACTCCACGCGGTCTTTCAGGTCGATGGCGTAGCACATCACTGTGTTGGTGCCGTTGGGACGAACCTCTGCCATGATACCCTGCTCAACAGCTCCGGGGAATACGAAACCACCGTTATAGTCTGTATGCTCGCCGATGAGGTTGATGCGGCCAGGCGAAGCGTAAATATTTCCTGTCTTTCCATCGAAATGCTTGATGAAGCGACTTCTTACGTGATCTATTTCCATAATTGTATACCTTATTTAATTAATAATATGTTCTGTTACTTCACCGGAATATCGGTGTTTACGTTCTTGCATCCGAAGAGTGCGTAGATGCACATATATGCCAGTGCTAAGAGAGGCACGATATATGACATCATATACGACGAACTGTCGGCGATATAGTTCTGGATAAGAGGAAGGATACCTCCGCCCACAACCATCATCATGAAAATACCGGATGCCTGTGCTGTGTATTTGCCGAGGCCCTCGGTAGCGAGGTTGAAGATCGATGTCCACATCACTGACGTGCAGAGACCGCATAGCACCAGGAACATTGCCGAGATAGGTACTGTAACCATCTCGAACGAAGAACCGGTGAATACAGGCATGTTGACCATCGACGACTTGCCCATTGTCATGGCGCAGAGGATAAAGATCATACCCACGATTGTGGTGACGATCATCAGCATTCGGCTCGACACTCTGTTAGCGATAAATCCTGCCACGAAGCGGCCCACAAGCATCAGCAGCCAATATGTTCCGGCTACGAATCCTCCGATAGCTGCAGCGTTGGCGGCAGCCATACCGGCACCCTTGGCGGATGTGTCTGAGATGTAGAAGTTGAGTGTTCCGGGGATACCGATCTCGACACCCACGTATACGAATATAGCGATGACGCCGAGAACGAAATGACGGAAGGCCCAGGGACTGTGCTCGAAAACAGTATCCTTGGTCACCTTACCCATCTCGGGATCCTCGATAGGGATGAAGAGAAGTACTATGAAGGCACCTGCGAATACTGCCATAGCGATGAAGAGTACAAGGTTGACATCGGCCATCTGTGTCTGTGCTGTCACTGTTCCGATGAGCGCACCCACGAGCATCGGGGTGAGGGTTCCTGACAGTGAATTCAGAGTACCGCCGATAAGATTCAGCTGGTTACCTCTGTTGCCGCCGCCACCGATAAGGTTGAGCATCGGGTTGACAACGGTATTGAGGATACAAACGCTGAAACCAGAAACGAAGGCTCCGAGCAGATATACGTAGAATCCGGTGAGGCCGGAGGGCTTGCCGGAAAGATACTGTATGAACACACCCACGAAACCGAATGCGATACCGAGCAGGGCGCTCTTCTTGTATCCGATCTTGGTAAGGAGTTTGCCTGCGGGGATTCCCATGAACAGATATGCGAAGAAGTTCATGAAGTTACCCATCATACCGAGCAGGTTGCTGCCGCCGATCTCAGGCTGGTTTTTCCATATCACACCGATAGGAGCTGCAAGATTCGTTACGAACGAGATCATTGCGTAGAGGAAGAACATCGCGATAATAGCGACAAGATTTCCGTTTTGCTTGTTATTACTCATTTTTAATTTCTTTATTTGGTTTATTAGTTATACGTTTCGTCCCAACGGCTTACTTAACACCAAATTTGTAAATCGTCTTCTGTTTGTACTGGTCGCCCGGATTGAGTACCACCGACGGGAAGTAAGGTCTGTTTGGTGAGTCTGGGAAATGCTGGCACTCGAAGCAGATAGCACTGCGGCGGGGGAAGGTGGCACCATGCTGACCTTTGTATCCGTCGGCCCAGTTGTCGGTATATACCTGCACGCCCGGTTCTGTGGTCCATACTTCCATCGTTCTGCCGCTCTTCGGCTCGTGGATCATGGCAGCGAAACTCAGTTCGCCCTCTTCTGCCTTGTTGAGCACGAAGCAGTGGTCGTATCCCGCGCCGTTTCTGATCTGCTCGTCGTCAGCGTCGATATCCTGACCTACGGGTTTCATCTTGCGGAAGTCGAAGGGAGTGCCGTCGACCTTCAGTATCTCTCCTGTCGGGATCGATGTGTTGTCGATGGGGATGTAGAAGTCGGCGTTCACGGCACAGTTGAGATCTTCGATAGTGGGAGTGGGGTCGGCGATGCCTGCCAGCGAGAAGTATCCGTGATGTGTTAGATTGATGATCGTCTTCTTGTTGGTGCATGCGAGATACTCGAGAACGAGCTCGTTATTGTCTGTGAATGTGAATTCCACCGTTACGCGGCATTCTCCCGTGAATCCCTCTTCGCCGTAGGCTGATACATAGTGGAGGGCGACGCATCTCGGACTGATTCTCTGTGCGTCCCATACTCTGGTGTGGAATCCTGTCGGTCCTCCGTGGAGAGCGTTAGGCCCGTTGTTGATTGCCAATTGGTAATCTTTGCCTTTCAGCGTGAATTTTCCATCCTTGATTCTGTTGCCGTAACGGCCGATGAGTGTGGAGAGGAAAGGCTCCGGACTGTTGATTACATCCTGGATATTATCATGACCCTGGATTACGTTGGCCACATTGCCGTCCTTGTCGGGAACCATGATTGCTACGATAGCTCCGCCGTAGTTGGTAAGTGCCACTTCGTACCCTTTACGATTCTTGAGAACATAGAGATCGGTACGTTTTCCGTTGATAGTGGTCTGGAAGTCTTCTCTTCTCAGGCCACAGAGGTTTTCTGTTTCTTTTGTGCTCATAATACCAATATTTTTTAAGTTTGTAAATTCCTTTTGCAAAGTAAACAAAAAATATCGACATTACCAACTTTATTTTATAAAAATAAGCTACATAGAAAGTTAAAAACGTTTAAATGCATTCTGAGAGGAGGTCGGCGACGACGTAAGAACTGCCTCCTACGAATACGATATCTTTTTCTGTAGCAGCACGTAAGGCCGTTTCGTACGCCTTTCTTACACTGCCGAAAGCCTCTCCCTTGAGATTGTGCTTCAATCCCAGTTCTTTCATTCTTTTTTCACTAATTGCCCGTTTGCTGCTTGCTTTGGTGAAATAATATACCGCGTCTTCGGGAAGCATCTCCATAACCCCTTCCACGTCTTTGTCGTCGACCATTCCGAATACGATGTGCAGCTTGTCGCACTTGAGTGCCTTGATCTGTTTGCTCAGATATATCCATCCTCCCACATTATGGCCTGTATCGCAGATTACTCGGGGATGCTCCCGCAGTATCTGCCAGCGTCCGGTGAGTCCGGTAAGGCTTCCTACGTTGCGTATACCTTCCTTAATCTGCAAGAGGGCGGGGGAGGGATCGGGAGTCGCGGAGATATCACCGAGAATACCGACATCCGACAGTATTTTGCACGCTTTTAGGATGGTGTTGGTGTTCTTATCCTGATAGAGGCCACCGAGCTGTCCTTCTATCTCTCCGTAATCACGGGTGTGATAGAGTCTGCCTCCGGAGGGAGTATCCTCCGACGATATGATTTGTCGGTCGTCCTCGGCGAAGTAGATCGGGGATTCCGCATCTTCAGCCTTGGCTGTAAAAACGGGGCGGGTCTCGTCATCGGCTTCGCCTATCACTGCGGGGATGCCATGCTTTATTATCCCGGCTTTCTCTGACGCAATCTTCGCCAGAGTATCACCGAGAAACTGAGTATGGTCGAAACTGATGTTTGTTATCACCGACAATACTGGAGTGATGATATTGGTGCAGTCGAGACGTCCTCCGAGGCCTACCTCGATCACGGCGATGTCGATTTTCTCATCAGAGAAAAACTTGAACGCCATTGCTGTAACTACTTCGAAGAAAGAGGGATTGATGCTCTCAATGAGACTACGATTGGTCATAACGAAGTCTACGACATAATCCTCTGGAATCATCTTCCCGTCGATTCTTATTCTCTCTCTGAACGACGCAAGGTGAGGACTGGTATAGAGCCCCACCTTGTATCCTGCCGACTGCAGTATTGCCGCCAAAGTATGTGAGACAGATCCCTTTCCGTTGGTTCCCGCCACATGTATCGTGCGATAATTGCGGTGCGGATGCCCGAAGTGGTCGTCGAGGGCTGTCGTGTTGCCGAGGCCTTCCTTATAACCACTCTTCCCCTGTTTCTCGAACATAGGGATATTGTAAAGGAATTCGACCGTCTCCTTATAGTTCATCTCTTTAGTTGAAGTAATTTACGAATCTTTGGAAGATGCTTCTCTTCGTGTCGGAGTCGCCTTTGAAGTTATCGCTGCCCTTCATCTTTTCGATAGCCTCCTTCTCTTCGCGGCTGAGCGTCTTAGGCACATAAACACTGAAGTTGACGATGATATCGCCAGTGCCCCGTCCGTAGCCCTGCACCGCAGGCAGACCCTTTCCCTTGAGACGTATCGTCTTGCCGGGTTGTGTACCGCTTTCGATCTTCACTTTCGCTTTGTTACCGTTGATGAGAGGCACTTCCACCTGTCCTCCGAGCGCAGCCGTCGGGAAGTCGAGGAGCATATTGTATATCAGGTTCTGTCCGTCTCTTATGAAAGTATTATTTTCCTCCTCTTCGATGACCACCTGAATATCGCCGTTAATGCCGTTGTGCTTACCGGCGTTACCCTTTCCTGACTCTCTGACCATCATGCCCTGGGCCACTCCGGCGGGGATGTTTATCTCCACCACCTCTTCGCCCTTCACCACGCCGGTGCCACCGCAGTGGGAACATTTGTTCTTGATGATCTTGCCTTCACCCTCGCAGGTGGGACATACGCCCTGTGTCTGCATCATTCCGAAGATGCTCTGCGTGGTATGGCTGATGACGCCCGAACCGTGGCAGGTGGGACAAGTCTCCATCGCCGAGCCGTCGGCTGCGCCCGAACCGTGGCAATGACTGCACGGCACATCCTTTTTCAGTTTGAATTTCTTGGTCACTCCCTGCGCCACATCCTGTAGCGAGAGAGTCACCTTCAGACGGAGGTCGCTGCCGCGGCTCTTCTGGGTGCGGCCAGAGCCAGACGAACTGCCGAAGCCGCTGAACCCTCCGAATCCTCCGCGTCCGCCGAAGATATCGCCGAACATGGAGAAAATATCGTCCATGTTCATGCTCGTCTCGAATCCGCCGAAACCTCCGCTGCCCGAAGGACCGTTGAATCCGAACCTGTCGTACTGTTCGCGTTTGGCTGGATCGTGGAGCACATTGTACGCCTCGGCTGCCTCCTTGAACTTCTCCTCGGCACTCTTGTCGCCGGGATTACGGTCGGGGTGATATTTGATGGCGAGTTTTCTGTATGCACTTTTTATCTCGTCTTCGGTGGCGTTCTTGCTGACGCCCAGCACCTCGTAGTAGTCTCTTTTTGCTGCCATATTATTATTGTCCTACTGCCACTTTAGCATGGCGGATTACTTTGTCGTTGAGTGTATATCCGGTCTGAACACAGTCGACGACCTTACCCTTTTTGTCGTCGTCGACACCCGGCACCATGGCGATGGCCTCGTGGTATTCGGTGTCGAAGTCTGCATTTTCGGTATCAATCTTCCTGACGCCCATCTTACCGAGCACATCCTCGAATTTCTTGAATATGAGCACCATGCCGTCGCGGAGTACCTGCGGATCGTCGGTATCCTTGCCGTTGGCGATGGCTCTCTCCATATCGTCGAGTACGGGGAGGATAGCCTTCACGGCGTTCATCGAACCGTTGAGTGTCAGCTCGGCCTTCTCCTTGATGGTGCGCTTGCGGAAGTTGTCGAATTCAGCAGCCTGACGGAGGAATTTGTCTTTGAGTACCTCCACTTCTTCTTTTATCTGCTGCAGAGGATCCGTCTCCCCGGCTTTCGCCTCATCACTGTTTTCAGCCTTCGTCTCTTCTGCGGTGGCAGTCTCAGCTGTTTCCTCTGCCATCTCTGCGGCTGTCTCCTCGGTGTCTGCCGATTTGTCAGTCTTCACCTGTTCTTCGGCGGTCTGCTCCTCGGCAGCCTCGTCGATGTTTATCTTTCTTTCGTCCATTTTTCTTCTAAAAAACATTGTTTTAAACCATTTTCTATCCGACTTGCAGCAAAAACCTTGCCAAACTTATTCGTACATCTTAGCTCTTTGTTCTCTGAGCTGTTCGTCGTAGATATAATCATCGTATGTCATCAGTTTGTCGATAGTACCCTTCGGGGTGAGTTCGATGATTCTGTCGGCCACGGTCTGTATGAACTCATGGTCGTGGCTGGCGAAGAGGATATTCCCTTTGAAACTGATAAGGTTGTTGTTGAACGCCTGAATGCTTTCCAGATCGAGGTGGTTGGTGGGTGTATCGAGAATCAGGCAGTTGGCGTTTTTGAGCTGCATTCTTGCGATCATCATCCTCATGCGCTCGCCACCGCTGAGCACGTTGACTTTCTTCTCCACCTCTTCCTGCTTGAAGAGCATTCGTCCGAGGAATCCCTTCATCATCACCTCGTTGCCCTTGCCATACTGCGAGAGCCAGTCGACGAGGTTCATGTCGCTTTTGAAGAATTCCGTGTTGTCGAGCGGCAGATAGGCTGTGGTGATAGTCACACCCCACTTATACTCTCCGGCGTCGGCCTTTCTGTTGCCGTTGATGATCTCGAAGAGGGCGGTCATCGCCTTCGGATTATGACTGAGGAACACCGTCTTCTGTCCTTTCTCGATGGTGAAGTTCACATTGTCGAAGAGCACCGTACCGTCGGCGTCGACAGCCTTGAGGCCCTCCACCTCGAGAATCTGCGTTCCGGGTTCTCTCTCCATCTGGAAGATTATGCCGGGATATTTGCGCGACGAGGGGCGTATCTCCTCGACATTGAGTTTTTCGAGCATCTTTTTCCTCGATGTCGTCTGACGGCTTTTTGCCACATTGGCAGAGAAGCGGCGGATAAACTCCTCCAGTTCCTTTTTCTTCTCCTCGGCTTTCTGGCGCTGGTTCTGCGCCTGACGGAGGGCGAGCTGCGAACTCTCATACCAGAACGAGTAGTTACCTCCGAATACTGTCACCTTTCCGAAGTCGATGTCGACTGTCTGTGTGCTGACAGCGTCGAGGAAGTGACGGTCGTGGCTTACCACGAGCACCGTCTGTTCGATGTTTCCGAGATATTCTTCAAGCCACTCCACTGTGTCGAGGTCGAGGTCGTTGGTAGGCTCGTCGAGGAGCAGGTTGTCGGGATGTCCGAAGAGAGCCTTGGCAAGCATCACGCGCACCTTCTCGTTGTTCGAGAGCTCGCTCATCTGTTTGTCGTGCAGCCCTTCTTTGATCCCGAGGTTGCTCAACAGTTGTGCGGCGTCGCTCTCGGCGTTCCACCCGTCCATCTCGGCGAAGCGTTCCTCCAGTTCTGCGGCCTTCACACCGTCTTCCTCGGTCATCTCGGGCTTGCTGTATAGTGCCTCGCGCTCCTTCATATTTTTCCAGAGCGGCTCATGGCCCATGATCACAGTGTCGATCACTCTGTATTCATCGTATTTGAAGTGGTCCTGCTCCAGCACCGAGAGACGTTCGCCGGGACCGAGCTCCACCGTCCCTTTGTTGGGTTCCAGCTCTCCGCTGATAGCTCTGAGCAGGGTGGACTTGCCGGCACCGTTGGCACCGATCACTCCGTATATATTACCGTTTGTAAACTTGATATTCACATCCTTGTAAAGGATTCTCTTTCCGAATTGGATAGCTAAATTTGTAACTGTTATCATATCTGTTTTTATATTATCCTGATTATTTGCCTATTGGCAGTTGTCCCGTGAAGTAAAGATAAAGAGCCGCAATGATCGCCACGGCGATGACGATCACCGAAGCGCGGAACATGCAGCTTACCACTTTTCTCAATATGAATGCCGCCGCGATAATCACGATCAGGGCGAGCACGTAAAATTCCGTATTGTCCATTTCTAATATTTTCTTTTTTTGCGATTTCTTTTTCAGTGCGGTGAAAATTATTTCCGAGTGCAGTCATAATATTTTTTGAGTGCACTCATTTGAAGATATGACGGAAGGGGCCGGGTATCGGCGACTCGAATTCCATCGGTTTTCCCGTTACCGGATGATAGAAGCAGAGCATGTAGGCATGCAGGCATAGTCTTCCGAGAGGATCGTCGCCGTTGCCGTATTTCTTGTCTCCGCACACCGGGTGCCCGATGTCGGCGCAGTGTACTCTGATCTGGTTCTTCCGTCCTGTCTCGAGTTTGAATTCCACGAGCGAATGCTGCGTGGTGCGCTGCAGCACATGAAAGTGAGTGACGGCATATTTGCCGCCGTTGTCCACGGGCGAGGAGTAGGTGATATACTGTTTGTTGTCTTTCAGCCAGTTGGCGATGGTGCCTCCTTCGTCGACGATCTCGCCGCTGACCACGGCCACGTACCGACGGTCGTATACGATATCGTGCCAGTTGTGCTCCAATATCTGTTCCGTCTCCATATCCTTGGCGTAGATCATCAGTCCGCTGGTGTCGCGGTCGAGGCGGTGAACCACATGGGCCCTGCACTTCTGGCGGCTCTTGGAGAAATAGTCGTCGAGCACCGACTTCACGTTGAGTGTCGAATGGCCGGCCTCCATCGAGAGGATGCCGATATTCTTCTCTATCACCACGAGATACTGGTCTTCGTAGACGATTTTCACGTAGCGGCTCTTGAAGAGATCATTCTTTTTCGACTTGCTCACGGCGATGACCATACCCTCGCGGAGAGGATAGTCGTACTGGGTAACGGTCTTGCCGTTCACCCTGATGCCTTTCCCCTGCAGCGTGGCTTTCACCTTCGAGCGGCTTTCCTTGAGATTCTCGAGGAGATATTCCAGCAATTGCCCATCGCGGGTCACCTTCAGCTCTTCGTATTTGCCTGCCTGATTGTTGTAATGTCTCATAATCGGCTGCAAAGTTACTAAAAATCTCTGGCATAGCCAACAATCGGAGTTTCTTTTTTTCAAGAATGGTATCAAAAACTTGGAAATGCGTGCCATTTGTTCTTTTTTAGCCGTGAATATTTTGCAGCAACCGAGAAAATTGTTATTTTTGCAGCGCAGACAGATAATATGGTAACTATCACATACTAACAACAGAGATTATGAAGAAAGAAAAACTGCATTCCGCCATGGCCGCAGCGATGATGCTCTTCACAGGCATCACGGGAACGATGGCCCAGACAGAGATCTATCCCCATCACTTCGCCCTCGACGAGGTGACACTCACCGGAGGCCCCCTGAAGAAAGCTATGGATATCAATATCGAACTGCTGATGAAATACGATGTCGACCGTCTGCTCACGCCTTTCATCCGGCAGTCGGGACTGGCTTCGACGACCGACAGCGGCAGCAGGTATTACAAGTGGGAGAGCAAGCATCCGTCGTTCACCAACTGGGGCGGCAGCAATTTCAATCTCGACGGTCATGTGGGAGGGCATTATCTCACGGCCCTGGCCCTGGCATACGCCGCTTGTCATGACGACGATACGAGAGCAGCCGTCAAGGAGCGCCTCGACTATATGATAGGAATTCTCAAAGACTGTCAGGAAGCTTACGATAACAATACCAAAGGACTCTACGGATTCATCGGAGGACAACCGATAAACGAGGCCTGGACAAACCTCTACAAAGGCGATGCCTCGACTTACAGAAGTTATGGAGGCTGGGTACCGTTTTACTGTGAGCATAAGATATTTGCAGGACTTCGCGACGTGTATCTCTATACCGGAGATATGACAGCCAAAGAACTCTTCCGGAAGTTTGCCGACTGGAGTACTAATGTCGTCAACGCACTGTCGGAATCGGACATGCAGTCGCTCCTCGATATCGAGCACGGAGGGATGAACGAGACCCTCGCCGACGCATACAAAATCTTCGGCGAAAAGAAATATCTCACCGCAGCGAAGAAATACAGCCATCAGACGATGGTGAACGGTATGCAGACTCTCAGCACCACCTTCCTCGACAACAAACACGCCAACACCCAGGTGCCTAAGTACATCGGTTTCGAACGTATCGCGCAGGAAGACGCCACGGCCACGACATACGATACGGCAGCCAAAAATTTCTGGACCGACGTAGCTGACAACCGCACGGTATGTATCGGCGGAAACAGCGTCAGCGAACATTTCCTCCCCGCATCGAAATCCAACAGATATATCGACCGACTCGACGGCCCCGAGAGCTGTAATTCGAACAATATGCTCAAACTCTCCGAGATCCTTTCCGACGCCACCCACGATGCCAAGTATGCCGACTTCTACGAATATACCACTTGGAACCATATCCTCTCCACACAAGACCCGTCGACCGGCGGATATGTGTACTTCACCACGCTCCGTCCGCAGGGATACCGCATCTACTCGCAGGTGAACCAGGGAATGTGGTGCTGCGTCGGAACGGGTATGGAGAACCACTCCAAATACGGACATTTTATATATACGCGCGACGGCAGCGATGCGGTTTATGTGAATCTCTTCACCGCCAGCATTCTCGACAACAAAGACTTCAAACTCACACAGGAGACCAACTTCCCGTATGAGCAGCAGACTAAGATCACCGTCGGAAAGAGCGGATCGTATACCGTCGCCATCCGTCATCCGCAGTGGACTACTGAAGGATTCACCGTCAGCGTCAACGGTGAACAGCAGAGTATCGACGTCACCCAGGGCAAGGCATCATACGTGAAGATCTACAGACAATGGAGCGAGGGCGACGTAATCACCGTCAGTCTGCCGATGGCTCTCAAGTATGTCGAGTGCCCCAACTATACCGACTATATCGCCTTCACCTACGGACCGATACTCCTCGGAGCCGCCACTTCGGCCGACAATCTGCAGAACGAATACGCGGGGGAGGGTAGGATGGACCATGCTCCCGGCAGCATGGCGACGTCGCTGAACCTCACCACCGCACCGTTGCTTATCGGCGAGAGAAACAGCGTGATGTCGAGGATATCCGATGCCGACCCGTCGACACTAACCTTCACCATCGACTGCTCGCGAGAAAACGCTCCTACGTATAAGTGGGACAAACTCACTCTCAAACCGTTCTATGATATCCACCATTCGAGATATATGTGCTACTGGTATCAGCAGACGGCGGAAAACTATGCCAACAGTACTATGGCGAAGACAGAGGCAGCCAACGAGGCGCTCCTCAACCGCACCGTAGACTTCGTGGCGCCGGGAGAACAGCAGAGCGAGGCCGGACATGAATACAGTTATTCGACAAACAGTACCAAGGGAAGTTATAACGGCGAGTCTTACCGCGACGCCCTCACTGGAGGATACGTGCAGTATTCGCTCTTCAACACCTCCGGCACCGCCGACAGTCTGTCAATCCTCTGCCGCTTCACCACCGCCGACCATGGGCGCAAAGCCGTGATGTATGTCGATGGCACCAAACTGGCAGATATCGTCATACCTTCGTCGATGAAAAACAGCGAGAACGGTTTTTACAATATCGAATATGCCATTCCTGCGTCACTGGCAGTAGACAGCGAGGGAAATCCCAAGACGAAGTTTGTCGTGCGCTTCGAAGCATCGCAGGGAACAGTGCTCCCCGGACTCTACTATCTCCGTCTGATGAAGGGGTTTAAATATAATGACTACACCTTCGTGGCGAGAGAGTGGGTGACGGGCGACGAGGCGAGAGTGGCACAGTCTAATATCAGTTATGACGACGATGCCAACGTGATCACTGTCAAGGCTACGGGCAACAATAACGTCTGCCTGGCTCTCGATCACGAAGACTGTGACTATACCGTCACCGCCGACAAGATCTATCTTCTCGTGAGAGGCGACAACCTGAGCACCGCCGACGGAAAGTCGTATCTGTGGTGGCTCAACGGGGTGAACAAGGGCTCGCAAGTGAAACCGACAGTGGTGAAGACAATCACCCTCGACAGCAAGAGACAGCAGATCGTGGCGTGGGATATGACTAAGAGCGGTCTCTATTCGAGTTTCTCCATGCCCGACAGAAACAACGTATGCCAGGGGGTGACGATCTTCGGGCTCACTGCCAACGGAGGGATGGCGAATATCTATGATATCAACTTCTGCGACGATGTCGATGAGTATGTGAACACAACTCTAGCGGTGAGTCATATCTATGTCGAGACCGCAGACCCCGACTGTTATTACAGTCTGTCGGGAATGAAATCGCCAAATCCCCATCACGGCATCAATATAGTGAATACAAAGAAAGTTATAATCAAGTAATATAATGATAGATACAACATTAATCCGTCAGAATTCCTTTAAGGCCTGGGTGCTGGCATCACGCCCCAAGACTCTCACCGGAGCGGCAGTACCCGTGATGATAGGCGGCGCCATGGCCTGGAACGAAGCCCATCTCTACGAAGGTGATGTCTTTTCATGGTTCGCACTTATCCTCTGTCTGCTCTTCGCCTTTATCATGCAGATCGACGCCAACCTCGTCAACGATCTCTTCGACTACGCTAACGGCAATGACGATGAGACTCGGCTCGGTCCCCGACGTGCCTGTGCGCAGGGATGGATCAGTCTCGACGCGATGAAGAAGGGTATCGCGATAACTACTGTCGTGGCATGCATCGTCGGACTGCCTCTGATCTTCTACGGAGGTCTTGAGATGCTGCTTGTCGGAGCTCTCTGCGTGGTGTTCTGTTTTCTGTATACCACGCATCTGTCTTATCACGGATTGGGCGATCTGCTGGTGCTGGTGTTCTTCGGAATCGTTCCGGTGTGCATCACATACTATGTGCAGCTGCATACCGTAACATGGCCTTGTCTCTGGAGCAGTATCGCCTGCGGTCTCGTCATCGACAATCTGCTTATAGTGAACAACTTCCGCGATATCAACAACGACATTCGTGCCGGAAAGAACACCCTCGTGGTGAGGATGGGACTGAAATGTTCGGCCTACGCTTATCTCTTCCTCGGTATCGCGGCCTGTTTCCTTAATATCCTGTTGTGGAGTCGTAACGGATGGCTGTGTGCCTTCGTTCTGCCGTTCTTCTATCTCGTGCCACATTATCTGGCATGGCAGAAGATGGTGAAGATAAAGAAGGGGAAGGCTCTCAACCAGGTGCTCGGCATCACAGCGAGGAATATATTTATATATGGTGTGCTGCTCTCTGCCGGTATCGTGATAAGCTATTATCTGTTGTAGCGTGCAGTGTGAATTTGTATGTATTACGGATAATAAAAATTAAAAATCGGAAGAATATTTGGATGGTAGTGATTAATTCGTTACATTTACAACAAGAAACGTAGCAGATGCATCGCACGTTAATATTATTATTAACAATTCAAACACAAACATTATGGAAGATAAAAAGATGCCGCGTCCGCAGGACGGAAAGCAGGCGCCACCGCCGCCTCCTCAGAGTAAAGACAATGACAAGAGACCTCCAATGCCTCCCAAAGACGGCAAAGGTCCGCACGATGATAAAATCATGATGATAAGAAACCTCGCTAGTTTGGCGACGAAATAAGAATAGGGCTGCACTTCCGTGCGGACCTGTTTCATCTCCCCCTTCTGAACTCCTTCGGACTCATACCCGTATGCTGTCTGAAGTACCGGCTGAAGAACGACAGGTCGTTAAAGTGATATTCGTGCGATATTTCCTTGATACTCTTCGATGAATCCCGCAACGCCAGTTTCAGCTGAAGCACCACAAAATGGTCGATAATCGTCTTCGACGTATACCCCGTCACCTCAGACGTCACATTATTAAGGTATTTGGTGGTGATATGCAGACAATCGGCATAAAAAGCAACATTACGGTTGGTCTTGTAATACTGCTCTATAAGTATCGTAAAATCCCTCAGTATCTCTTTCGCCCGCCGGCTTCCCTCGAGAGTGTCTTCGGCAGGGTTACGGTTCATATATTCATAGAAACCGATGAAGAACGACTTCAGCTGCTGCACAACCAGCAGATCGACGCAGGTGCACTCCTCCTGCTCGAAATATACCCTCAGCAGTGCGAACATATTATCTATTATTGCTGTCACTATCGGGGATTTCCTCCGGCAGCGGTCTTTTCTAAGTTGCTGATATACCGTATGCTCGAGATTAAGACTCGCCTCGCGCAGTATCGCAGAGTCGTAGACGAGCATCTCCACACGGAAATCGTCAGAAACATCCCTGACTACCACGACGTCTTTGGGAAACAGTGTGAGCACAGTTCCTTCCGTAAGGGTCCAACTGCTGAAGTTTACCGTTATCGCGCATCTTCCCTCACGACAGATGATGATGGTGCCGTAGTCGAGACTGCTCGTATCGTCAGTCCATTCCTTGAGATCGGAAAATACCAGTCGCGAGCTCCATAGCTGGCGAAGGTCTCTGTCTGCATTACTGATCTTTACCTCTTTCATACTATATTCTTTCTTCGAAATTGATAACTGCATAACGTTGGTGTAAGTCTGGTTTACTTGACCATGCTTCCTTTTTCGGCAACAAAGATAGTATAATTATCGTACAAAAACGAACAAATGTTCCGAAAAGTACCAATAATGTCGATTTTTTTCAAACCGACATCCCAAAAAATCACCGTACCTTTGCACCCGGTTTCAAAAACAAGAATTAAGAAGTATGAATTTCAATCAAGACTCCAAATGGCTGTTTGCCGCGTTATTGATGCTGTCTGCATTCCCGGTATCCTTGCCGGCACAGACGGAAAAGAGGATGACAGTGGAACAGCTGTTTGAATTAGTAGAACAAAACAACAAAACGTTGAAAACAAAAACGACGGAACTCGAGATGGCCGATGCAGATATCGCCACGGCACGGTCGCAGAGATTTCCCGACATCAACACCTCATTATCGGTATCTTATCTCGGCGATATCTTCATGACCGACAGAGACTTCTCCGACTTTACAGGATACAGTTCCCCTCATCTTGGTAACACCTTTGCCCTCGAGGCCCGTCAGACGGTTTATTCCGGAGGTGCCATCGACGCCGGAGTTAAGATGGCTGAGCTGCAGAAACAACAGGCGGAGATCGACCGCGAGCAAATACGCGGCAACCGCCGTTTCACAGTTCTCGGACAGTATCTCGACATCTGCAAACTCGCCAACCAGATTACCGTTTATAAGAAGAATATCGAACTCACCGCCCGTCTCATCGACGATATCAAGGCAAAGCAACAGGAGGGGCTCGCCCTGAAAAACGATATCACGAGATACGAACTTCAGATGCAGACACTGAAGCTCAGTCTTACCAAATTAGTCAATCTCAAGAAAATAACAAATCATCAGCTGTGCAATGCTCTGGGACTCGACACCAATATCACGATCATTCCCGATGTCTCGATAGCAGACAAGCAATACGGCATGGAGGGTGAGAGCTACTGGCAGAACGTCGCAGCATCCGACGCCCCGCTGATGAAAAGCAGGGGAATACAGAAACAGATGTCACTTCAGCAGGAGAGAATCGCACGTAGCGAGATGTTGCCCAAGGTGGCCCTCGTGGCGGCGGACAACTTCAACGGGCCGATCACTACTATGGTGCCTCCGATCAATAAAAATCTCAATGCATGGTATGTCGGGGTCGGCGTAAGCTATTCAATCTCCTCCCTGTTCAAAAATAATAACAATGTAAAGAAGTCGAAACTTGCATCACGCAGGAGTGACGAACAATACTCCGAGGCTGCTGATGCTGTTAACGATGCCGTGCAGGCTGCCTACACACAGTATCTGCAGAGTTATGTGGAGCTGGATACGGAAAAGAAAAACGTGCAGTTGGCAAGTCAGAACTATGATGTTGTCAACAACCGATATCTCAACCAGTTGGCACTCGTCACAGATATGGTCGACGCATCCAACCTAAAGCTCAAAGCCGAGCTACAGGAGTCTGACGCCCGAATCAACATCGTGTTCGCTTATTACAAACTGCTTTATATGGCAGGCAATATCTGATCAATCAATTAATAACAAAATAAAGAAACGAAACAATGAACAAGAAAACTGTCAAAAGAATTTACAATACAATCATCATCCTGCTCATGCTCGCCGTGGTGGGATACATACTGAGCCGTTTCGTGCATCCGGGAGATGTGGAGTATACCGACGACGCCCAGGTTCAGCGACATATCACCCCCATCAACACCCGCGTGCAGGGATTCATCAAGGAAATCAGGTTTGAGGAATACCAGCATGTAAAGGCCGGCGATACCCTCGTCGTGCTCGAAGACTCCGAATACCGTCTGCGCCTGGCACAGGCAGAGGCTAACTTCCATGGGTCTAAGTCGGGCAGCGCCGCTGTGTCGGCGAGTATGAACACCACACAGAGTAATGTGAAGACAGCTTCAGCGGGTATCGAGGAGGCGAAAGTGAATATGGACAATGCTAAGCGCGACTTCGACCGTTACAAGGCGCTGCTTGAGAAGGATGCCGTCACCCGGCAGCAGTATGACAACGCTTATACACGTTATCTCTCCGCCAAGGCGAGATATGAACAGGCGGCGGGACAGAAGAGGAGCACGGCTCTGGTGAAAAACGAACAGCGGCATCAGCTCGACCGTAATGCAGCGGGTGTCAGCGTCGCCGAGGCACAGGTGGATCTCGCACGGCTCAACCTCTCTTATACCGTCATCGTGGCCACCGCCGACGGTATCATGGGACGCAAGGATATCCATGAGGGACAACTCGTACAACCGGGACAGCTGCTTGCCCGCATCGTCGACGATAACGACGTGTGGGTGATCGCCAACTACCGCGAGACGCAGATGAAGAACATCAGGGTGGGGGAGCAGGTCAGCATCAAGGCCGACGCCGTTCCCGACGTGGTATACAGCGGTGTCGTGGAGTCGATATCGGGGGCTACGGGGAGTGCCTATTCGATGAATCCCGCGGATAATGCGGCGGGCAACTTCGTGAAGGTGGAACAGCGCGTCCCCGTGAGGATCAGGATCGCTTCCGGTAATGTGGAGGCCGACGTCAGACGTCTCCTTGCGGGACTGAATGTGGAAACGGAGGTGAAGTACTGATGGCAGGTCCTCCCATGGGACCGTTCTCGATGCCGATGTATCGGGAGTTCGTCCCCAAAAAGATTCGCCCGTGGATTTATGTGGTCTTCGCCTTCATATTCCAGCTTACGGGCAGCCTCTATGCCGGCGCTCTGCCTCATATCATGGGCTCCACAGCGCTGATGAAAGAGGATGTGATGATGGTGGTGCTTTGCAATGTCGTCGGGGTGAACATGCCGTTCCCGCTGCTCTTCCGATTCAAGTTCAGGTTCACCAACCGCCAGCTGTTGCTCACCGCGGCGACGGTGCTGCTGGTATGCAATATTCTATGCCTGATGACGACGTCGCTGCCGCTGCTCTGTGCAATATCGTTCGTGGCGGGATTCTTCAAGTTGTGTGGCACTTTCGAGTGTGCATCCAACATACAGCTGTGGATGACTCCGAAACGCGACTTCGCGATATTCTTCCCCCTGCTGTATATCATCGTGGTGGGGGATATCTGCATACAGCCATGGATTACCATCGTGCTTACTTACCACTTCCAGTCGTGGCATGCCATGCACTGGTTTATGGCGCTGCTGCTGATGGCTGTGATAATCCTCGTGTTCGCGCTGACGAAAAATTTCCGGTTTATGAAACCGCTGCCGCTGGTGAGCGTTGACTGGCTGGGATGTCTCCTCTGGTCGGCGTGGATCCTCGAGGTGATCTTCATCTTCAATTACGGTGAGTACTACAACTGGTGGGACGGACGCCCGATACGTCAGTGCGCGCTGCTCTTCGTCGTCACTGGGATCATAACTATCGGGCGAATGAACCGTATCCGACATCCGTATATCGACAGCGGTGCGTTCCGTTATAAGACGCTGCTGCCGCTGATGCTACTCTATTATCTCAGCGAACTGATGAACGCCTCGCCGAAGTCGCTGCAGAATGTGTTTACGGGCAGCGTGCTCCATTTCGACAGCATCGTGACGTGCAGGCTGTATCTCTGGGAGTGGGGCGGTACCCTCGCCGGATGTCTCTTCGTGCTCTTCTGGATGAAGGTGCTGCGGCAGACGTACACACGGCTTCTCACTATCGGATTCGCCGCGATGCTGCTCTACCAGGCGGCAATGTATTTTTATATCGACCCGGGACTGAATATCGAAAGACTGTATCTCCCGACTCTGACTCGCTGTTTCGGATATGCTATCTTCTTCACGGCTCTTACGATCTATCTCGAGGAATTGATGCCGTTTCACCATTTCTTTATGGGCCTGACGATATCGGGATTCGCACGAAATGGTATCGGGGAGGCTATCGGGGGAGGGCTCTACGGATATGGCCTCCGCTATCGGATGGCTGACAATATGGCCCGGACGATGTACTCTGATCCGACACAGGCGATGATGGTGGCGCTGAAACAGCTCTACGGCATCACCTGCATGACAGGGGTGATTATCCTGCTCATATTTCTGTTGTGGGATGTGCCACCAGTAAGGAGGACGCTGAAGATGATGCCTGGATGGCTGGCCGTCGGAAAACGACTGAAGAATGCACTGAGGGAGAAGTAAATCTCCACCAGTGCAATTCCGATGAGGAAAGCCTTTGGTGGAACGTGGATCCAAGCACATACTAATCATCATTCGAACGGGAATCTCGTTGAGAAATGTCGGCTGAAAAAACCGGCACAGCACGGGTTGGAATAAATAATCCTACACCTCGCGCAAACCACATGTATCTTCCTCTGAACGAGATGCTTGGAGAGTGACACCTAGGAAAATCACCCCACAACGTCCGGCAGCTGACCTTACTCGAAACGGCCGTCCCGCGGTGCCCAAATTCCGGATTTCGCCATTTCGACTCTCGAAAAATCCATTTCGTGAAAATTTTTCTGCATTTCATGGATTTTTTTATTCTTGAAATGGATGTTGGACAAATACGACGTAGATTTTTTCGAAATCGTCATGAATTTTGGAAATTTCGCTGGTTGTGAACGATAAATAGCTGATATTCAGATACTTATTTAGAGATAAATAATGATTAGCCGACTCTCTCCGACAGTGGTCTCCGAACCGATCATTTTGAAGTAGTACTCCATGGGCGTAAACAGCATCGACAGATTCCCAGCGGACCATTTTCCGCGTTTGGTGCGACAGGTCGACTGACTGCAGTTTTCGACTTCTGATTTACATAGTATGAAGAACGGTTAGCTGAAGACAATGAAAAAGGACAGGAACACGATGGTCCGACTCATCAAAGTTATTGTGAACCACTGACTTGAATGATATCAAGACCATTCTGAAATAATGAATTCATAGATAAATAGGAGGCAGATGTTGTGACAGTAAGTATGACAGGATACGGCGGAAGATACCTGTCGTCAAATTGTTGATAATCAGACGGATAAAATATCCTGCGCG
>Ga0065709_1029293_pt1 | contig 37163 bp, 36 predicted proteins | sample Hoacrofraction14_2_FD_59096 | JGI IMG/M metagenome (GOLD analysis project Ga0065709, IMG submission 59096) | Hoatzin crop microbial communities from Cojedes, Venezuela, sample from fiber fraction 14 v1 | ecosystem: Host-associated > Birds > Digestive system > Esophagus > Crop | place: Venezuela...
GAGATACAACCTCTCAAAAAGTATCCAAGTATAAAAATTATGGACCTAAAGCAGCATAAGAAAGATTGCATTTCATTTTACAGTTAACACCCGCGCAAAAAGCCCGAATCCGATACCGAACCCGGGCGTTTCACTCTGAAGCATCACACTTCCAAAATTGTACTTTTTCAATGATGTAACTTTGATCATCACACCCAGATTCGGTATAAAGTTGGTATGAAAGCAAAATAAAAACCCCTGAAACCGTTATGTTTCAAGGGTTTGTGTAAGCGGAGAAGCCGGGATTTGAACCCGGGCTGCGGTCACCCGCACTACTCCCTTAGCAGGGGAGCCCCTTCGGCCTCTTGGGTACTTCTCCATGTCAAGGCTGGCGGAGCGAGAGGGATTCGAACCCCCGGTACCTTTCGGTATCACTGGTTTTCAAGACCAGCGCCTTCAACCGCTCGGCCATCGCTCCATTGCGAACCAGCAATGGTTATAATATCACATGAAAATTCTTCCGTCAAGGAAATTTTACCATTTCTGTTCATCAATACTTCATCATCTAGCTTAACTTCCCCACGCAAACTTTCACCTGACAAAAGAAAAGTGTCTCCCCGTCAGCGGGGAGACACAAGCCATATTTAATGGTTCAGCGATTTCTTGATGCAATCCATGCACATATATGCATCACCATCGATATACTTTCCGCAAGAGGCACATTTGTTGGAATGCTTGGTACAGCAGTTGGTATCGCCAGAAGAAGCAATATAATTGGAACAACCGGTAACAGCGCATTTGGTTGTCGCAGTACCGTAGGCGTTTGTAAATGAGCCGCTTCTGGAGGAACTGGATGATGATCTGCTACTTGAATTGTACGATGATTGGCCGGATGAGCATCCGGTAAGGCAGAGCAAAAGCAGGACTAACACTACGAGAAGAGCAATTGGGGCGCTGATTTTCTTCATGAATCTTCTACCTTTCTTTGAGATTTGTGATTTACAACATGAAAATAACATATATAAACTACCCTCTATTTAATCAAAGCCATAATCATTCCTCCTCCACATTCTGTTTATCCGTATATGTTCCGCTTGTTCGCATCTTAGTCCGCTCATCCTCTTTTGTCACGCTCATTTTTTGAGCATCCGCGCCCATTTTTTGAGCAAACCTTGATTTTTCAACACTTTCAAATCATTTAATCCCGGGAAAACTGAGTTGCATTCCACAGCTCACATCCCTTCCGTTAAAAAAATCTGCTGTTGCGAAAGCCCGTTATCAAGATTGACATTCAGCCGGAAACTGGATATAATTTAAATGAAATTCGGTAAATTTTATTAATTACCGAATTACGCTTAATTCCATCAGGGAGGTGAAAATATGCCGTCCGTTCCCTCACTTCCGGAAAACCAAATGATTTTTTCCGGCGATCAGCTCAAAGAGTCGGGATTTTCCCACTACCAAATCAACCGGCTTGTTCAAAATAAAGAGCTGAAAAAACTGAACAAAAAAAACTATGAAAATCTCCGTTTTACCGGCGAACTGAATGAATTCTATTATGCCGGCGCCTTCATTCCCGATGGCATCATTTGCCTGATGAGCGCCGCTGTGTACTACAATCTTTCAACCATTCGGCCTGACTCCATCGATATCGCCGTCCGTCAAAAAGATCGAATCAGCACCCTTCCGGACTGGCCGCCCCTCCGTCTTCATTATTTTTCCGATGAGCGCTATTCAACCGGTATTGAGATCATTCACGATGGCCCCAATTCCTTTCAAATTTACGACCTTGAAAAAACAGTCGCCGATATTGTCAGCTTCCGAAACAAAATTGGCATTGAAGAAACCAAGGAAGTGCTCACTTCCTATCTCCGCCGAAACGACCGCAATCTGAACCGTCTGATGCGATATGCCGCCCGGCTCCGGTGTTATCAAGCCCTGAAAACATATCTGGAGGTGCTAGTATGACCAATGCCGCTTCCGTAAAAGATCGTTTAAAAAATGAAGCCATTTCCACCCAACGAAGCATGCAGGATTTGCTGATAATTTACGGTCTGGAACGAACGATCTGCCGAATTTCTATTTCCAAATACGCCTCTTCCTTTACGTTAAAAGGTGGAATCTTCCTCTACGCACTCTACAATGGAGAATTCGCTCGAGCAACAAGAGATATTGATCTTTTGGCAAACCGTCTTCCGAATGAAACGGATCAAATGAAGGACATTTTTCAAGAAATTCTATCCATACCCTTCGATGATGCATTGCAATATGATTTGAATTCAATTGAAGTCACATCCATCACAGAATGGAAAACCTATCATGGCGTCAACATTTCCGTCATGGCTTATCTTGATCGAACCAGAATACCAATATCCATGGACATCGGATATGATGATATTGTATATCCTGAACGAGTCAAAATGGATTTTCCGGTATTGCTGGATATGAATACACCAACAGTATTTGCATATTCCATTTATTCCGCAATTGCCGAAAAGTTCGAATCAATTGTTACGCTTGGTCTTGCCAACAGCCGGTACAAAGATTTCTATGATATTTACCTTCTCGCCACCACTCACGACCTGGATGGTGCAACCCTAAAGGAAGCAATTCTCCTGACATTTAAGCACAGAAAAACCGGATTTAATGACATCGTTGCATTCAGTAAAACATTTTCAGATGACCCTTACAGACAAACTCATTGGCTTGCGTTTACGAAAAAGAAAAAAGCCTTATTGCAAGTCTCTTTCAATCAAGTCATGACAACACTCACTTCACTATTGGAACCCATTATAGACTCCATTCAAAAAGAAACATCATATGAAATGCAATGGAAATCAGCAGAGAAAAACTGGGGCTTAAAAGATTGTAATCGGTCTTCATCCTGTCCTTCCTGGATCACATGAGCGAGGACGGCACCGCCCGTCTGGAAGACGTGGTTCAATCCTTCGCGGATTATTATGAAACGCGCATCGCAAAAGGCCTTCCCGCCGAGAAAAATCCGTGCATTTTCACCAAAGGCGGCTATACGGACAAAGATGTGGAACGCCTGATTCTGAGCATGCCCTTCAAGCGTTTCGAAGACATGCACTGCGTCCGCCACTCCAAAGAAATCGGCGTCATTCAGCTCGACAAATCCATCCTGAAACGCCTGACCGAATCAGACAGAACCACCATCATCTCCGACTGTCACCGGGCCCTGAACAAATATTTCGGCGAAAACAATTAACAATCCATCTCCCGTCTTTCACACAATCGCTCAAGCCCTTTGATTTTAAATGCTTTTCAGCTTTTATGTGGAATGATTTGAGGCATTCTATCGGAGTAATTTGAGGCATTTCATCGGAGTGATTTGCGGTCGAAAAATCTCGCAACACGAAACACCCCGCCTCATCCGAAGCAGGGTGTTTGCTTTCCTTCCGTTACTTCTCAATCTCGGACAGGACAATATTCCGCACCTTCCGGGTCGTTCCGCAGGTGCCGGTGTCGGCAACATTGATATTCACCAGCAGAGTCATCTGAAGATCCGGGAAGTTCTCAAAATAGGTTCCCAGCCAGCCGTCCCAGCCGTACTCGCCCGCCCGCGCCAGGCCGCCGCTCTGCCCGGGCCGCACACAAATCCGCATCAGCTTGCCGTAATCAAACCCTTCCAGCCCGTACCAGCGCGTTTTGAAATCCGTCTGCGGAGAACTCATCCACCGCACCGTCGCCGGGGACAGAATCCGCTGTCCCTTGTACTCACCGCCGTGCAGGAGCATGGACGCGAAATGGCTGTAATCGTCCAGCGTGGATACCAGTCCCGCGCCGCCGGAGGCAAACGCCGGCTCCCGGGAATAATCCCCCACGTTCAGATGCCGGCATTCCATGACCTGAATCCCCTCCGGGCTCCGCTTCGCGCAGGTCACCAGCCGGCCCAGCTTCTCCTTCGGCAGGCTGAAGCCGGTATCCGCCATTTCCAGCGGTTCAAAAATCTCCTCCCGCAGGAAATCGCTGAATTTCTTTCCGCTCACGACCTCCACCACCGCGCCCAGCACATCCGCGCAGGTGGAATACCGGAAATTCGTCCCCGGCTGAAACGCCAGCGGCAGTTTTCCGATCTCGTTCGCCATTTCCACCGTGCTCAGCCCGGGCTTCCCCGCGCTCATCGCCGCCTGGTTTTCGTCAAACAGCTTCGCGGCATACTGCCCCGCCGGGTCGTCCCCGGGATAGCTCAGCCCCGCGCTCATGCCCAGCAGATCCATCACCGTCACGCTGCGCTGTGCCGGCTCGGTTTCGCCGTTTTCCAGCAGCACCTTCGGGTTCGCGAACCCCGGCAGATATTTTTCCAGCGGCGCGTAAGCGTCCAGCATCCCGCGCTCAATGAGCATCGCGACCGCCGCGGACGTCACGGGCTTACTCTGGCTGTACAGCCGGAAAATCGTGTCCCGCCGGAGCGTCTCCCCGGTGCCCGGGTCCCGCCCGGCCTGCGCGTAGCAAATCATCCGGTCATTCTGAATCACCATCATATTGGCACACGGGATTTCCCCTTCCTCAATGCCCTTTTCCAGCGTCGCAGTGACTTTTTTCTCCATTTCGGTATTCAAAGACATCTTTCTGCCTCCCTTGTTTCATTCCGCATGAATGATATCATTATTCGCCCGGTCTCTCAAGACATTTTCAGTAAAATTCCCGTAAAAAATCCGGCCCCTCCGGCCGGAATTTTTTAAATCCGTTCCTCGTGATAAACTTCCCCGTCCAGATTCTTCCATTGGAAAACACCCTTTTCCAGCGTCATATAACTGTGCGGGGAATTCTCCTTCGGAATGGACACCGACCCGGGATTCAGGTAAAAGTAATTCTCACCCTTCTCCCACGCCGGCACATGCGTGTGCCCGTGCAGCAGAATCTCCCCCTCCCGCATGGGCGGAAGATTCTTCGTGTTGAAATGATGCCCGTGCGTCACGAACAGCCGCGCGCCCTCCGCGTCGACAAACGCGTAATCCGCCAGAATCGGGAAATCCAGCACCATCTGGTCCACTTCCGTGTCGCAGTTTCCGCGCACGCACAGAATCTGTTCCTTCCGCGCGTTGAGCATCGGAATCACCTGTTTCGGCGCGTATCCCTCCGGCAGATCATTGCGCGGCCCGTGATACAAAAGATCCCCGAGCAGGAGAATTTTCTCCGCTCCTTCCCGTTCGCACGCTTCCAAAAACCGCTCGCAGTACACCGCGGACCCGTGAATGTCCGACCCGATCACCCATTTCATGCCCGTCACCTCACGCTTTTTCCAGCGCCTTTTTGAGTCTCTCCAGACCTTCCGTCAGCTGCTCCCTCGGACAGGCAAAATTCACCCGCAGGAAGCCGTCCCCGGCCGTGCCGAAGAACGTGCCGCCGGTAAAGGCCACGCCTTCCTCCACGCAGAGCTTCATCAGCTCATCGGTCGTTTTGCCCCACGCCCGGCAGTCCAGCCAGCCCAGATACGTCGCCTCAATCGGCGTCAGTTTCGCCTTCGGCAGTTCCGTCCTGACATATTCCGTCAGATACGCCCGGTTTTCGTCCAGATAAGCGATCAGGGCGTCCAGCCATTCATCGCCCTCATTGTACGCGGTCCGCGTCGCCGTGAGTGCCATGGTGTTCCCGCACACAATGCCCGCGGCGTCCATTTTCGCCCGAAATTGCTCGCGGATTTCCGCGTTCGGAATCACCGCGCACGCCTGCTGCAGCCCCGCGATGTTGAAGGTCTTGCTCGCCGAGCAAAGCATAACGCTCCGCTCCCGCGCGTCTGGCACGGACAGAAGCGGCACAAATGTCCCCGGCGCATACACAAAGTCCGCATGAATCTCGTCACAGACGATCTTCGCGTCATACTGTTTCGCCAGCGCCGCCACGCGTTCCAGCTCAGAGCGCGTCCACAGCCGGGACACCGGGTTGTGCGGACTGCAAAGCATGATCAGGCTGACCCCATCCTTCAGGGCTTCCTCCAGCGCGTCAAAATCCATCTCATACCGTGCGTCCTCGTTTTCCTTCAGGGGGATTTCGACCACCGTCCGCCCGTTGAGCTTTACCGCCTGATAAAACGGCCCGTACACCGGCGTCATCACCGCCACGCCCTCGCCTTCATCTGTCAGCAGCCTCACGGCCAGCTTCAACCCGGTAATCACGCAGGGAAGCATCACGCACTCCTCCGCCGCGAGTTCCAGCGCGTGCCGCCGCGCCCAGAAGGCACGCAGCGCCTCCGTATTCGCGGCATACTCATCCTCCGCCGTGTACCCGTAACAGGGGTGCGCCGCGCGCTTTTTCAGCGCGTCCGTGACCTGCGGCGGGCAGGCAAAATCCATGTCCGCGACCCAGAGCGGAATTCCGCCCTCCCGCATCACGGACCGGTCGTCCCATTTTTCGCAGCTCGTGTTCCTGCGGTCAATCTTCTGCTCAAAAAACGCTTTGTCCATCATTTTCAGTCCTCTTTTCCGGGCATCTCGTCCCGGTTCTGAATGCTCCGGATAAACTGCCGCGACCGTTCTTCCTTCGGATGCGCGAAGAAATCCGCGGTGTTCCCGCTTTCAATGACCCGTCCGCCGTCCATGAACAGCACCTTCGTGGACACGTTCCGCGCGAAATTCATTTCGTGCGTCACGACCAGCATCGTCATACCCTCCGCGGCCAGATCCCGCATCACGGACAGCACCTCGCCGATCAGTTCCGGATCCAGCGCGCTCGTCGGCTCATCAAAGTAAATAATGTCCGGGTTCGTCACCACGCCCCGGGCGATTGCCACGCGCTGCTGTTGCCCGCCGGACAACTCCCGCGGATACGCGTCCCGCCGCCCGTCCATGCCGACCTTGCGCAGCGCCTCCATCGCGCGCGCCTCAGCCTCCGCGCGGTGCACGCCGCGCCCGCTGGTCAGCCCGAGCGTCACGTTCTGCAGCACTGTCTTATTTAAAAACAGATTGTAATTCTGGAATACGAACGCGGTCTTGCGCCGGATCCCGGTCATCTCCCTCCGGGTCAGACGCGCCATGTCGTATTTCTTCCCGTCAAAAATCATTTCGCCCCGGTCCGCTTTTTCCAGCCCGTTCACGCACCGAAGCAGCGTCGTCTTCCCGCTGCCGGACGGCCCGAGAATCGCCACCACGTCGCCCTTCTCCACCTTCAGGCTCACGTCCAGAAGCACTTCCTGCGCCCCGTCAAAGGACTTATACAGATGATTGACTTCCAGCATCATCTCACCCCTCCGTACGCGCCCAGTTTCTTTTCGCCCCACCGCTGCAGAAGCGTCAGCGCCGAGCAGAACACAAGGTAAATCAGCGCGACCTCCGTATACAGCGCCAGCGACTCATACACCCGGCCGTTGATCACAATCGCCTGCCGGAACATTTCCGTCACCGTGATCACGGACGCGAGAGACGTTTCCTTCACCATGGAAATCAGGGAATTCGCAAGGCTCGGAAACGCCGTGCGGAACGCCTGAGGCAAAATCACATGCCCCATGATCGGCAGATACGTCATGCCGACGCAGTACCCCGCCTCCAGCTGTCCCCGCGGCACCGCCTCCAGGCACCCGCGCATGGTTTCGGCCAGATACGCCCCTTCGTTGATGCCGAACACGATCACCGCCGTCGGAAACGCGTCCAGCAAAATTCCGAGGCTCGGCAGCCCGTAAAACACCAGATACAATTGCACCAAAAGCGGCGTGCAGCGGATAATCCAGATATACACCCGCGCGATCTGCCGAAGCACCGGCACCCGGGCATACTGCACCATCGCCGTCACCACGCCGATCACCATCGCCAGCGTGAAGGACAGTGCTGTCAGCGGCAGCGTCATCGTCACAAATTTTTCCAGCAGCTGCGGCAGCGCATCCGCCAGAATTTGAAGAACTCTTTCGCTCATGAAATTTCCGCTTACTCCTCAGTGGTCCCCGTCAGATCCAGCCCATTGAAATACTTCTCGGACAGCGCCTTCAAACTGCCGTCTTCGCGCATTTCCTCCAGCGCCGCGTTGATCGCGTCCATCAGCGTCGCGGTCTCGTCGCTCTTGCGCACCGGAATGCACACGACGTCACCTTCCACCTCCGCCACGATCTTCAGATTCGCTTCCGGATGCTCCAGCATGTAGTCATTGATACTCACCTGAGAGTTGACCGTCGCGTCCGCCCGGCCCTGCAGCACCAGCTGAATCGTGTCCGCCAGCGCGTCCACGCCGATCACGGTCGCGCCGTACCCCTCCGCCATCTCGGCGTAAATGCTCGACACGGTATTGGTGGTCGTCTTGCCATTCAGATCCTCAAAAGACGTGATTTCCTCGTTGTCGCCCCGGACCACGAGCACGACCTTGTTCACCACATACGGCGTGGAGAAATTATACTTCTCCGCCCGCTCCTCGGTATAGCTCACGCCATTGCACGCGATGTCAAACCGGCCGGAATCCACGCCCGCGAGAATCGCGTCCCATCCGGTTTCCTCGAACCGGGCTTCCACGCCCAGCTTCTCCGCGATCGCCTGCCCGAGCTCGACGTCCAACCCGACCAGATTGTTGTCCTCATCGTGATAGGTCCACGGTGCCCAGTCGCCTTCCGTGGCAATTGTGATATATCCCCGCTCCTGAATGATTTTCAGCAGATCGATGCTTTCCTCCGCCGCGGCGAAAGCGCACAGCGTCATCAGTGCCGCCAGAGCGATCAAAATCCTTCCGAAAATCTTCTTCATACCCGTTTCCTCCTTCTGTTTTCCAGCTTCCCCGGACCCGTTCATCTTACTATAAAAAATCACCCGTTGCAAACAATTTTCAGATACTTTATACCCCGTATTTCACCTTCATCCGCTTCAGTTTTTCCCCCAGCGGCTTCCCGAGCAAAAGCAGGAACACCACATTGCTCGCGGCATAGCTGATCGTATACGGAATCGCCGTCACCAGCGCGGACAAATACATGTCCCACCGCAGTTCCCCGTTGTACCACAAAACCGTCCACACATCCATGAACAGGGAATACGCCGCCCCGGCGAACGCGCCGTACACGCACAGCGCGGCCCGGCTTTTCCTCAGCGGTCCCGCCAGATATCCCGCGATCAGCCCCAGCATGCCCCACGCGAACATCTGAAACGGTGTCCACGGTCCCTGTCCGGAAAAGAAATTGGAAATCAGCGCCGACATAGACCCGACCAAAAACCCGGTCTCCCCGCCCAGCCAGATCGCGGTGATCACCACAATCGCGGTGATCGGCTTGAACCCCGGCACCGGCGCGAAAATAATCCGCCCCAGCACGCTGATCGCGGTCATCACCGCGGCAATCACCAGCCGCCGGCTCCCGACCGTCTTCCGCTCAAACCCCGCGAAAAACAGCGCCTGCGACAAAAGCACCATGCCCAGAATGCCCCACGCGTACAGCTTTTCGCCCGCCAGCCACCCGCCGAACACGACCAACAGCGGCATCAGCACAAACGGCACGCACCATTTCAGAATTCGCTTCACCGCGCCGCCTCCTTCAGAGCCTGCACGGCTTTTTCCACCGTCACGCACCCGTCCAGCAGTCCCCTTGTCATTCTCCGCGCCGACGTCGAGTAATACCCGCCCGTGCTAAAGAAATTCTCCGGCGTATCCGTCCCCTGAATCCGCCCCTGAAACAGCATCGCGCACCGGTCCGCCGTCTCCTGAGCAAATTCCGGGTCATGCGTCACCATGATGATCGTCGTGCCCCCGTCCCGGAGCGACCGCAGAATCTCCCGGATTTTTTTGCGCCACACCGCGTCCAGCCCTCCGGTCGGCTCATCGAGCAGCAGGATTTTCGGCTTTCTCGCCAGCGCCTTGCTGAGAGCCAGCAACTGGCTTTCCCCGCCGGAAAGGTCATACGGATGCCGGTCAAGCAAGGCGCTCAAATCATACGGCAGTTCTTCCGCCTTCACCCCGGAATCCTTCAGCTCGTCCCTGACACTCCCGCGCAGAAATACGCTCCGCGAATCCTGCGGCATCATTGTCACGCCTTCAAACCGGGACGCGCGCCGGATTTTTTCGCCGAACAGGCGCACCTCTCCGCTGTACGGGCGAATCAGCCCCGCCGCCAGGCGCAGAAGCGTCGTCTTCCCGCTCCCGTTTCCGCCGAGAATCGCGAAAATTTCGCCCTCCCGCACTTTCAGGTTCACCGAGCGCAGAATGTCCTTCCCGTCCCGGTCAAACCGGAACCACACTTCCTTCATTTCCAGCGCCGGTTTTTCCTCTTTTTTCGCCGTTTTTTCAGCTTTTTCCCGCGTGCGAATTACTTTCCCGCGCAAAGTTTCCGCCAGCCATCTCCGTCCCTCGCCGACGTTCAGAGGACAAACACCTGTTCCCTCCGCGCCGCGCCAGATTCTCGCCGCCGCGCTCAGGGCGCCTTCCGCCGCGCTGCCTTTCTCCACTTTCGCGCACACATCGGCCGGTTTCCCCTGCAAGGTGACTTTCCCCGCGTCCATAAAGATCAGCTGATCCGCGCGGTCCGCCGCATCCTCCAGCCGGTGCTCCACCATCAGAATGGTCATCCCCGTCTCCCGGTTCAGCCGCTCCAGCGCCGACAGAAAATTCCGCGCCGCGATCGGGTCCAGCTTCGACGTCGGCTCGTCCAGAATCAGCACATCCGGTTCCATGACCACCACCGCCGCAAGGTTCAGCAACTGCTTCTGCCCGCCGGACAGCTCATCCGTCCGCGCGTCCATCAGCTCCTCCAGCCCGAAAAACTGCGCCGTTTCCGCCACCCGCCGGCTCATTTCCTTCTCCGGCACGCCGAGGTTTTCCAGCCCGAAAGCGATTTCGTGCCACACGCGGTCAGTCACAATCTGCTCCTCCGGTCGCTGCGCCACAAACCCGATCTTCGCCGCGGCGTCACGCGCGCTCAGATTTTCCGCTTTTTCCCCTCGAAAAAGGATCTCCCCGGTCATTTCCCCGCGCGGCGCGATCTCCCTTTTCATCAGCCGAAGCAGGGTGGATTTCCCGCACCCCGTGGGTCCGCTCAGAATCGTAAACGATCCCTCTTCAAGCTGCAGGGACACGTCTTTCAGCGCGGGCGCGTCCTCCCCCGCGTATGTAAATGTCAGATGTTCGACCGCAAATATTTCCATTTCAGTCCATCCCCTGTTTCCAGTATCGCCGCCAGAAAACTCAGCGCCGCGAACGCGGCATACGCCGCCATCCCGGTCAGTGATCTCTCCGGCGTCACCAGCTCCGGATACCACGTGTACCCGATCTTCCCGGTCGCCCGCGCGTACACCAGCATCACCAGCAACAAAACGCTCAAAACGCACAGCGCCGTGTCCCCGCGTTCCCACAGGTACAGGCGGTACCGGGTCCGTATTCCCGTGCCATACCCCCGCGCCGCCATGCTGTCCGCCGTCACGATTCCGTTTTCCAGTCCCCAGGTCACCAGCCCGTCCGTCACGCGAAGCGCGCCGCCGATCCGATCAATTCCGTTGTCCTCCCGGATCAGCCCCAGCCCCGCCGCGGCCTCCCGGGTATTTTGTGCCTGCCGGCGCAAAAGCGGAATGTATCTCAGCGCCACGCTCAGCACCAGCGCCGCCTTCGGGTGCAGCCCGCCCAGCACCGTCATCGCCCGGTCCGTATCCATAATGCGCGTAAAGCTCCGCCCCCACGCCAGTGCCGAGGCGATCAACAGGCCCATCACCAGCCCGTACAGCACCGACTCCGCCGTCACCGGATTGCTGTTCAGAAAGAACAACACCGTCTTTCCGTTATGGTTGAATACAGGATTCAGAATACCGCTAATCAGGGGAAGCGCGATATACAAAAGCATCGACCGCAGCCGTTCGCCCAATGCCAGCAAAAACGCCATCGCCCCGGCGAGCCCGATGCCCGCCGTCACGGGGTTTAACCCGAACATCACCGGCAAAACCGCGCATACATAGTACACGCACACCGCGCCGGGATGGCGTTCCCTCAGGCTTCGCATCCTTTACTCATCCTTCCCCAGATTCTTTGTATACACCCATTCCACGCGGTCGCCCTCCCGCAGGGTGTACTGTGAGCACCCCACGTCGGCAAACACGCCGTTCACCTTGTACATCCACCCGGACAGATTCCCGAAATCGTACTCGTACAGGTATCCGATGCCCCGCACATACGCGCCGGCCACGGTCCCGTCATATTCCATCTGAATCCGGTTGCTCCGCGTCGCCTCCAGCAGCTGGTCAAACGCCGTGCCGCCCTCGGCGATCATGATTTCCGTCTCCGCGAGAATCACGCCGTCCGCGCTCGCGTATTCGTTTTCCCCCGCCACCGCGTCGCACCGGATGCTGATTACCGTGGGCACCGTCCGCTCCGCGTCGCTCTCCGCGGTATAATACTCCTCCGGGTTCCGGATATCCACGTTCCATACAATCGCGGCAAGCACCGCGCACACGATCACCGGAAACAGATAGCTCCGCGCGTTCCGCTTTCCCCGCACGAGGGCGATCAGACACCAGATCAGCAAAAGCGCAAGGACCGCAGCCAGCATCCACCCTTTCGCGCTCAGGCGGAAGCCGCTTTCATTCACTTCTCCCTCAAACACGTACCAGGTCCCGGAGTGCTCCATGCTCACCAGCGCGGACAGACACTGCACCGTCGCGGTATCGTTCACACTCCCGCCCGCGTCATGGGAATATCCTTCTCCCTCGATGCGAAAGCGCGCCATCGCGTCCGCAGCGCTGCCGCCGCTTTTCACAAACCGTGCATCCGTCCGCGCGTCGATACCGAGACTGCTCAGCGCCAGAATCACCTGCGCGCAGCTTTCCGCGCTTTCCATACCCATGCCGGTAAATCCGCCGTTTTCCAGCTGAATGCTGCTCAGTGCGGAAAGTCCGCGGTTAATCGCCGCGTCCACATTTTCATCCGTTCCCCGCAAAGGAGCGAGCGCCTGCAGCGCCATCGCCGTGCAGTCCACATCCGCCGCCGTCCCGATCACGGCCCATCCGCCATCCTCCAGCTGCAGCCCCAGCAGCCTTTGAACAATCGTTTCCCTGTCCGCGCCTTCCGCGCCGTTGTTCATCAGGTGCAGGGCGAAAATCAGCGGCATCAGGGTTTCCTCGTCCGCCGCGGCCGAAACGGCGCCGTCAATGAATTCGTCGTCCATGCCCATGGCCTGCGCTGCCAGCGCCATACGTTCCTTTTTGGTCACGCTCTGCGTGTCTTCCGCCGCCTTTTCCCGCAGGGCGTCCCGGGCCGGGCCGAAATCAACCTCCGCGCCCATCTTGCGAAGCGCAATCACATACCATCCGCCGATGCCGTCAATGGAGCCGGTCAGGTCCCCGTCCAGCCACGCCTGCAGGCTGCCCGCGCCGCTTCGCGCGACTTGTTCCTGAAGCACGGCGTCCGCGCTGTCTTCCGCCATTGCCCCGGAGACAAAAATCATCATCAGGGCCAAAAGCCCCGCCAAAAATTTCCGAAACATGCCTGCCTCCTTTTCCTCTCATTTTACCCGATTTCACCTGATAAAACAATGTATTCTTGTCTTTGACCGCCATAAGGTTTATAATATTTCTACTCTTGATTGGAGGTCCATTATGACCACACTCCCGATTGTTCCCGGAGAAAATCTCCGGATTCTGGGGCGCCTTGACCCCTCTCACCGCCCCCTGGCGCTGGACTGGACCGGTTCCGGTCTGGAAGTCCGCTTCCGCGGCACCGACATCTGGGCGGAACTGGAGGCCCCCGCGGCCTCCCCCGTCTTCTGGATGATCGTCCTCGCGGACGGGCGCCCCGTCACGCGTTTCCCGGTCGAACAGGGCAAACGCTTCTACCCCCTCCTCCTCGGCATGGAAGCGGACAAAGAGCGCACCGTGACCCTGATGAAAGAAACCCAGTGCATGCCCGGCTCGCCGGAAGCCACCATTTTCATGCACTCCCTCCGCTTTGAGGGGGAACTCCTTCCCCTGCCGGAATACAAGCTGAAAATCGAATTCGTCGGCGACAGCCTGACCAGCGGCGAAGGGGCCCTCGCCCCCGCGGGCAATGAAGAGTGGATCATGCCCTGGTTCTCCGCCCGCGGCAATTACTCCTGGTACGCCTGCAACGCCCTGAACGCGGAACGCCGCATTCTCAGTCAGAGCGGCTACGGCGTCAACTGGGACTGGGACCATCAGCCCTCCGGCAACATGTCCTTCGGATACGAACAAATCGTCGGCGTGCTCTCCGGGCCGGAGGCCGAGGCCCGCGGCTGCCGGAAAAATTATGATTTTTCCTCCTGGCCTGCGGACATCGTCTGCGTCCGGCTGCTGACCAACGACTCCGGCGCCATGGATCGCAAAGAGTCCTTTGATGACGACCGGGAAATCGTCATCATCGGCTGTCTGGAACTGCTCCGCAAAATCCGCCGGAACAACCCCGCGGCAAAAATCGTCTGGATTCTGCCGGACACCTCACATCATCCGGAGCTCGCCGAAGAGGCGATCCGCCGCGCGGAAGAAAAAGGCATCACCGGTGTCACCACCTTCACCCTCCCGGATTTCGGCCCGGAGGACTGTGGCGCGCGCAGCCACCCGAATGCGGAATGGAACCGCATGGCCGGGCAGCTGCTTGCTGATTACCTTGCTACACTGATTTAACCAAAGGGGAACCCGAATGAAACGTTTTCTTGCTCTGCTCCTGCTCATGCTCCTGCCCCTTCTGCCCGCTCTGGCGGAGCCGGAAGCCGAAACGGAAATTGAACCTTTCACCGGCTTTCTGGCCGCCAATAAATACCTCTGGTCCGCGCCCGAGGCTGGTGCCGATGTGGTCCTGACCCTGCAGGCCGAAACGCCCTTCACGGTCGTCGGTCAAACGCAGCGGTTTTACCACATCGTTTCCGACTCCGCGGAAGGCTACCTCCTGCAATACGATGTCAGCCGGCTGGACCTGAAGGAAGGGAATATCACCGCCTTCGAGCTGTACGCGGTCGCGGATACGCCCCTGCTGGAATATCCGCTTTCCGGTTCCGCTGAAGTCGGCACCCTGCCCGCCGGCCGGGTCGTGATGACGGACTCCCTCTGCCGGGGATATTATGAAGTCTCCGTGGACGGTCTCACCGGCTGGGTGCCGAGAAATAAAATCCGCACCTTCTCCGGTCAGGACCTTCCGGACGGCGCGGAGTCCATGGACTGGACCGCCGCAGTCACCACGGAGGACTGTCCCCTCTGCGGCTACATCGTCACCCCGGATGGAAACGAAATTACAGAGCTGGACCGGGCGGCCGCCGGCACCCGTCTGGGGCTGGTCGCGAGCGTCGGGGATTACTGGTACGCCCAGATGGACGAAACCCGCCGCCTGGTACCCAAGTCCTCGGTCCGCCTGCTGGGCTCGGACATTCAGCTCCGGACCCACCGCATCACCATCAGTCAGGACCTGACCCTTATGGACTTCCCGGATCAGGCGCTGTCGCAGTCCGCGGGCACCGTTCCCGCCGGCAGCACGATCATAGTCACCTGTGCCAACCGGTGCTATCTGAAAGTTACCTGGCAGTCCCTGACCGGCTATGCCCCGGTCGACGGCCTGCGCACGGAGGAAACCGTGGACCTGCCCTCTTCGGAGGATGTCCCCTCCTACCTCATCGCGCTGGACAAATCCACCTTCATGGCGTATGTTTTTCAGCTGGGTGAGGATGGCGAACCGGAGTCCCTGGTCATGAGCGAAAAAGTCGCCATCGGCAAGCGCTCAACTCCCACACCCTCCGGCACCTTCACCCTGGGCATCAAGCGGAGATATGTCCGTTTCCCGAACAGCTACACGCCCTTCAGCACGCGTTATGTTCAGGGGCGGTACATCCACGGTCTGCCCATGAATGAAAAGAATGAGCATTCCCTCCGCAAACAGACGGCCTATGACGCCGGCAAAATGATGACCGGCGGCTGCATCCGCTGCTCGGTCGCCTTTGCCCGTTGGATTTATTTCAACTGTCCCTCCTGGCAAACCCAGGTGCTGATCGTGAACGGCGGTCTCGTCGGTCCCGGTGTCGTGACACCCTCACCCACGCCGGAACCCACCCCGACCGCGACTCCCGCCCCGACGCCGGAGGCAACTCCCACTCCTGTACCCACACTTGAGGTGATTCAGCCATGATTCGTAAGTTTTTATTGATTTCATTGCTTCTTTTCATTCCCGCCCTGGCCCTCGCCGAGGCCATGCCCCTCTCCGATACGGACTTTACTCTCTGTGTCGGCGATGAGGCGTTCTCTCTCGGCACAGATGCCACTCCGCTCATCGCGGCGCTGGACGCGTACTGCGACGAGCCCCTCACCATGTCGGAATCCGACAGTTGCATGTTCTCCGGCAAGGACCGGGAGTTTGAAAACAGCGATGTGCTCCTGGGCACCTACCCGATCGGCGCGGACGGCACGGATCAGCTGGAAAGCATTCTTGTGATGACGGATCGCTTTACGACTGCCCGCGGCGCGGCCGTCGGCATGACCCTGTCGGATATTTATGACCTGTACGGAGAAGAAGGCGTCACGGACTATGACCAGCTGGTCTATACCACCGGCGATCTGTCCCCCATAATCTCCTTCACCTTTGACCCGTCGACGGAAGTCGTGACCTCCTGGTTCCTCTTCCGGAACACCGCCAACTGACATGGGCGCGCTGAGCCTGTTCTGTCTCTGCGCCTTCCTGCCGCTTTCCGCGGCGGGCTATTTCGTTTTGTCGCGTTTCCGTCCCCTGTGGGCCCGGATCTTCCTGGGCCTGTGCGGGGCGGTTTTTTTCGTGCTGTCCGGATGGCAGTTTGCCCTCGCGGCGCTCCTTCTGCTTCTGCTTGTCCGGCTCTGCGGGCAACGGAAAACCTCCGCCGTCATTCTCTCCCTGCTTTGCGCCTTTTACATGCTCTTTGCGAGAATCTTCGCGTGGCCGTATCCGGAAGGCATGTCCTTCCTCCTGCTGGGATGTGTCTGCCTTCTGCGGTCGCCTTTGTCCCTGCCGGAAACGCTGGAATACGGCTTCTTCTTCCCGAAAGCCGCAGCCGGCCCGGTCACCCGGACAGAGGAATTCCGCCCCGGCGTGCCTTCGGAGGATGATCTTTTTGAAGGGCTCCACCGCCTGATTCTCGGGCTTTCGCAGAAACTGCTCCTTGCGGATTCCCTCCGGCGCCTCGCCGCCTGCGCCTTTCAAAGCGCGTTCCCCTGGCCGCTCCGTCTGCTCGGCGCGGTCGCCTGTCCCCTGATGGTTTACTTTGATTTCGCGGGGTATACGGACATGGCGCTCGGCATGGCGCGTCTCTTCGGCGTCCGCCTTCCGGAAAACTTTGACCGGCCCTTTTCCGCGGTGTCCATGCGGGACTTCTGGCGCAGATGGCATATGTCCCTCTCCCGCTTTCTCCGGGATTTTATGTATATTCCCCTCGGCGGCAGCCGCAAAGGAAATGCCCGCACGGCGCTGAATCTTGCCCTGGTGTTCCTGCTCATGGGGCTCTGGCACGGTCCGAACCTTCCGTACCTGCTCTTCGGCGTCTGGAACGCGCTCTTTGTCATTCTTGAACATCTGAAAATACTCCGGCCGGACCGCTGGTCCCTCCCCGCGCGCAGGCTCTACACCCTTACGGTGGTCTGCGCCGGTTTTGTGTGTTTCTGCGTGCCGACGCTGAATACGACCCTGCTCCCGCCGGACCTCCCTGCCCTGTCGGCGCTGATCGCCGGCCTGGTCGTGCTCATCGTTCCGGAAAAATCTTCGGATAAAATCCCGAAAAAAATCCCGGCAGGACTCCGGGCGGCTTTGCTTCTGGTTCTGCTCGTCGTCTGTCTGGCCCGCCTCGCGGGAAACGGCTTCTCGCCCTTCCTCTACGCGGGCTTCTGAGGGGGTGGCGGAATGAAAAAATGCTTTATCGCCCTCGCGGCTATGATTCTGATTTTGCCCTTGGTGCTCACCCCGTTCGGCACGGATGTTCCCTCCCACCGGGAGGAAGTATCAAACGAAATTTCCATGTCCGGCTTTTCCACACGCCTGGCGCTGAAAACCCTGCTCATTGACCTGAATGACCGCCTCCTCGCCCCGCTCGGCGGCTCCGGAAGCGATCAGGTCATCCGCGGAAAGTCCAGCTGGCTTTTCTATACCCCGACGCTGGACGGCTCTGCCCTCCTGACGGGCGATGAAGAAGATGCCCTGATTGACCGGCTTCTTTCCCTGCAATCCGCGCTTTCCGCGGACGGCAGAACCCTGATCCTGCTCATCGCGCCAAACAAGGCGTCCGTTTATCCGGAATTCCTGCCGGCAGGATTCACCACCTCCGGTCTCTCCACCCTGGAGAACCGCCTTGCGGACGCGGGTCTGACCTCCGTCCGCGCCGTTGACGCGCTCACGGAATCCAAAGGCTCCGGACAATTGTACTTCACCTCGGACACGCACTGGAACGCCCGGGGCGCTTTAATCGTATTCCGCCGCCTGGCGGATCTGCTTCCGTCCCTGAAGAATTTTGACGCGGACTTCACCTCCGGCACCGCCGGAGACCTGCTCCTGCTCTGCCGGCCCGGAGCTGACCCGGCAGAAGCGGATGCCGCGTTTAACTATGCGCGCTCCTGGACTGCCGTAAAGCCCATCCGCTCCCGGGATGACCTGACCATTGAAACCCGGAATGTCTCCGGCACCGGCACCATTCTGCTCGCGCGGGATTCCTTCGGCCGCCTCCTTCTGGATCCCCTCGCCGAAAGCGCCTCCCGCCTCATTATGGTCCGCACATGGGAAAATCTTTTCTCCCTCGCCGCGGACTATGACGCCGGGATCGTCATCCTCGAGGTCGCCGAACGCGACCTGAGAACCCTTCTGACCAGTCTCGAATAAAAAAACAAAATAAAATTTTTGTTAGCTATTGACAACACACTTCTCCTGTGCTAAAATCCTCATTGTTAGCCGAGGCTAACTAAAGTCCCTCAGGAGGAATCCAATGTCAGACGCGACTTTGATCCGCTGGTGCGCGCCGACCCTGGCGCGGCTGAAAACCGGCAATCTCTTCAACGGAGACTTTACCTCCCGGGAAGACATGATCCGGGAGATCACGGAGCTCAACCGCTCCCTCCGCCGCAAGGGTGTCGTCGCGATCCCGCTCCGGTTCAACGCCGGCAAGGGTCTGATCTACCTCTACCGGCCGCAGCTGCTCCGCCGGGATCTCAGCGATCCCCGCGCGAAAGCGCTCCTCCGGGAATGCGGTTACACCTCCACCCGTCCGGGCGCCTGCCTGGCGGAGCTGGTTCGCCGCATGCGTGACCGGGAGGAATTCCCGCACGAAATCGGCCTTTTCCTCGGCTATCCCCCGGCGGATGTGGACGGATTCATGCATCACCGGGACGATTACAAGGTGTCCGGCCTCTGGAAGGTCTATGAGGACGAGGAAACCGCCCTCCGCACCTTCGAACGTTACCGCCGCTGCACCCGCGAATATATGCGGCGCTACGGCGAAGGCTTCGGGCTGGACCGGCTCTGTGTCGCGGCGTGGTAACACGCTGAATATACGGCAAAAAGGAAAGGAAGCATACCAATGAGTAAAGTGGCAGTCATTTACTGGTCTCAGACCGGCAACACGGAAATGATGGCGAACGCGGTGGCCGACGGTGCCCGTGAAGCGGGCGCGGAAGTCACCCTTCTGACCGCGGCGGATGTCTCCGGCGTGGCGGATTTCGACGCGGTCGCGCTCGGATGCCCCGCCATGGGCGCGGAAGAGCTCGATGATACCGAGTTTGAGCCGATGCTGAATACGATCGAGCCCGATCTGGTCGGCAAAAAAGTCGCCCTCTTCGGCAGCTACGACTGGGGCGACGGCGAATGGATGCGCACCTGGCAGGCGCGCAGCGAAGAAAAAGGCCTCACCCTCGTTCAGGATGGCCTGATCGCCAACAACACCCCCACGGACGATGATCTGGCCAAGTGCAAGGCGCTGGGCGCGGCCCTCGTCTGATTCCCTCAGGGATGTCCCTCTTCAAACAGTGTCCGCACAACACCGTCTGAAGAAGGTATCTGATCGCGAATGCGATCCATAGAAACCTCCAATGTTCCCATTCAAACGCGAAAAGGCGTTCCCTCCGGCCCGCATACCCGGAGAGAACGCCTTTCGTATTTTTACTGCCACAGTTTGACATTTCCTTCCGCGAAGGAAACCTCTTCCCCGGCGGTGCCGATCGACAACAGCTCGTACATCGTCCGCGGACTGGATGTGCTCTTTCCATCCAGACTGCCGATCTTGTTCACCCTCGCGCCCAGGAATATCAGCACGGAGGTGTGCCCGCCATCCAGATTGATCGCATCCGTACATCCGCGGGCCAGCATCAGCTGCCCCAGCTGCGTCAGCGTCATCCCCGGCGACTCCGACAGCCGCCCCTCGGCCACCACAATCAGGTAATGATTCGGTTCCAGAACCCCGATCGCCGTCCGGGGTTCTTTTTTGGTCCGGTTCCCGGTCCGCAGAATCCTGTACCGCCCGTCCCGGATCAGCATCGGTCCGAAGGAAAGCACATCGTTCTTTCCCTCCGCGATCGCGGTCTCCGCGCTCAGCTCCCCGGCCGCCGCGACCTCAAATCCGCCGCCGCTGTCCAGTGCCAGCGTATCCAGCGACGGAAGCCCGCTCAGGCTTCCCTTTCCGCTCATTTCCGACACGATCTCCCCGCCGCGGATGATCAGCCCGGTATTCTTCTTATAGTTTTTCCGGATGTGGTAATAGTCCGTGTTGATTGCCAGCACCGCTCTGCTTTCCTGCGCGATCTCCCACGCCTGCGCGCCCTTGCCGTCCGCGGGCGTAATCACGTGCAGGTAATCCGCATCCGCTTTTCTCCGGACATCCGCCTCGTACCAGGTCAGCTTTGTTCCTTTGTGCCGGGTAATCACGATCCTCAGCCCGCCGTCAATATACGCCCATACGCCGCCTTCGCTGTCGCTGAGCACATACGGGGTCTCCCCGGTCACAAATCCGTCCCCGTCCGTCTCCGGCAGTCCGGGCAGATCCGGCTCCGTGGCCTGCCCCCATTCCCCGGTCAGCTCCGCGGCCGTATCCCGCGCCGGGATGGCGGTTTCCGTCCCGTCCCGGCCGTTCACAACCGTCTTCGCCTGATAAATATACTGGTCCTGCTTGTTCTTTTCCCACCGGACATCCGGGTCCGCCGCCGCGTCCGCGGTCTTCAGCGCGAAGTCCTCCAGATACGCCTGCGTCACGTCGTCTTCCGAGTAGCAAATGATCTCATCCGCCCCGGCGTCCCGCAGGGCAGACGCACACGCGGCGATGATTTTCTCCGTGCCCCATTTCTTCTCCAGGGCTTCCGCGGTCCGCTTCTCCGCCTTGAGGGCAGCGCCGCCGATGTACCGCGTCTCCGCGGCCCCGGCCTCCGCCATGCGCGCAGTCAGCTCCTTCTGGTCCTTCGAAGCACACTTTTCCATCACGCAGACGATCGCGCCCGCCGCCCGGTCCGCAACTCCGTCCGCGTCCGACGCCCGGCCGAGAATCACCAGCGGCCCCGCCGCCGCGTGCGCCATCCAGCCCAACATCCCCGCAAGCAAAATAATCAGTATATTCCGTTTCATTCCCGTTCTCCCGATCCGAAAATAAAGCGGAGCAGCCGCTTGACTGCTCCGCGCTCTTTTATTCAACAGAATTGGCGCCGGCTTCCATCGCCTGCCGGTTAATCGGCAGCAGATGCTCCTTCTTCGGCCCGAAGGTCACCTTCAGGGCTTCCATCGCCGCGTCAATCGACACGATCCCGGTCTTCTTCAGAATCGCGCCGAGCATGACCATGTTGGCTGTGCGGGCATTGCCAAGCTGCTCCGCGATCCCGTTACAATCCACGGGAATGGCGGTGATATCATCCCGGTCCGGGGTGATATCGATCAGCGAGGAATTGTACAACATGATGCCGCCCTTTTCCATCGCCGGGGTAAACTTGATCATGCTGGGCTTGTTCATGATAACCGCAAAGGGGATTTCCGTCACCAGCGGAGAGCCGATCGGCTCATCGCTGATCACGACAGCGCAGTTCGCCTCGCCCCCGCGCATCTCCGGTCCGTAGGAGGGCATCCAGGAAACATTCATGCCCTCGTGCATGGCGGCCTTGGCCAGCAGCTGCCCGATCAGCAGCACGCCCTGCCCGCCGAATCCAGCAATCAGGAATTGCGCTTCCATGGATTATTCCGCCTCCTTTTTCACACCCAGCGGATACTGGGGAATCATGTTCGCTTCCAGCCAGTCCAGCGCCTCGCGGGGCGTCATGCCCCAGTTCGTCGGGCAGGAGGACAGCACTTCAACCATGGAGAAGCCCTTTCCCGCGATCTGCGCTTCAAACGCCTTGCGGATATACTTCTTGGTCTCCATGATATGCTTCACGTCATGCACGGATCCCCGCGCGATGAACGCCGGCCCGTCCAACGTGCTCAGCATCTCGCTCATGCGGATCGGATACCCGCACAGCGCGGGATCCCGCCCGTAGGGGGACGTCGTGGTCACCTGCCCCGGCAGGGTCGTCGGCGCCATCTGTCCGCCGGTCATGCCGTAAATCGCGTTGTTCACGAAAATTACGGTGATGTTCTCGCCGCGGGTCGCCGCGTGCGTGATCTCCGCCGCACCGATGGATGCGAGGTCACCGTCACCCTGATAGGTGAAGACGATGTTCTTCGGGTTCACGCGCTTGCATCCGGTCGCCACCGCCGGCGCGCGGCCGTGTGCGGCTTCCATCATATCCACATTGAAGTAATTGTACGCAAACACCGCGCACCCGACCGGCGCGATGCCGATCGTCTTTCCGCGGATGCCCAGCTCGTCAATCACCTCCGCTACAAGGCGATGAATAATGCCGTGCGTGCATCCCGGGCAATAGTGAAGGGGCGTGTCCGTCAGCACGCTGGTCTTTTCATATACCACTGCCATCTTTTACTCCCCCTCCTTCGCCAGATTTTCCACCTGAGTGATGATTTCGCGCACCGTGGGCACAATGCCGCCGGTCCGCCCGAAGAAATGCACGGGCTTTTTGCCTTCCACGGCCAGGCGGACATCGTCCACCATCTGCCCCATGCTCATTTCCACGGTCAAAAACGCCTTCGCGTGCTCCGCGGCCTTCGCGATCGGCGCCGCCGGGAAGGGCCACAGCGTGATCGGGCGGATCAGCCCGGCGCGGATACCCTCCTCGCGCAGCTTACGCATGGCGCTGCGCGCGATACGCGCGGTCGTCCCGTACGCCACCAGCACATAGTCCGCGTCCTCGGTCATTTCTTCCTGCCAGCGGCACTCGGTCTGCTCCATCACAGCGTACTTTTCGTACAGCTTGTTCACGTGCTTCTCCAGCACCGCGGGATCGATGTACAGGGAGTTGATGATCGCGCGCTCCCGGTCGGATTCCGGCGTCCATCCGGTCGCCGCCCAGGTCTTGGGAGGCAGGTCCGCCGCGGGCTGGTAGTCCGGCATTTCCACCGGTTCCATCATCTGACCGATCAGTCCGTCACCCATGATCAAAACGGGGTTGCGGTACTTGTCCGCCAGGTCAAACGCCAATTGCGTCAGTTCCACCGCTTCCTGCACGGAGGACGGCGCCAGCACCAGCATGCGATAGTCGCCGTGCCCGCCGCCGCGGGTGGACTGATAATAGTCGCTCTGCGCGGGCTGAATGGACCCGAGCCCGGGGCCGCCGCGCACCATGTTCACAATCACGCAGGGCAGTTCCGCCCCGACGATATAGCTGATGCCTTCCTGCTTCAGGGAAATTCCCGGCGAGGACGAAGATGTCATGACCCGCGCCCCGGCGCCGGCCGCGCCGTAGACCATGTTGATGGCGGCCACTTCGCTTTCCGCCTGCAGGAAACAGCCGCCCTCAATCTTCGGCAGCCGCTTGGACATGTATTCCGGAATCTGGTTCTGAGGGGTAATGGGGTAGCCGAAGAAGAAGCGGCATCCCGCCTGGATGGCGGCTTCGGCGATGGCCTCATTTCCCTTCATGAGCATTTTCTGACCCATGGTTCGCTCCTCCTTTACTTCTCCACCTTGATGACCGCGTCCGGGCACATCCGCGCGCAGAACGCGCACCCGATACACTTGCTTTGATCCGTAATAGCGATGGGATGGTATCCCTTCGAGTTGATTTCCTTGCTCAGGGCAAGAATCTGTTTCGGGCACACATCGGCGCACAGTCCGCATCCTTTGCAGGTCTCGCGGGCAATGGTCAACTGAGCCATGGCAATCCGCCTCCTTCATTGGGGTATAAATACTCTTATAGCATTTTTTAATGTCACCGTCAACGCCTGTACACAAAAAGTTCACTGACCCAAAAGATCCTTCACTACCTCGGATGCGATCATCAGCCCCGCGGCCGCCGGCACAAAAATCATGCTCCCGGGCGCGATCTTCCGACTCTCCGCCCCCGTCTCCGCCTTTGAAAGCGGCACCATCGGCTCCTCCTCGGAGTAGACGACCTTCAATTGCTCCACCCCGCGCTTTTTCATTTCCCGCCGCATGACCCGCGCCAGCGGGCACACCCGCGTCTTCGTGATGTCCGCCACCTTCAGCTCCCCGGGGTTCATCTTGTTCCCGGTGCCCATGCTGGAAATGACCGGCACCCCTGCTTCCCGCGCGCACAGAATGATCTCAATCTTCGCCGCCACGGTGTCCACCGCGTCCACGGCATAGCTGTATGTTTCAAACGGGAATTCCCCCGCGTTTTCCGGCAGGAAAAAGCACGGCCGCTGCGTGACCTCCGTGTCCGGGCAGATGGAATGAATCCGCTCCGCCATGACCTCCGTCTTGAGCCTCCCAATGCTGTCCCGCGTCGCGATGATCTGCCGGTTCAGATTGCTTTCGCTCACCCGGTCATGGTCAATCAGCTCCAGCGCGCCCACGCCGCTTCTCGCCAGCGCTTCGCACACATATCCGCCGACCCCGCCGATGCCGAACACCGCCACCTTCGACGCGCGCAGTTTCGCAAGCCCGTCGTCCCCGATCAGCATCCGGATTCGTTCAAACTGATCCATCTTTCCGTCCCTTTTCGTCATAATTTTCCAGGAAGCTGTGCGTCACGCCCCCGGTCTGCCACGCCAGCACCGCGTCCAGCGCCACATGGCTCATGCTGTTGAAAATGTTTGCCTCCACCCCGGGGTTCGTCTTCCGAAGCTCCCGGATCAGCATCTTGGTCTCCAGTCTCTTCGATGTCGTCGGGTGCGCCGCCGCCTCCTCGGTAAAGTGGCACGCGCACTGCAGAAACAGCAGCCCGTAATGGTCCCGCCACTTCTCGATATCTTCCTCCCGCACGAAATACATCGGGCGGATCAGCTCCATGCCCTCAAAATTCTGGCTGTGCAGTTTCGGCATCATCGCCTGCAACTGCCCGCTCCACAGCATGCCCATCAGCGTCGTCTCAATCACGTCGTCAAAATGATGCCCCAGCGCGATCTTGTTGCACCCGAGCTCCTTCGCCTTCGCGTACAGATTCCCCCGCCGCATCCTCGCGCACAGATAGCAGGGGTTCCGGTCCGTTCCGTCCACCACGTCAAAGATGTCGGACTCAAACACCGTCACCGGCACGCCGAGGTTCTTCGCGTTCCTTTCCAGCAGTTCCCGGTTGTTTTGATTGTATCCGGGGTCCATCACGAGAAACGTGAGCTCAAAGGGAAACTTGTTGTGCCGCTTCAGTTCCTGAAACAGCTTCGCCATCAGCATGGAGTCCTTGCCCCCGGAAATGCACACGGCAATCCGGTCCCCCGGGGAAATCATCTCATAGGTCGTCACCGCTTTGGCAAACCGGCTGAACAGCTTTTCATGAAAATGCCGATTCTCCCGCAGTTCCTTCTCCACGCGCTCCGCGAGGTCGGTCTTTTCCTCCGCCCCCGCGAGCAGGGGCCGCAGCCGCGCGATTCCCCTGGCCAGCCCATCGTCATCCACGCTCGCCGTCACAAAGTCCGCGGCCTCCCGCGCGCGTTCCGTGCCGTTTCCCATGGCCACGCCGATCCCGGCGAAGGACAGCATCTCCACGTCATTGTCCCCGTCGCCGAACACGGCAATCTCTTCCCGACGCAGTCCGAATTTTTCCATCATTTTCCGGATGCCCTGCACCTTCCCGGCCTCTTTGGAAATGATGTCATACCCCATCGTGTGCCACGCGCTCAGCCGGCACCCGGGCATCCGGGCAATCACCTTTTCTGCGTCCTCCGGATCCGCGTACAGCGCCGCGTTGTACACCGTCTCTCCCGTGTGCCATTCCTCGACCTCCGGCGGCTTGGACGACACCGCGGCCATCAGCCGCTCCACGGATTCGTTCACGGTGTTGATGTACTGGCAATCCTCGTGGATCACGACCACCGCGTGCTTCTTTTCCCGGAATACGCGTTCCAGCTCTTGCGTGTCATCCGGGCTGAACGGCACCTCGCTCAGGATGTGCCACTCCCGGTCGTAGCAGATATGCCCCGTCAGCGTCACATATCCGTCAAATGGAAAATCGTGCAGCGGCAGCTTCTCCAGCGCCACCCTGTGCCGCCCGGTGGCCAGAAAGACCAGCGTTCCCCTCGCCTGAATTTCCGCAAGCGTCTTCAGCGCGGACGCGGGAATATCTCCCTTCGTGTGGGAAATCAGCGTCCCGTCCACATCCAGAAATATCGCCTTGATCATGCTTCTCTCCGTGCTTCCGAAAAATGCCCGAGCCGCTCAGCCCGGGCATTTTCCATTCATTGTCTGTCAGATTTCATCGGTCTCGGCCGGTTCTTCTTCCCCGCCGACATCCATGTCCAGATCAGAGACCGTAGCTTCCTCCGCGGGCGCTTCGTTCTCCGTGTCCGTCGCTTCTCCGGCTTCCTCTTCGGTCTCCGGCACCGCAATCTCTTCCTCCGGCTCCTCTTCCTTCTCCGCGCGGCACACGCCGACCACGTGACTGCCTTCCTGCAGTTTCATGATGCGCACGCCCTGCGTCGCCCGGCCGCACACACGGATGTCCGCGACCCGCGCCCGGATGATGGTTCCGTCGTCGGTGATCAGCAGGATATCCTCATCCTCATGCACCACCAGCAGCGCCGCCAGCTCGCCGGTCTTCTCCGTCAGGTTGATGGCTCGGATGCCCTTGCCGTTGCGTCCCTGCTCCCGGTACTCGTCGGGCTCGGTCCGCTTGCCGTATCCGTTCGTCGTCACGGCGAGGATCTTCGTATCCGGCTCGATCACCGCGATGTCGATCACCTCGTCGTCCTCCCGCAGGCGCATGGACCGCACGCCCATGCTGTTCCGGCCCATGTTCCGCACATGCTTCTCGTTAAAGCGGATGGACATGCCCTTCCGGCTGCTCACCAGCATCTCATCCTCGCCGGTGCTCAGCCGCACGCCGATCAGCTCATCCTCATCCTTCAGAGCAATCGCGATCAGGCCGTTCTTCCGCAGATTGCGGAATTCGTCCAACGCGGTCTTCTTGATCATGCCGCTCCGCGTCGCCATGACGAGGTTGAATTCCTGCTCGCTCTCCCGCGGCATCGGCAGCATCGTGGAAACCTTCTCCCCGCTGGCGATCTGAATCAGATTGATGATCGCCGTGCCGCGCGCCTGCCGGCCCGCCTCGGGAATCTGATAGCACTTCAGCGCGTACACCCGCCCGCGGTTGGTGAAGAACATGATCTCCTGATGCGTGTTCACGACGCACATCTGCACCGTGTAGTCCGTCTCCTTGACGTTCATGCCGCTCACGCCGCGGCCGCCGCGGTGCTGCGCGCGGTATACGCTGGAAGGCACGCGCTTGACGTATCCCTCATGCGTCATCGTCACGACCATGTTCTCTTCCTGAATCAGGTCTTCGATATCGATATCGTCCTCCGCGATGGTCAGCTCGCTGCGCCGCTCGTCGCCGAACTGGTCCCGGATCGCGGTGATCTCGGTCTTGATGACATCCATCAGCAAATGCTCGTCCCCGAGGATCGCGGTCAGCCGCGCAATCGTCTTCTCCAGCTCCTGATATTCCTCCAGCAGCCGCTCGCGTTCCAGTCCGGTCAGCCGGGCCAGGCGCATGTCCAGAATCGCCTGCGCCTGCCGGTCGGTGAAATCGAAGCGCAGCATCAGGGCTTCCTTCGCCGTTGCGCTGTCCTTGCTCGCGCGGATAATCGCCACGATCTCGTCGATGTGGTCCAGCGCCTTGAGCAGGCCTTCCAAAATATGCGCGCGGCTCTGCGCCTTGTTCAGCTCGAACTTCGTCCGCCGGGTCACGACATCTTTCTGATGCTCAAGGTAGTAGTAGATCATCTCCCGCAGGTTCAGCACCCGCGGCTTGCCGTCCACCAGCGCCAGCATGTTCGCGCCGAAATTTTCCTGCATGGGCGTGTGCTTGTACAGGGTGTTCAGCACGACCTGAGGCTGCACGTCCTTCTTCAGCTCGATCACGATGCGCATGCCCTGCCGGTCATTGGACTCGTCACGGATATCGCTGATGCCCTCAACCTTCTTCTCGTGCACCAGATCCGCGATTTTCTTGACCAGCCCGGCCTTGTTCACCTGATACGGAATCTCCGTCACCACAATGCGGCTCCGGTTCCCGCCCATCTCTTCGATATTGCTCTTCGCGCGCACGGTGATCTTCCCGTGCCCGGTGTAATACGCGCTGCGGATCCCGCTGCGCCCCATGATCAGCCCGCCCGTCGGGAAGTCCGGCCCCTTGATGTGCTCCATCAGGTCGTCCACCGTGCAGTCCGGGTTATCGATCATGCAAATCACGCCGTTGATCACCTCGGTCAGGTTGTGCGGCGGAATATTGGTCGCCATGCCGACGGCAATCCCGTTGCTGCCGTTCACCAGCAGGTTCGGAAACCGCGCGGGCAGCACGGATGGCTGCTGCAGGGTCTCGTCAAAGTTCGGGTAGAAATCCACCGTGTCCTTGTCAATACCGTCCAGCAAATGCATGGTCAGCTTCTGCAGTCTCGCCTCAGTGTACCGCATCGCGGCGGCGCCGTCACCGTCCACGGAGCCGAAATTGCCCTGCCCTTCAACCAGGGGATAGCGGATATTGAAGGGCTGCGCCAGACGCACCATCGCGTCATACACAGAGGAATCACCATGCGGGTGAAATTTACCCAGCACGTCGCCGACCACACGCGCGCTCTTGCGCGTCGGCTTATCCGGCGTCATGCCCAGTTCCTCGGACATGTCGTACAAAATCCGCCGGTGCACGGGCTTCAGCCCGTCCCGCACATCCGGCAGCGCCCGGTCCACAATGACCGCCATCGCATAGGCGATGAAGCTCTTCTTCATCTCCTGTTCCAGATTGACCGGAATCAGCTTATCCTGAATATCACTCATCTTTGTTTATATCCTTCCGTCAAACATCCAAATCCTTCACGAGGTCACTGTTCTCCTGAATAAACTGCTTTCTCGGTTCCACCTGATCGCCCATCAGCAGCGTGAACAGCCGGTCCGCCTCCATGGCGTCCTCCGGCGTAATCTGCATCATCATCCGGGTCTCCGGGTTCATCGTCGTGTCCCACAGCTGCTGCGCGCTCATCTCGCCCAGACCTTTGTACCGCTGGATGTCCGGCTTCGGCTCCCGCCCGATCTCGTCCAGCAGGCGGTTCAGCTCGTCATCGTCGTACACGTACCGGGACATCTTGCCCTTCGTCACTTTATACAGCGGCGGCATCGCAGCATACACATATCCCTTCTCGACCAGCGGCCGCATGAAGCGATAGAAGAATGTCAGCAGCAGAATCCGGATATGCGCGCCGTCCACATCCGCATCCGTCATGCATACAATCCGGTGATATCTCAGTTTGCTTTCGTCAAACTGATCCCCGAACCCGCACCCGAACGCGGTGATCATCGCGCGGATTTCCTGATTCTCCAGCGCCCGGTCCAGCCGGACCTTCTCCACGTTCAGAATCTTGCCTCTCAGGGGCAGAATCGCCTGCGTCTTGCTGTCGCGGCCGCCCTTGGCACTGCCACCTGCGGAGTCGCCCTCGACCATGAAAATCTCGCACTTCGCGGGATCCCGCTCACTGCAGTCCGCCAGCTTTCCGGGCAGGGAAGCGGATTCGAGCACCGTCTTTCTCCGCGTCGCGTCCCTCGCCTTTCTCGCCGCCTCGCGCGCCCGCTGCGCGTCCACGCACCGGCCCACAATCAGCTTGGCGATGGAGGGATTCTCCTCCAGATACGTCGTCAGTTCCTCGCTCACCAGGGAGTCCACGACCCCGCGGACCTGCCCGCTGCCGAGCTTGCTCTTCGTCTGGCTTTCAAACTGCGGATCCTCCATCTTGATGGAGATAATCGCCGTCAGGCTCTCGCGCACGTCCTCGCCCTTCAGCTTGGGCTCGGTTTCCTTCAGCAGCTTGTACTTGAAGGCGTAGTCATTGATCGCCCGCGTCAGCGCGGTGTTGAAGCCCGTCAGGTGCGTACCGCCGTCCGGCGTGGCGATATTGTTCGCGAAGGAATACACGTTCTCGGCGTAGCTGTCGTTGTACTGCATCGCCATCTCGACGAAAATGCCGTCCTTCAACCCCTCAGTGTAAATCGGTTCCGGGAACAGCGTATTCTTGTTCTGATTCAGGAAGAGCACAAATTCCTTCAAACCGCCTTTGAAGCAGAAATCATTCTCCACCGGCTCCTCCGGACGCTCGTCCCGGAAGACGATGCGGATGCCCTTGTTCAGGAACGCCATCTCGCGCAGCCGGTTCCGAAGCGTGTCATACTCAAACGCGCCGGTCTCGAAAATCCCCTCGGGGTTCTCCTCGCTCTTCACGTCGGGCCAGAACTGAATCGTCGTGCCGGTCCGGTCGGTCGTCCCGATCACCTTCAGGTCGTACAGATACTTCCCGCGGGAATACTCCTGCTGATAAATCTGCCCGTTCTGATACACCGTCACGCAGAAATGCTCGCTCAGCGCGTTCACCACGGACGCGCCAACGCCGTGCAGGCCGCCGGACACCTTGTACCCCCCGCCGCCGAATTTACCGCCGGCGTGCAGAATCGTCAGGCACACCTCAACCGCGGGGCGGTGCATCTTCGGATGAATGCCCACGGGGAACCCACGGCCGTCGTCCTTCACCGTCACGCTTCCGTCCTTGTTCAGCGTCACGTCAATCTCGTGGCAGTAGCCCGCGAGCGCCTCGTCCACGGAGTTGTCCACAATCTCGTATACCAGGTGATGCAGCCCGCGCACATCGGTCGACCCGATGTACATGCCCGGGCGCTTCCGCACGGCCTCGAGGCCCTCGAGCACCTGAATCTGGTCCTCACCGTATTCCGATGTGACCGCCATCTCGCTTTCGACTTCTTCTTCCAGCTTTTTCTGATCCAATTCTTCCGCCATTTTACTCTCCCGTTCGCCAATCTCAATCTGTCACAAATTCCCCCTCCGATCCGGCCATTTTCCGCCCTGATCGGAGATGCCTTCAGCCCTTGAAAATTCAGCACTTCCGGCCATCTTTATTATACCACAAAAACAACAAAAAGAAAAGCGCCCGAAGCAAGAAATTTCCTTGCTTTCGGGCACTTTTGGACGTCATTTTCAAAGCCGCTCGATTTCGACCTTTTTCCACCGGAATTCCGGCTCATTTTCGCCGCCTGCGCAGGCACTCATCACATACTCTCCGTATGTCTCGGGCGCCGAATACCATATGCCTTTCTCCGGCTCCGTCACGGAAAACGAACTCATCGGCAGGCTCATCCCCCGTCCGGTCATTTTCAGATAGCTTTCCTTCCGGGTCCAGATCACGGCAAACTCTCTCTGCCACGCCTCCGGATCCTCTTCCATGGCCGCCAGCTTCTCCTGCTCCTCCGGGCGGAAAAACCGCTCCGCCAGCCGCTTTCCCCCGCGTCCGATCTGTTCGGCGTCGCATCCGCATGCCGCGTCCGCCACGGCGCACAGGGCAATGTTCCCGGCATGGCTCAGGCTGAAATAAATCCCGCTGTCTTTCAGCACAGCCTGACCCCACGGGCCTTCGGCGAACTCCGCGCTTTCCGCGTCCGCGCCGCGCGCCTTCAGCGCCTCCCACAGCAAAATGCCAACGCCCAGGGACAGGCGTTGGCTTTCCGCGTGTTTCAGCGCGGCAATTTTATTTTTCCGGTATCCGGGCATCCGCGCCAGCCAGGCGCGGAATACCCGGTCCTCCTCCAGCGGAGTCACCTCCGCGAAGGTCATTTCACAAATCATGTGTCAGTTTGTCGCTTCCTCGGAGTTCTCCTTCTCGAGCGCAGCCGCCGCATCCATGATCGCCTGACCTTCCTCGGTGTAAACAATCTCCGCCGCCGCAACCCAGCTGTCGATCATATCATTGTACGCCAGGCTCTGCTTTTCGGCAATCAGCTCTTCCGCCAGGGAATCGTGAAGTTCCTGCGTCAGTTCCACCGCGCCCGCAGGGAGATCCCGCTGATAATGAATCAGGGTCACGCCGTAAGAGCCCATCAGCACCGGATCACTCACATCACCGATTTCCTTCAGACCCATCGCCGCATCCGTAAACTCTTCCACATACAGCGTGCTGCCATTATGTACGGTATAGCCCTCCTGGCGCATCGTCTCATCCGTCATTCCCGGATCCTGACCATACTCCACAATCAAATCATTGAAGTCCGCGCCATCAGCCAGCTTCTGCATGATCTCATCCACCGTGCCCTGCACGCTGTCCAAAATCGCCTGACGGGCCGCATCCACCATTTCCTGCGTTACCGGCTCGGCAGGTTCCTCTGTCGTCTCCGCGGTTTCTTCGGCAGCCGCTTCATCAGTGGTCTCCTCATCCGCAGTGACTTCCTCGTCCTGCTCTTCCAACTGCGCCAACAGCGTGGTGTAATTATTCAGCAGTTCGTCATCCACGTCCAACAGAATATGGTTCACGCCACGGAAACCTTCCGGAATGTACACAATCGCGTTGCCGTTGGCATCCTGACCGTATTCCACATAATTCGCGTAGGTATCCGGATCCAACAGCGCCTGCTGCTTCGCTTCTTCCACCAATTCATTGAAATAGTCGATGACTTCTTCCTCGCTCACGGTGAAATCGCCGCCGTTGTATTCCGTCAACATTTCGGACACCAATTCGCCCCGGATATATGCAGCCTTATAGCTCTCCGCGTCATACCCGTAATAGTAGGAAATATAGCTCAGCGCATCTTCTTTGGCCGCGTTGATTTCTTCTTCTGTGGATTCGTCCGTCAGCCCGGCCAGCTGAGTCGCGATCCATTCCACTTCTGAGTCCCAGATTTTCTGAGCCTCAGCTTCCAGCTCTGCCTGTTTTTCTTCAGTCTGCGCCGCTTCGATCTTTTCATTGATCACCGCGCTGTCAATCGCGTCCGTCAATGCCATCGCCATAATATATGTTTCCAAAGACGGATCGTAAGAGATGTAGTAGCTGTAGCTACTCACCACGCTGGCCACTTCTTCATCGGTATCATAGATTTCCTTGCCGTTCACCGTCGCCAGCAGCACCGGCGCGGCTTCTTCCTCATCCGCCAGCGCTTCCTCGGTCGCCTCCGTCGCGGTCACGGTTTCCTCGGTCGTCTCCGTCGCTTCGGTGGTTTCGGTCGTTTCGGCAGCCTCCGCCGTCTCGGCGAAGGCGCTCACGCAGCTCAGCATCATGACCGCCGCCAGCAGGCACGCGATCAGCTTTTTCCAATTGTTCATGTCAGATTGCTCCTTTCCTCTGTCGCTTTTCAGCACTGTCATTATATATGAAAACGCTCCCCGGAGCAAGGGAGCGAATGTGAACTCTGTGTGAATTATGGACAAATGAAAAGCGCGGAATCTTCCGCGCAAAGCAGCTCCGACGGGATTCGAACCCGTGTTTCCGCCTTGAGAGGGCGGCGTCCTGGGCCTCTAGACAACGGAGCCGAATAAAAAAAGCTGGGGAACTAGGATTCGAACCTAGACAATACGAGTCAGAGTCGTAGGTGCTGCCGTTACACCATTCCCCAACGCCAGCCTTTAGCTGCGGGAGCAATTATAGCAATATTCCCCCCGCGTGTCAAGAAAAATTTTTGAACTTTTCCCGCCGGTTCTTTTTTCGCTCAAATCCGCCATCCGCCGTTCACGCCGATCACTTGCCCGGTGATATAGCTTGCGCCGTCCCCGCAAAGGAAGAACACCGTCTCGGCGACCTCCTCCGGAGTGCCCTGCCGCCCGAGCGGAATTTCCCGGCAGATCTCCGCCTTTTCGTCATCGCTCAGGTGGTCATTCATCGGCGTGTCAATCATCCCCGGAGATACGCAGTTGACCCGCACGCCGGCTCCCGCGGCCTCCAGCGCCGCCGCCCTCGTGAATCCGATCACCGCGGCCTTGGACGCGGAGTATACCGCCTCGCAAGCCGCCCCGCTCTGCCCCCAGATGGAACTGACCGTCACAATCGCGCCGCGGCGTTTCCAGAACATGTCCTTCATCGCCGCGCGCACCGCGGCAAACACGCCGTACATGTTCGTATCCATGACCCGGCGGTACTCTTCATCCGTCGTGTCCGTGATCATCCTGTTCAGGCTCACGCCGGCATTGCACACCAGCACATCAATGCTCCCGGCCTCCGCGATCACCTTTTCCACAACGGCATCCGCACCGCCCTCCGCGCTCACATCCGCGCGCAGCGCCGCGGCCCCGGTCTCCCCGGAAAGCTGTTCCGCCGCCTCTTTCGAATGGCAAAAGGTAAAAAAGACCCGGTCCCCAGCCAACGCGAACCGGCGGACAAGCGCGGTCCCGATGCCGCCCGTCCCGCCGGTAATCAGTACATTCCGTCCCATCCGCCGTGCTCCTTTCCGGCCTGTTTCTTTCAAAAGAAAAGGACGGGCGCCCGCAAACGCCCGTCCTTCCTGAATCGTCTTATTCTTCCGGCAGTCCCGGGAAGAGCTCTTCCCCGCAGTTGGGGCAGGGATGATCCTCCGCCAGGTCCAGCTCGTCGGGATCCAGTTCGATCTCTTCATGGCAGTGCGGGCACTCATAGGTCAGCGCGGCGTCAAACTCGCCGTCCTCGTCCTCGTCGTCCCCTTCGTCATAGATATCGTCTTCCAGATCCGCCAGATCCTCGTCGATGCTCTCCACATATTCGCTCAGAGCCTCGTTGGCCGCGGCCAGCTCACCCATCGCGTCCAGCATGCCCAGAATCAGGCGATTCGTGTCCTGCTCCGGGTCCAGCTTCATGCCTTCCGCCATACCTTTGAGAAAGCTGATCTGATCCGTCAGTTTGCTCATAAAATCTCCTCCGATCAGGCCCGCTTCAGGTACTCGCCCGTGCGGGTGTCAATCTGGATCTTGTCGCCGATGTTGATAAACAGCGGCACCTGCAGGCTGAAGCCGGTCTCCAGCGTCGCGGGCTTGTAGGTGTTGGACGCGGTGTCGCCGGCAAATCCGGGCTCGGTGTCCGTCACTTCCAGCACGACAAAGTTCGGGGCTTCCACGGAGAACGCGCTGCCCTTGAAGAACCGCACGGTCACGTTCGTGCCTTCCTTCACGAAGGGAATGGCGTCTTCCACCTGGTCGTGGGTCATGGGCAGCTGCTCATAGGTCTCCACGTCCATGAAGTAGTACAGGTCGCCGTCATTGTACACATACTGCATTTCCTTGGTCTCGATGATAGCGCGGGGCATCTTGTCGGTCGGGTTGAAGCTGCGCTCCACCACGGCGCCGGTCATCACGTTCTTGATCTTCGTGCGCACGAAGGCCGCGCCCTTGCCCGGCTTCACGTGCTGGAAATCCACGATGTTCCATACGCCCCCATCCCACTCGATGGTAACGCCCTTTTTGAAATCGCCCGCTGTGATCATGTTGTTTTCCTCCTTGTTCCTGCCCGTAGGCGGTCTTGAATTTGGTTCCCTCTGGGTTATTACAGGACCACCAGTTCCTTCCGGGCGGTGGTCAGGGGCTCGCTTCCGTTTTCCTTCACCAGGCAGGTGTTCTCAATCCGAACGCCGCCCAGCCCGGGAATGTATACGCCGGGTTCCACGGTAATCACCATACCGGCCTTCAGGGTATCATGGCAGGTCGGGCTCAGCCGGGGATCCTCATGAATGTCGATCCCGACGCAGTGCCCCAGCCCGTGGCCGAACCGGCCGGCGTAGCCCTGACTGTCAATGTAGTCCCGGGCCAGCTTGTCAATGTCAAAGCAGTTCTTGCCGGCCGCCAGCGCCGCCTCGCACATTGCCTGCGCGCGGAACACGGTGTTGTACACCTTCCGCATCTCGGCACTCGGCTCGCCCAGCGCCACGGTGCGCGTCATGTCGGAGCAGTATCCGCCGACCTTCGCGCCGAAGTCCATGGTAATCATATCACCGTTCTGCAGTTTCCGGGGGCCGGGCTCCGCGTGGCAGAGGCTGCCGTTCTCGCCGCTGGCGATAATCGTGTCAAACGCGAGATCCTCCGCGCCCAGCCGGAACATGATATTCTCCAGCTCCAGGCGCAGTTCCAGCTCCGTCATACCGACGCGGATCTTGCTCAGCACCATCTCAAACGCTTCGCTCGTGATCGCCGCGGCCTTCCGCATGGTCACGATTTCCGCCGCCGTCTTGATCTGACGCAGCGTCTGCGGCGCCTTCTTCAGGGGCACGAAGGAAACTTCCTCCCCCACCGCGGTCCGCAGCCTTTCGAATTCATCCACGGAAATGTAGTTGCTCTCAAAGCGCATTTCGTGGATGTCTTCCTCCCGGCAAAGATCCGCCAGGCACTTTCCGGCCGTCCGGTCCTTGTCGGTCATCATCACTTCGAAGTCTTCCGCCTGCCGCTCCGCGGCTTCCGTGTAGCGGAAATCGGTGATAATCACTTTGTGCCCCTGGCTCAGGTACACCAGGCCCTCGCCGGTATATCCCTCGGTCAGGTAAAACATGTTCGCCGGGTCATGAATCACGATCGCGGTATTGGCGCCCGTGTGAAGCATGTCCAGCAGTCTTTCAGATGCGTTCATTTCCTCTCCAAACCTTTCCGGGCCGCAAAGCCCTCATAGGATATTACCATATTCGCGGCCGTTTGAAAAGATTTTTTTCTGTCCGGATCTTATTCGGAGTAGATGACGTCCGTCACATCGTTGGTAATCACGATGAATGTCTTGCCCCGCTTCAGTTCCAGCTCGCTCCCGTCCGCGTCCACCAGCACCAGCCGGCTGTACTCGTCCGCCCGGCTCCACGCGCCGCGCACATATTTCCCGTCCTGGAAAATCTCAATCACGCCGCTGCCGGTCAGATGGTTCTTCAGGTACACATAATTCTTGACCCAGTTCAGTTTGACCCGCAGTACAATCACGTTCGCGAAGGTCACGGTCTCCCCGGTCGTCCGGTCGGAGTACAGCCCGCTTGAATTGGTCCGGGTATACTCACCCGTCTCCGCGTCGTACTTGAACACCGCGCGGCTGGCGGA
>Ga0065709_1029294_pt1 | contig 37140 bp, 27 predicted proteins | sample Hoacrofraction14_2_FD_59096 | JGI IMG/M metagenome (GOLD analysis project Ga0065709, IMG submission 59096) | Hoatzin crop microbial communities from Cojedes, Venezuela, sample from fiber fraction 14 v1 | ecosystem: Host-associated > Birds > Digestive system > Esophagus > Crop | place: Venezuela...
ACCATCGGCGAGGCCATCGGATGGCTGAGCACGAGCCGCCACCACGGACCTGGCACGGCCCTGCTGGGCAGCGTAATCGGCACTGTGGCGGGCGCCGCCATCGGCAATGCCGCCTCGAAGGCCAGTGCGCCGAAGAAGGACCGCAGCGTGAAGAAGCGCAACACCTACGACAGCGGCGACACCTACGAGCAGCCCGACTTCCAGACGGGCGGCGGATATAGCGACGACGTCTATACGGGCGCAACGCCTACCACCAGCGCTGGCCAGAACATCGTCATCAGCAACGTCTCCTACCAGGACGAGGACGGCGACGGCCGCTTTGCGCGCTACGAAACCATCAACGTGGTGTATGAGGTGACGAACTACGGCTCGGCGCCCGCTTCGGTGGAACTGAGCATCGACAATCCTGCCTACAGCAAGGACATCGCGTTCTCGCCCGTGCAGACGGCAACCATCGAGCCGGGCAAGACCATCCGCTACAAGGCGAAGGCTTTCCTGAAGAACAGCATCAAGGGAAACCACGTGACCATCAACGTCTTTGCCAAGAGCGCCGGCAGCGAAACGGCCAGCGGCAGCCTGCAGGTGAAACTGAAATGAGATGCGCAGAGCGCAATTAACAAAAAAGGCGCGCCCAAATGGGTGCGCCTTTTTTGCTCTCTCCGCTATCGGCAGGCTCCCTTTACTCCCGACTCCTGACTCCTAATTATTAATTGTTAATTATTAATTGTTAATCGTTAATTGCTTTGTATTGTCGGAAAAAAGGCGTAAATTTGCACGATATTTTATATTAATAAGGTATGGGAGAGAACAGGAGCATTGTATCGATAGCCGATTTCAGCCGCGAGGAAATCAGCCATTTGCTGCAGATGGCAGCAGAGTTTGAGGCGCGCCCCAACCGCGACCTGCTGAAGGGCAAGGTGGTGGCCACGCTGTTTTTTGAGCCGTCCACGCGCACGCGCCTCAGTTTTGAGACTGCGGCGAATAGGCTTGGCGCGCGCGTCATTGGCTTCAGCGACCCGAAGGTGACGAGTTCGTCGAAGGGCGAGACGCTGAAGGACACGATTAAGATGGTGTCGAACTACGCCGACGTGATTGTGATGCGCCACTCGCTGGAGGGCGCCGCGCTCTACGCAAGCGAGGTGACCGACGTGCCCATCATCAATGCGGGCGACGGCAGCAACCTGCACCCCTCGCAGACGCTGCTCGACCTCTACTCCATCCAGAAGACGCAGGGACGGCTCGACGGGCTGAACATCTACATGGTGGGCGACTTGAAGTATGGCCGCACGGTGCATTCGCTGCTCATGTCGATGCGCAAGTACGCGCCCACGTTCCACTTTGTGGCGCCGAAGGAGCTGCGCATGCCGGAGGAGTACAAACTGTTCTGCCGCCAGCACGGCGTGAACTATGTGGAGCAGGAGGATTTCACGGAGGACACGATTGCCGACGCCGACATCATCTACATGACCCGCGTGCAGAGGGAGCGCTTCACCGACCTGATGGAGTATGAGCGCGTGAAGGACGCCTACATCCTGCGCGCCGACATGCTGGGCAAGTGCCGCGAGAACATGCGGATTTTGCACCCGCTGCCGCGCGTGAACGAGATTGCCTACGACGTGGACGACAGCCCGCATGCCTACTATTTTGAGCAGGCGCGCAATGGCCTCTATGCCCGCGAGGCGCTCATCTGCCACGTACTGGGCATCGGACTTGACGAGATTAGGAAATAAATTGTTTCGGAAGAGATTTTTTTGGAAGGAGAAGACGGACATGGAAAAGCGTAAGGACTTGATGGTGGCGGCGCTGGAGCAAGGCACGGTCATCGACCATATTCCCACAGACAAGGTGTTTACGGTGGTGCAGTTGCTTGGGCTGGACCGCATGACGGAGCCGGTGCTCATCGGCAACAATCTGCAAAGCAAGAAAATTGGGCGGAAAGGCATCATCAAAGTGGCCAACCGCTTCTTCACGGACAGCGAAATCAGCCGTCTGGCGGTGGTTTGCCCCAACATCAGGCTGTGCATCATACGCGACTACGAGGTGGTGGAGAAGAAAGAAGTGACGCTGCCCGACCAGCTGACCAACGTGGTGCGCTGCGCCAACCCCGTGTGCATCACCAACAACGAGCCCATGCGCACGGTGTTCAACGTGGTGGACAAGGCGGCTGGCGTGCTGAAATGCCGCTACTGCGGAAAGGAGCAGCGGATTGGCAGCATCAAGCTGCTGTGATTTTCAGGCACAAAAAAAGGCCCCAGCGCGCGCTGAGGCCTCAAGAAGGAAACGATTTCAGGAAAGAAGAAAACAAAAAAGATAAGGATAATTAGTTATGGCAAAAAGATTTGCTGAGCGCTCGCAGCTCAATCTGAGCGAGGTGAACAAGGAAGTGCTGAACGACTGGAACAACGAGGACGTTTTCCACAAAAGCATAACGGAACGCGAAGGCTGCCCTTCGTTCATTTTCTTTGAGGGACCGCCCTCTGCCAATGGCCACCCGGGCATTCACCACGTGATGGCCCGCACGCTGAAGGACACCATCTGCCGCTTCAAGACCATGGAGGGATTCCAGGTGAAGCGCAAAGCCGGATGGGACACCCACGGACTGCCCGTGGAACTGAGCGTGGAGAAGGAACTGGGCATCACGAAGGAAGACATCGGCAAGACCATCAGCATTGAGGACTACAACGCGCGATGCCGCAAAAACGTGATGATGTACACGAACGAATGGACCGACCTGAGCCAAAAGATGGGCTACTGGGTGGACCTGGAGCATCCCTACATCACCTACGACAATAAATATATTGAGACGCTGTGGTGGCTGCTCAAGCAACTCTACGAGAAGAATCTGCTCTACAAGGGCTACACCATTCAGCCCTACTCGCCAGCGGCCGGCACCGGACTGTCGAGCCACGAGCTGAACCAGCCGGGCTGCTACCGCGACGTGAAGGACACGACCGTCACGGCCATCTTCCGCGCGCTCAATCCGCTGCCCGAAATGACGCAGTGGGGCACGCCATGCTTCCTGGCATGGACCACCACGCCCTGGACTTTGCCTTCGAACACCGCACTGTGCGTGGGTCCGAAGATTGACTACGTCTGCGTGCAGACCTACAATCCCTACAACGGCGACAAACTCAGCCTGCTCATGGCCGAGGCACGCCTCAGCGCCTACCTCAAGCCGGAAGGCGCCGAACTGCCCATGGACGCCTACAAGCCAGGCGACAAAGTGGTGCCATACCGCGTCGTGGGACGCTGGAAAGGCAGCGAACTCGCAGGAATGAAGTACGCGCAACTCATGCCGTGGGTGAAGCCGTGCGAGAAACTCGACGACAACGCCGCACAATTTGTGAAAGATGCCGCCCAGAAGCACGCGGGCACTTGCTTCAGCGTGGGCAGCGACCGCTTTGTGGAGATGTCTGAGGAAGCCTTCCGCGTCATCGAAGGCGACTACGTGACCACGGAAGACGGTACGGGCATCGTGCACATCGCCCCGACTTTCGGCGCCGATGACGCCAAGGTGGCCAAGGCCGCCGGCGTCCCCTCGCTCTTCCTCATCGACAAGAGCGGCGACACGCGCCCCATGGTTGACCTCGTGGGCAAATACTACAACCTCGACGAACTGGCCGACGAGTTCGTGAAGACTTGCGTGGACGTGGAGGCTTACAGTCACCATGCCGGCGACTTCGTGAAGAACGCTTACGACCCGCGCTTCAATGCCGACGGAAAATATGACGAGGCCGCTGCCAACAAGGCGGAAGACCTCAACATCGTCATTTGCATGGAGATGAAAATGGAGGGAACGGCGTTCAAAATCGAAAAGCACGTGCACAACTATCCGCACTGCTGGCGCACCGACAAACCTGTGCTCTACTATCCGCTCGACTCCTGGTTCATCCGCGCTTCCGCCAAGAAAGAGCGCATGTTTGAACTCAACAAAACCATCAAGTGGAAGCCCGAAAGCACTGGCACGGGCCGCTTCGGCAAATGGTTGGAGAACCTGAACGACTGGAACCTTTCGCGCAGCCGCTACTGGGGCACGCCGCTGCCCATCTGGCGCAACAAGCAGACGCGAGAGGAAATCTGCATCGGCAGTGTGGAGGAACTCTACAACGAAATTGAGAAAGCCGTGGCAGCAGGCGTCATGACCAGCAATCCGCTCAAGGAAAAAGGCTTCGTGCCGGGCGACATGGCGCAGGAGAACTACGACCGCATCGACCTCCACCGCCCCTACGTTGACGACATCAAACTGATTTCCGCCTCGGGCGCCGTGCTGACCCGCGAAAGCGACCTCATCGACGTGTGGTTCGACAGCGGTTCCATGCCCTACGCGCAAATCCACTACCCCTTCGAAAACAAGGAAGCGTTTGACAAAGGCGAACTATTCCCCGCCGACTTCATTGCCGAAGGCGTGGACCAGACCCGCGGCTGGTTCTACACGCTGCACGCCATTGCCACGCTCGTGTTCAACACCGTCAGCTTCAAAGCCGTCATTTCCAACGGACTGGTGCTCGACAAGAACGGGCAGAAGATGTCGAAGCGCCTCGGCAACGCCGTCGACCCCTTCAAGTGCATCGAGAAATTCGGCACCGACGCCGTGCGCTGGTACATGATTACCAACTCGCAGCCGTGGGACAACCTGCGCTTCGACGAGGACGGCGTGGCCGAAGTGAGCCGCACTTTCTTCGGAAAACTGTTCCAGACCTACAGTTTCTTCACCATGTACGCCAACGTCGACGGTTTCGACCCCGCCACAGAGGCCGTGCCGCTGAACGAGCGTCCCGAAATCGACCGCTGGGTGCTGAGCGAACTCAACACGCTCATCAAGCAGGTGCGCGAAAGCCTCGACGACTATGAGCCCACACGCGCCGGACGACTCATCCAGTCGTTCGTCATCGACAACCTCTCCAACTGGTACGTGCGCCTGAACCGCAAGCGCTTCTGGGGCGGCGAAATGGATGCCGACAAACTTTCGGCCTACCAAACGCTCTACACATGCCTCAAGACCATCGCGCTGCTCATCGCGCCCATCGCGCCGTTCTACGCCGAACGCCTCTACCGCGACCTCACGGGCAGCGCCGAAAGCGTGCACCTCGCCAAATTCCCCGAGGCCGACGACGCGCTCATCGACAGCGAGTTGGAGCGCCGCATGGAGTTGGCACAGCAAATCACATCCATGGTACTGGCACTGCGCAAGAAGGAGCAAATCATTGTGCGCCAGCCGCTTCAGTGCATCAGCATCCCCGTGAGCGACCCGCTGCAGCGCGAGCGCATTGAGCAAATGAAGCAACTCATCCTCGACGAAGTGAACGTCAAGGAACTGCAGTTCGTGGAGGGCAGCGGCATGCTCGTGAAGAAAGTGAAGTGCAACTTCCGCGTCATGGGCAAGAAGTTTGGCAAGCAGATGAAAGCCGTTTCCGCAGCAGTCGCCGCCATGTCGCAAGAAGAAATCGCAACGCTCGAGAGCGCTGGTGCCATCACCCTGCAGGCCGACGGGCAACCCGCCGAAATTGTGCTCGAGGACGTGGAAATCACCACTGAGGACATGCCCGGATGGACCGTGGCCAACGAGGGCGCGCTCACCGTGGCGCTCGACATCAGCATCACGCCCGAACTGCGCAACGAGGCCAACGCACGCGAAATCGTGAAGCGCATCCAGGGCATCCGCAAGGAGTCGGGCTTCGACATCACCGACCGCATCCGCGTCGTCGTCTCCCCCACCCCCGAGACCGAAGCGGCCATCGGCGCATTTGGCGAATACATTGCCAATCAGGTGCTTGCCGTGAGCCTCACCCTCGCGCAGACCGACGGACAGGAACTGCAGCTCAACGAAACCACCGCCTACATCCATGTCGAAAAAGCGTAAACTCGCGCTGCTCGCAGCAGCCATCGCAGCCCTCATCGTCATCATCGACCAGGTGGTGAAGATTTGGGTGAAAACCCACATGTACATGGGCGAGGACCGCGAAATCGCTTCGTGGTTCCACATCCGTTTCATCGAAAACAACGGCATGGCCTTTGGTTGGGAACTGGGCGGAAAGTATTTCCTCACCAGTTTCCGCATCGTAGCCATCATCGCCATCGCCATCTACATGTACCAATACATCCGCAGCCGCCGCAATCCACGCACATTCTACGTGGTTTGCGGCGCGCTCATTTTCGCCGGAGCGCTCGGCAACGTCATCGACTGCCTCTTCTACGGCCTCATCTTCAACGACCCCATGCCCCCCGCCGTGGCCCAGTTCGTGCCGTGGGGGCAAGGCTACGAGACGCTCATGCTGGGCCGCGTGGTCGATATGCTCTACTTCCCCCTCGTGGAGTGGCAAATGCCAGACTGGCAGTGGCTTAGCGCCGTGCCGTTCCTCCCCAGCGCCGGCGAGCACTGCACTTTCTTCTCCCCCATTTTCAACGTGGCCGACGCCGCCGTCTCGTGCGCCATCATCCTCCTTTTCGTCAACATCCTTTTCTTTAATAAGAAATGAGAAAGACCCTCCTGCTCGCCCTGGCAGCCCTCGTGCTGCTCTGCGCCGCTTGCTCCAGCCGTCCCAAAGGCGTGCTGTCGAAAGGCAAGATGCGCAGCGTGCTTCACGATTACCACCTGGCCCAGGCCATGATGGAAGCCGCGGGCGACGAGCAGCGCGACGATGCCAACCGCTACCTGGCCGACGTTTTCGAGAAGCACAACATCACGCAGGAGCAATTCGACACCAGCATGGTCTGGTACAACCAGCACTGCGACCAGTTGCAGAGCATCTACGAAGACCTGCGCAAGCAGTTTTCCGCTGAAAATGAGCGCATTCAGCTCGCCACAGGCTCCAGCGAAATGACCGTCATCTACACCGCCGACGGCGACACCGCCAACATCTGGCAAGGCCCATCCGTGGTCATCCTCCGCCCCCGCGACATCCTTTCGCTCCACACCCTCACCATCAGCGCCGACACCTCCTTCCGCGCCAGCGACAAGTTCCGCCTCCTCGCCGACGTCAACTTCATCTGCGCCGACAACAGCGCACGCGACAACCACCTCACCGCCACGCTCACCATGCACAACATCCACGAAAAGACGTTCAGCGAAACGCGCCAAGTCATGACGCCGTCGCACATCGACCTCAACATCGGGCAGGCCAATCCCGACACCATCGACGACGTAAACGCCTTCTTCTACTTCCAGCCCGGCCACGACGACCGCAACATCTGCGTCATCTCCAACATCCTGCTCCTGCGCATGCACGTGGCGCCCGACACCACCGCCCACGCCGCTGCCGAAGCAGATTCCGCACAGGCCGAAACGCCCGCCGCAGCCGCCCCGCGCAAGCGCAAACCCGAACTGCGACTCTCGCCCGACGACCTGCGCGAGCAAACCACCAAAGACAACGAGGCGCCCAAAATCAAAACCGCCCCCGACGTCCGCACGCCCAACTCCATCGGCCCCTCCCGCCGCCGCAACAACAAAACGCAGAAGGTGAAAAGGGCAAGGTGAAAGGTCGTATATAAAATAAGGAATATAGGGAGTTAGGAGTATCGCTCACTCCGTTCGCTAGGAGATAAGCCGATAGTTCATCCAACCCCATTGGCTCAGAAGCCAAGAAGTTCATGGAGGATAACCAGCCTCGGAAAAAGATAAGAACCCTATGTCAGGCATACGGTAACTCAGACCCTGAAAGGGTCATTCGCGAAGCGATTGAGTAACCGAGGGTGAAAAATTGCAGCGAAGCGGAGATTTTTCACCCCCGGTTAGCAACTGAGCAAAGGCACCCGACCCTGAAGGGGTCGCCGAGCGACAAGCATTACCACCGCACCTGAAGTAACGGCTAGTGAGCGAAGCGAACGATACTCCTGACTCCTGACTCCTATCTCCCCCAAGAGCAATTATTATTTATTAATTATTATTTATTAATTGAGAAGAAAGATGCTTCGCCGCCTCGCAGCCAACCACATCATCATGCCCGACGGGCAGACCTACGACAACCACGTCGTAGAACTCGCCTACGGGCGCATACTCGCCCACTACCCCCTCCGCGGCGAAGTAGAAGCCACAGAATGGTACTCCGGAACCATCATCTTCCTCCCCGAAGACAACCAGCAAGACACTACAGAAAACGCTAAGGCACAGCGCCTTGCGCCCTACCTGCTCACCGCTCGCGACGGCGAAACTCCGAAAGCACAACCGCTGCCGCCATGGCCACATTGAGCGAATCCGTCACCGCCTTTCCTTTCGGAAAGCACGGCACCAGCACACGCTCCGTCACGCCCGCCGCAACCGCATCGCTGATGCCGCGGCCCTCACTGCCAAACACCAGCACGCCCGCCGCCGACAGCCGTTTCTCATAAATATCCGTTCCGTCGAGAAACGTGCCATAGACCGGCACCACATCCCCCACACTTTCCTCCCCACTGCCCTGCTGCAACGCCTGCTCCAGGTCGCACTCATGCACCTGCACATGAGCCAAATTGCCCATGCTCGCCTGCACCGCCTTCGGGCCATAGACATCTGCGCAACCTGCGCCAACAAACAGATGGCGCACGCCAAACCATGCGCACAGCCGCACAATCGTGCCCACGTTGCCAGGGTCCTGCACACCGTCGAGCGCCACAACCAGTTCCGTCCGCGCCACGTCGAGCAGCGCCACGCGCTCCACCTCCGGCTTGCGGAACACCGCCAGCACAGGGTCGTCGCTCACGAACACCGGCTCCAGCACCGCCATCAAATCGTCAACCGACTTGCGGCCCTCGGCCACAAACACACCCTCCGCGTCGCGAAACTTCTTCATCTCCAGCGACCGAATCCATTTCTGTTTTGCCTTGCTAATCATGCCGCAAAAATACAACTTTTTTCCCATATTCCCACATTTTCCGCCAAAAGAAACGCATCGCCCCACCCCGCACCCCACCGCTAACCCATAAATCAAAGACCGCCACACCTGCCGTGCAACCCCAACCGCCAGCGCGACCGCAAAGGTAATATATTAAATAAGGAGAATCCAAATTCCGTCCCCGCAATTTTTTTCGCCCAACTTGCACGATTTTCCCTCCAACCTAAATGCCCTTTCCGCCAACCTGCAGCGCCCACTCCCCAACTTGCCCGCAGCACATTTTCTAAAGAAAAACCCCTCATTTATGGAGAAAATCTGTATCATGATACAAAAATTCTCCATAAAACGCACATTTCTTTTGTAGCAACTATCAAATCGCACACAAAAAACGCCCACACAGAAAGTTTTGCGTGGGCGTTCCTGATTGACAAGTTCGGACAGATTCAATCACTAAAGTCCAGTTCGCCAGTTGCCGAAGAATAGGAAACCATGCAACGGTCGCAGATGTCCTTAATGTTTGCGCCGTTGGCCGAAAGCATGTAGAAATTATCCTCAGCCAGCAGCACATATTCCCAAATGCGTCCCATGCGCTGCTCAGGCTTGAGTTCGTTCACTCGCCGCGTCCATGCCACCGTGGCCTCCCACTTGCGCCGCACGTTCGTAGTGCTCAGGCGGTCATTTCCTTTGGTCTCCACAAGATAGATTTTCTCGTCGGTGGCCACAAGGAAATCGGGATGATAAGTGGCAAGCAGGCCGTCGTCGCGCAGGTAGCAGATTTTTGCAAACGCATGCTGTGTCTCGTTCACCTTAATAAAACTTTCCACTTCGCCGTCGCGGTCAAGAAATTCCATGAATGCCTTTTCCAACTGGCTGTTCGAGGGGAACGGCAGACGTTCGTAAATGGTTTTCACCAACTTCAGCGAAAGGCTTTTGCGCATGCGCAGGGTGTCTATGCTCGAGAAGGGGATGTGCTCCACTTGCGCATCGGTCGTTTCCACGCTGTTCTGCTGGTGGTAAATGGCGCGCGACACCTGCTCTATGATGTGCCGTGTCACGATGCCTTCCGTGGAAAGCAGCACTTTCCAGTCGCTGCCGCTGAACGGGTTGAACGGTTGCCCAAACAGGCGGGTGCGAATGTAGCAATCGACTGCTCCAATCAACTTGGCACCGCTCACCTGCAGGTTGGGCAGGCGCCGTTCTCTGCGCCCCAGGCGGTCAATGCGCAGGGTGACGGTGACCAGCAGTTTCTGCAAGTATTCATTGTAGGTGCGGGCACTGAACAAATCTGCGGAAACTTTGTAAGTGCCAAACTGCGTCTTCGAAACCACGTCTTGCAGCACAAACGATTCGCCGTCAGAGGCAAGGAAGCGGCGCAACCTGTCGAGCGGATAGGCGCTGAAGGTTTCCCAAGTATTGATGTCGAAATCCAGTTCTGGCAGTTCTTCTTCCGATTCATGCAGAATAATCGGCCAGAGAAAATCGTAAGGCACAAAATTCTCCTTCAACCCCACTTTCAGCATATCGCCCACAGCGCTGACACCGCCATTCTGGTCCTCGTCATCCATGCCCGCCAGACCGCCTGCAAGCAGGTCTTCGTAATAGCGGATGAAGGCAGGATGCTCCACAATCGACAGCGTGTCAATGTAGTTGTCGGGAGCAACATGCTCCCTCAGAATGCGGTGGCGGTTAAAGAGTTTCATGGCCTCATATTCCTTCTCGCGCCACATGAGGCGCAGGCCGCGGCCGATGGTTTGCTCTAGCAAGATAGGTGCCTCCGACGAGCGTAGCGGAACGATGACACAGATGTTGTTCACGTCAAATCCCTCGCGCAGCATCAGCACCGAAACAATCACCTTGGGGTGAACAAAGCGGTCTATGTCAAACAGTTGCGTTTTCACGGCCTGCCACTCATCTTCTTTCACCACGCCTTTTTCCGTGCTATCAATGCGCAGCACATCCTCCTCGGCGAGTCCTTCTTGCAGCAGGAAATCAACCACAAACGGCGAAACGTTGGTGTCTTCGCACATGACGAGCATCTTCGGATTCTTCTCCGAATTGAGTTGCAAGAACTCTGTCTCCAGTTTTTTCAATTTCTCCAATCCTGCGCGGAGCATCAGCCGCTGGCCGCTGCTCAGTCCGCACACCTTATTGTCGGCATCGCGCAAGGCGCGGAAATCGAGCGTCACGTCAGTCAGGTCCTTCCGCTTGGCCAGCAGTAGCGTCTTCACCAGGCCCTGCTTCATGGCGTGAAGCAAATCGAAGTCCACCACAATGTGGGGGAAATATCGCTTCGTCGCCTTGTTACCAGAACCGATGGCGTCGAAAGGCGTGGCCGAGAAGTCCACTTGCACGAACTGGTTCACACCGCTGCTGATTTTGTTCAGACCACGCTGCCATTCCACCTCGTCCGTCTCACCGCCGCGCTTGATGTTGTGTATGTGGTGCGCCTCGTCGTTGATGACCATCAGGCTCGACAGGCTCGACAGATAGTCCAACTCCGTGCCGCGCAGATAGCGGCGGTCGAGCATGTTCAAGTCATTGCCTGCTGAGGTTCCTGGGCGCAGCGGCAGCAAATCTGCCACAACGTCGCTGGGGTCCATGCCTTGCTCGCGTGCGGCCAGTTCCTCATCTTCTTTCGTCTGGTTCTCAAAAAGATGCCAGTTGGTCAGCGCAATCAGGCCGCTGCCAGTAGTCTTCCGCCCAATGCCCTCCTCTTTCGTCACCACATTATTCTGAATGAACGAAAACACTTCAGGTCTGAACTGGGGCGGAACAAGCACCTCCTGATTCATGAAGAAATCGTTGGTCTGCAGGTTGCGCGTGTCGGCGCCCCGCTGCAGCCGTCCGCAGAAGGCATCTTTCAGGCGGTCGTAAACGATGAGGCCCGGCGCCACCACCAAGAAATGCTGGGTGAACAGGCCGCTTGGTTCCTGTTCATGCCGCGCATTGAGCATCTGCCACAGCATGAGCGCGTGCATCACCCACGTTTTTCCTGTGCCTGTGGCCATCTTCACAGCATATTTCGCCATCTGATATTTTTCCTGCGAAAGCATCTGCAGGTTAAGCACTTCCGCCAGTTCTGGTGCCATCTTTTCATAGAGGTCGAGCACGCTGTGCGGCTTCACCACCTCGTGCAGGTAGATGATGTTCATAATGGCTTGACGCTGGCCAGCATGGAAATTGCGCTCGCGCTCATCGCACTGCGCCTCGTCAAACCAAAATCGGAGCAACGCAGCCGTAGTGGGCGTCACTTGTTCCAGCATTTCGCCGCTTGCCCAGGCGTCATTCACTCTTTCGCTGATGACTTCCGCCAAGCGCAGCGAAGCATTATTCTGATTATAGTCCATGATGCATCAGATTTTAAGGGTTACTTGGCTTTCCAGGCCAAACACATCCACTGCCTTCACGCACACCGTCCGCTGCTCCTTGTGCGGCACTTGCAGACGCGCTTCATACACACAGTGCAGCGCATCGCCGTCGTTTTCCACGTTCTCGCGGTAGTCCTGCCACATTGAGCGGAAAGTCAGACCATCGTAGTCGGGGTCTATGCTCCAATACTCTATCAGCGACAGCGGGTCCTGCTCCATCAACTGCTGAAGTGCTTCCTTGTCCTTCTCGTCGAGTGGCACATTGTCGGGCGACAGCAGCACATAGTTCTCCAACTGAACGTGCAGTTCGTCGCTGTCCTGCACCACGCCCTGCCGCACCTCCACGGGCGCCACCTGCAGGTATTGCAGCGACGTGAAGCGAATCTCCTTGCCCTGAACCAACTTCTGAAAACCTTTCTTCGACAGTTTGTCCATCAAGTCGGGCGGAATAACCAGCACCTCCACGTTGCTGTCCTGATACTTCTGAATGGCGCTGCTGATGTCGAACGCGAAGTTCCAACCCAGCACCACCACTTTGTCCCATCCGCCGCCCAGCAGCGACGCCTTCGCCTCAACTGCTCGGCGCACGGTGGCCGCAGTCGTCATGCGGTTAGGCGAATCAACCATCACAAGCGTGCGCGTTCCGTTGACATAACCGAAATTGCGGTCGTTCGTATCTTCCTCCGTAAACGGCAGCGCACCATACAGACCCAGCACAATCTGGCTCAAATCACCCACGCGCCGCACCAACTTGCTGCTTTGGAACGCTTCTTTCTGATAGTCGCCAATAGCCTGATAAAGAAACGGTTTCACCTCTTGGTCGATGAAGCGCTTGCGCATCACGAGCGAGGCAGGCTTGCCAATGTCGCCCGTAATCCAACGGCGGCCCAAACGCTCGGCAACAGCAGCCGTCGTGCCGCTGCCGCCAAAGAAATCGCAAACCAAATCACCCTCGTTGCTCGACGCTTTGATGATTCGCTCCAACAATGCTTCAGGTTTTTGGGTGGCATAACCAACACGCTCGTGACCATTTTTGCCAACTTGATAGATATCGTCCCAACAGTCAGAAACTGGTTTGTCTGTTTGTTCACGGTACACAACATTGCCGTCGGCATCTCTCATGGAAACTTTTACGCCATCTACAAGTTGAACTAAGTTTCTTTTTCGACTTTGTTGTAATTCAATTCTTTGCTCGTTGAAAACAGCATTATCGCTTTTAGTATAAAATAATATGGTATCGTGCATGCGCTGATATGATGATGAAACATTGGCCCAACGAGCATAGGACCAGATTATTTCATTCTTGAAATTCTCTTTGCCAAAAATCTCATCCGCAATTACTTTCACATACGCACCCACATGCCAATCAATGTGAATGTAGATGCTGCCCTTTTCCGACAGCAGCTCCTTCATCAGCACCAGCCGCGGGTACATCATTTTGAGGTAAGATACCGTACCCTGCTCCCAAGTGTCGGCGTAGGCGAACTGCTCCATCACCGTTGGATTTTGCTTCAAGTCCTTGCCTGGCAACTTAATCTTCGTGCGATAGTCCGCCTTGCTGTCAAAAGGCGGGTCGATGTAAATCAAATCCACCTGCCCACGCAGCGATGGCAAGCCGCTCTGCTGGTCGCCTGCAAGCAGCGCCTGCATGGCGAGCAAGTTGTCGCCATAAATCAAACGGTTCATCCATCCGCCGCCGTTGAAGGCATTCGGAATCTGGGGCAGTTGCCCACGAAAAACACCCGACACATCCTTGTGGGGCAAAACCAACTCGTTGGTTTGCAAACCAATAGACGTGCCGCTGCTCAGGCGGTCGAGCATGCGCTGCGCCTCCTGACGACCCTGCCGGGCTATCTCCGGCAGCATCTCAATCAAAGTCTTCGACATAGCATTAAATTTAATGGGTTAGCCTAAATTTAATGCGCCACAAATAAACGAAAAGACCCTCCAAATGCCTATAACGAATGTGGACGATTCAACTCATCCGCGTTCGGAGGCATTTGGAGAAGCCTAACTAAACAGACAAGCCGAACGCCCACAAACGTGAGCGCTCGCCCTTATTCTGCTTAGTCGTTCTGTCAATCTCCAAATTTCCCGAACGCTTTTCGAATAATAGCGACGCTATGTTAATCAATAAGGACGGAGAGGGGCACGCCAGCCCACAGTCCGACACCGCAAATGTAGGAAGTTTTTCCCAAAGCAGCAAATTATTTCCATTTTTATTTTCATCATCCTCCTCTTTTTATTTCCAATCACCCTCCCTCAACCCTCCAAGCAAACCCGCCGAGAATTGCATAAAACGCCTCGAATTGCATATTCCCTGCATTTTTCTCCGAAGTGCAGGGCGGAAAATTCGTGGCAAAGGGCGGAAATTGCAACTGGTTGATTATCAATAAGGTTTGGATTGAGTGAAAAAGGAAGGCGTTCGTTTTGGGAAACGATGCCCTTCGTTTTCGAAAAAGAAGACCTTCGTTTTGCAAAATGATGCCCTTCGTTTTTGAGTTTTTCGGCGCGGTTTCGTTTTTTGCCCGCGGAGGGAGTGCATATTTTGCAGGGCGGTTTTGCATATATGCATACGGCTTTTGGGTTTGAAATCGGGGGTCTGGGAACCAGTTTCAGGAACTTTCGTGAGACGGTTCGGGTGAAAAGGAGCAATGTTTTGGGTTGCCGCGGGCGAATTATCTGGCGCCAGAATTGCTTTTTCGGGAAGATTTTGCCATCTTTGCAGGAGAAAAAGTTTTTTGCCCATGAGATTTTTGCTGCTTTTGCTTTGTTTTTCCTTTGCACTGCCAAACCAATCGCAGGGACTTCCGAGCGACTGGCAGGTGCACCTGCGGCAACTGGAGCGGGTGCAGACGATGGTGGGGACGGACGCTTGTTCGGCGCCCGCAACCACGCGCTACGGCAAGGGGACGGAGGAACTGGGGCAGACGCTGCCGGCGGTGCTCGCGCCGAACGGGCAAAACTGCTGGACGCCGCAGACGCGGAGCAGCGTGCGCAAGTGCATGGCGCCGTTCTACTTTGCCGACAGCCTGTTTCAGGGCATCAGGGCCAGCCACTGGATTGTGGGCGGCTGCACGCAAGACTATGGGTCGTTCACGATTGGCGTGGTGAGCGGCAGGCTGCGGCTGAAGGGCGACGCGCGCGCCACGCCGTTTTCGCACGCCGCAGGGATGGAGGTGTCGCACCCGCACTACTACGCGGTGACGCTGCCGCGCGAGCAACTTCGCCTGGAAGTGACGGGCACGAGCCACTGCGCGCAACTGCGCATCACGGCGCTGCGCAAGGGATTGGTACACATTGTTTTAGAAGCGAATAGCCCCATCGACGGACAGGTGCGGGCCGTGGGCGCGAAGGGCCGCCTCGTGGGCAGCAACCCGGTGCGGCGCCTGTATCAAGGAATGGGCGAGCGCGCGGGCTTCAGCGGACACTGCTTGCTCCGCACTTCGGCGAAGGTGGAAAGCAGCGGTGCGGAAGGGGGCGTGGGCTGGCTCAGCATCCGCATGGAGGCGGGGCAGCAAGTGGTGGTGCAGGCCGCCACCTCGTTTTGCGACCTGCGCGGCGCCACGCGAAATCTGCGGAAGGAAATTGGCCGCTACAGTTTCGACGAAACAAAGAACAAACTCGCCGCACAATGGATAGAACGGCTGCATCGCATTGATACTGAGGCGAATGACAGTCTGTCCGACCGCCTCTATGGGGCGCTCTATCGGGCATCGTTTCTGCCGCGCGAAGTGAGCGATTGCGACGGCCGCTACCCCCGTTTTGCCGACGGGCGGACGATGAAAGGGCGCGGCGTGCGCTACGGCGATTTCAGCCTGTGGGACACGTTTCGCGCGCTCCATCCGCTGCTCGTGCTGCTGGAGCCCACGCGCTCGGGCCAGATGATGCAATCGCTGGTGGGCATGGCGCAGGAAGGCGGCTGGCTGCCCATTTTCCCGTGCTGGAACAGTTACACGGCGGCGATGATTGGCGACCATGCGAGTGCCGCGCTGGCGGACGCTTGGGTGAAGGGTGTGCGCAATTTCGATGGCGAAACGGCCTACCATTTCATGCGGAAAAACGCTTTCGAGTCGCCCGATGCCGCCGAATATGCCGACGGAAAGGGGCGGCGCGCGCTCGATTCCTACCTGAAATTCGGGTATATTCCGCTGGAAGACAGCGTGAAAGCGGCGTATCATCAGCAGGAACAGACGTCTCGCACCCTCGAGTATGCCTACGACGATTTTGCTATCGCGCAAATGGCGAAGGCGATGGGGCGGAACGGCGATTGGGAAACGCTCATGCGGCGGTCGCAAAACTTCCGCAACGTCTTCTCTCCGAGCGACTTATGGGCAGACGGAAGGCACGCCGACGGAACGTTTTGCGGCGAAAGCAGCCTCAGCGAACGGGCGCCGTTCATCACCGAAGGGGCGAGGTGCCACTACAGTTGGTTCGTGCCGCACGACGTGGCGGGACTGATTGGCGTGATGGGCGGCCAGGAGCGGTTTTGCGCGCGGCTCGACACGCTCTTCGACCAGCGCTACTACTGGCATGGCAACGAGCCCTGCCACCACATCGCGTGGCTCTATGCGCTGGCCGGGCAACCAGAGAAAACGCGGCTGCGAGTGGCGCAGATTTTGCGCGAGGAGTACCGCGAAACGCCTGGCGGACTGTCGGGAAACGACGACGCGGGGCAGATGTCGGCGTGGCAAATCTTCGCCATGCTCGGCCTCTATCCGCTCTGCCCCGGCACGCCCGACTATGTGCTTGCGCAGCCGCAGTTGCGCCATTTCCGCCTCAATCTGGAGAACGGCCGCACACTCGCCGTGGAGGTGGATGACGAGGTGCCCTACCCTTGCGCCGAACCGCTCAGCGTGACGCTCAACGGGCTGCCGATTGACGGTCCAACCATCGCCCACAGCGCCCTGACAGGCGGCGGCACGCTGCGGTTTTCGCTGAAGAAATGACACGAAAAACGCCCTTGCAAAACCATTGCAAGGGCGATTTTTTTGCACCAGAACCACACATTATTATATAAGGAGTGGGCGCGGCGGAAATGTTTTGCGGCGCGGGGGGAAGGTTTTGCGGCGCGGGGGAAACGTTGTGCGTGCTATTCCTGCAAAAGGAGCGTGACATCGGAGCAAAGGCCTGACGGCACGGGCGCCCAATTGGCGTAGTTGTCGCGCTTATAGTTGAGGTCCACCACGTTGATTTCCTTGAACTTACGCCATACAATGCTCTGCCGGTCCATCTCGGCGATGCGGTTGGCGGGCAGGTTGCTGACGTAGATTTTGAGGCTGTTGCGTCCCTTGCGCAGGTAGGGGGCGATGTCGATTTCGTATGGCACGGCGAACAGCGTGGCGACGGTCTGCCCATTCACCTCCACGCGGGCGGTTTCGCGGACGTCGCCGAGGCAGAGCAGCGCGCGGCCGGGCAGCGATTTCAGTTTGAAACTGGTGGCGTAGCAACCCGTGGCCATGGTGGTGCGCAGGTCGCTGTTGGGCAGCGTGGTCCAGTCGGCTGGGCGGTCCATGCGGAACGTTTCGCCGATGGCCTTCGGCGCGGCCTGCGGAAACGTGAGCGTCCAGCCGCGGAGCGTCATTTCCTGCGTGGGTTGGAATGGTTGGAACACAGGCAGTTTCGCCTGCCCAGCGGCGTCGGCGGCTGCGTCGGAAGCAAAGGTGCGGACGATGACGCTCTGCCCGCTTTTCAGGCAAAGGCGGATGCGGCCGTCCTGCTGCTGGGCGCGGCAAACAGTGCCGTCGAGCGGATTGTAGAGCCATGCGGCGGCAAACGGCACGGCGAGCGGCACAAAGGCATCGACGTCGCGGGGCGTGAGGTTGCTCACGAAGTAGTGGTGGCCGTCGGGATTGGTGCGGCGGATGCACGAAAGACCGTAATCGGTGCGCATGGTTTCCGCCTCTGCCACAGCGTTTTGCAGCACTGCTTCCATGTCTTTTTCGGCAGGATTTTTTTCGCGGAAGCGGGCGATGAGTTCGTCAAACGCCGCCTGCTGCGCGCTGCGTCCCAAGCCTGGCACGCTCTCTGGCAGGTGGCCGAGGAAATAGACCTGGGCGCCGCTTTCGGCCAGTTGCCACAGGTGCTGCAAAGTTTCCAGCGGCATGAAGCGAACGTCGGGCACGATGATGCCTTTGTAGGCGCCGTGACCCGTGGAAATCGCGCCGGAAGCAGCGTCGAAGTGCGTCTGTGCCAGATACTTATCGGAGATATAATCCACATCGTAGCCCTTGGCGATGATGCGCTGAATGGTCGCGATGAACTGCGGCGCGCGGTCGGCCATGCTGTGGATGTCGAAGAGGGCGAGGCGGTTTGGCTGCGCGTAAATCATGTCGTGGTAGGGCAGATAGACGAGGAAGTCGTTGTCGGGCTCGCCCCACTGCAGGAAAGCCTGCGAGCGGGCGATGTATTTTGAAAACTCCGGCATGGCGCTCCACCACGGGTTTTGCGGCGAGAAATCGACGCTGGCGTAGAAGCGCCAACCCGGCCAGGCGGCGGTGTCGGGCGAATAGCAGGAACCGTGGAACACCACGTGGTTGACGCCCGAAACGAAGAGCAGGTCGAGGTCGGGTTTGCACTGCGAAAGCGACGTGCGGAAATGCTCGGTGAGCCACGTGAACGTCTCGCTCGATGTGAGCCGCTTGCCGCTGATGTGGGCCGCGCTGGAGGCATATTTCAGCATGGAAATGTCGCTGAAATTCTTTTTCGTGTACCCTTCGTCAGTGCGCAAACCCTTGATTCCGAAGTTGCTAAGCCCGAAACTTTCGCATTCCGGCACATCCACCGCGGCGTAGATGTCGATGAGGTTGGCGGGCGAGCCGTGGGCTTGGTTGCGGGTGGTTGCGCCGCCGCGATGCGCCCACTGCGTCCATTGCGTGGTGAAATTCTCGAGCAGCAGTTCGCCGAGCGTCTCGCGGTAGTCGCTCACCACGCGCTTGGCGGCATCGGTGCGCTGCTCGTTGGGCAGGAGCAGCAGGTCGAAATGGTCCTCGAGAGCATAGCCGCGGCGCTGCCGAAACTCCTGCAGCAGGCGGGGCGTCCAATCGGCGCCATAGACCTCGTAGCTGTCGTTGAAAAAGGAATGGGGACGCGGCGTGCGGTGAGTGAGGAACGCCGTTTCGAAGGTGGCGAGATAACTGCGCACGGCATCGCGGTCGAAGTGGTCGATGACGTAGCCTTCGCCGCCCGGCGCTGCCCGTTTCACCTTCTGCCGCGTGCGGCTTTCGTAGAGCGCAATGACGCGGACGGACGTTTTTTGCTTGCGCAGGGGACTGAGCGTGAGCGTGTTGCCACTGACGCTGGCCGTCACGTCGGTCACTTTTCCGCCGACAAATGCTATCACTTTGCTCAGCCGGGCAAAGGGGCGTTCTTTCTCTGGCACAGGCAGTTGCACGGTCACGGACTGCGCGCCCACCACCACGGTCGTGTCGATGAAGAGCGCTTTGCACGCGGCCTGACTGATTGGCACGTTAGGGCCGCCGAATGGCCAGCCCGTTCCCGTCGCCATATCGACGTCGATGCCGAGGTCGCGGCCGCAATTCTCCGTGAACTGCAGCATGCGCATCCACCGCGCCGACAGGTAGGGCAGCTCGTTTCGCTCGTTGCCCTGCACGCCGTAGATGGGCGTGATTTCCACTCCGCCGATGCCGGCGCGCGCCAGTTCGCTGAGGTTTTGGCGGATGCCGGCGGAATCGACCGCGCTGCCAAGCCACCACCACCGCGTGGCTGGCTGGGCGTCGTGGGGAATGTCAATCCATTGCTGCGCGCTGGCGGCAAAAACGGTCAGGGCGAGAAGCAGAGTCGTGCAAAGTTTCTTCATTTTCCGAACGATGTTTTTTTTGACAAAAAATGGCGGCAAAACGCCAAACTTCCAGTGCAGCAAAAGCGCGTTGGCGGCAGCATTTTCAAACGATGCCCTTCGTTTTCTGAAACGATGCCCTTCCTTTTTCAAAACGATGCCCTTCGTTTTTTGCGGGAAATGAGCATGCGGCGTGACCGAAGACGAAGAGCGGGTGCAAAATGGGCGTCAGTTGCCGTCGGGCTTCAGGGCCTCGAAGAACGGCGAGTTGTCCCAATGGAACGCTTTGGAGTCGTCGGGGCGGCTGGGGTCGAAGGAAACGTAGTCGGAACGCAGGTGACTGACCACGGGCAGGCTGTTGGCCTTCATGCCCTCCACCACCATTTTGGCAATTTCGTAGGCACCGTAGGGGTTGAAGTGCGTGTTGTCAGCAAGCGCTTGGTTCTGCCCAGGAAACGTGTTGGCGGGATAGTGGACGAACGCCTGCTTCGACGGTTCTTCGCCAAGCGTCTCATAGAACGTGCGGGTCATGTCATGCAGTTCAATCACAGGCACTTGCTCGCGCTGAGCCACGGCGCGCATGGCGTCGGGATAGTCACCGTGGGTTTCGCGGATTCGCCCATCGGTGCTGAACGAACGGCGCTGCGTGGGCGTGACGAACACGGGAATGGCGCCACGGCTGCGCGCCTCATCCACAAAGGTTTTGAGGCAGGTGGAGAAATTGTACCAAGCGCCGGCGCCTGCAAAGCGCTGCTTCTGGTCGTTGTGACCGAACTCCACGAAAATGTAGTCGCCGCGCTTCACCTGCGAAAGGATTTTCTTCAGGCGGTTGGCGGCAATAAACGTCGAGGCCGTCTCGCCGCTTTCGCCGTAATTGGCCACGGCAACCTGGTCGTCGAACCAGCGCGGAATCATCTGCCCCCACGAGGCCCAGGGCTCGTAGTCCTGGTCCACCACGGTGCTGTTTCCGCAGAGGAAAAGCGTGGTTGCGGCGGTGTCGGGTTCAATGGTCAGGAGCGAAATGGCGGGCGCGCTGCCGCTGATTTCGAGCGTCAGTTTGTCGTCCCAATTCAGTTTCGTCTCCTCGCGCTTCTTGATGCGCACGCGGTCCACCACTTTGGTCTCGCCCGTCTTCGGGTCCGTTCCGTAGATGCTTGTGTTTCTTTTATTTACGACGAAAGAAAAAGTCTGCTTTTCGCCCTTTTTCGTCTGCACATTCTCCACGAAAAGTCGGCGCGATTCGGCGCGGACGGTGGTGCAGGCGGCGCGTTTTTTCGCCCCGAGCGTCACCGTCACGCGGTAGTTGCCGTCGGGCAGGCAGACGGAAAAGAAGAACGGTTTGCCGTCGGCAGGCGGCGCCAGTTGGGTGAAATCGTAACCGAATCCCTTTTCCGGCGTGAAGATGTCGGAGAAAGTGATATTCGTGGCGCGGCGGTCAGTGCCGTCGAAGCAGAAGCGCTGCACTTGCGCCGCGAGGGTGAGCGGCAGAATGAGCAGCAGCGCTGTGATGATGCGGGGTCTCATGCGTTTGCTGATTTAGAAATTGAGGGTGCGGAGCGCGGCCTCCATTTGGAACACCATGGCGCGCTTGGCCTTGCCGGGGGCGAGGACGAACGCGTCTGCCACGAGCAGCAGCTGGTGCGCGCTGTCGGGAAATGCGTAGGCCACGAAGGGACCGCCGAAGGAACCGCCCTTCATGTCCCACAGGCCGCGCAGTTGCAGGGCTTTCCTGCCGCCCACGCTGACGCTCTTTGCCGTGCAATAGGGGTGGTTGGTGTGCACAAACTGCCCTTCGTGCTCGCCCTGAATGTTGCGCTGCGTCACGCTGTCGCGCTTCTGCAGCAACCATTCCAGCGCCAGCGAGTCGCCCACATCGTGCATGGGCAGGGCGTAGAGGCAAAGGCTGCGCTCGTCGTCTTCGGTGGAAATCCAACTGAACAGGCTGTCGCTTTTGCGCGTCAGCGTCAGGTCAACGGGCGCCAAAATCGTTGCGCCGAAGCGGTTTTTAGCCTCCAGGTCCACCACCCCGCTGTGGTTTTTGCGCAGCAATTTCTGCTCGCGAGCGAACTCATCTTCTATAAATAAGGAGAGGATGCGGTCGCGGTTGGCCTCGCACAGTTGCGCCATCTGCGCATTGTCGGGCGCGGTGAGGGTCACCACAATCTGCGGCTGGCACGTCACGTTGCGCTCCACGGTGCACTGCGCGGCGGCGTACTGCGCATCCACATCGGCCTTGATGATGTGGGCGTAGAACGGGAAGCGGCGCTGGAAGGCGCTGGGGTTGATGACCACGGGGCGGAAATAGTATTCGGGTTGCGTCAAGCCCTCGATTTGCGTGTTCACGATGCTGCGCAAAGGCTCGCCGTTGCCGCTGGCATACCAGTCTTTGTTGGTCACGACGAGCAGTTCGAACGCCACATGCTGCGACGCGCCGAGAGACTTTTTCGCTTTTTTCTCGCTGCCGCAAGCCACAAGCAGGGCGGCAAGCAGCAGCACGGAAAGGGCGCGGAGTGTTTTCATAAGCACTTGGTTCTTAATGGTTTCACTTGCAAAGTTGATAGACTTCGCTGCCAGCCAGCAGGAAGCAGCCCAGGCCGAAGTCGTCGAAGTCGGGCTGACTGTCGTAGGTCACGGGCTGGCTGTCCTTGGGTTCCTTGCCGGTGCCTTGCACAAAGCCCAGAAAACCGTCCTTGTGCAGGCATTCCTTCACCATGGCGCGCCACGTCTCGGCCACGATGGGCAGGAACGTTTCGCGCGGCAGGATGCCTTTGCGCACGCCCCACGCCATGCCATAGACGAAGAGAGCGGTGCCGGTGAGTTCTTTTCCGCCGAAATTGCTGTCATCGTGCAGGCTCACGTTCCAGAAATGGTCGGGGCGCTGGCACTTCACCAGGGCGATGGTCATTTGCAGGAAATCCGCCTGATAGAGCGCGTTGCAACCGTAGGGTTCCAGATGCTCCATGGCGCGCACCAAGGCGGCATAGACCCATCCGTTGCCGCGGCACCAGTAGCAGTTTTGGCCGTTGGGTTCCTTGTAGGGCGAAACGAAGTCTTTGTCGCGCCACCACAGACCTTCCTGCTGGTTGAACAGTCCGCCGGCCAGGCTGTCGCGCGTCCACAGATACATGCGGTAGCCGTGGTTGGCGTAGTCCTGCATCGGTGCGGCGCCGGGCATGGCGCCCAACTGCTCGCAAAGCGTGCCGAGTTTGGTGAGCACGGGCAGGCCCATCTGAATGGCGTCAATCCACGTCCAGTCGTGCGTGCTGTCAGTGCCGTAGCGCGCCTTGGTCTGCGGCGTCATCTGCTCCGACACGGGCTGCAGCAGGTTGTTCATGCAGTCGATGGTGGGCCTGGCCATGTAGAGGAACTCGCTCAGCGCCATGTTTTGGTGCAGGCGCAGGCTGTCCTCCAGCATCTCCAGGTAGGCCTGGCAGCAGCAGTAATCGTCGGCGTCGCGCGTATAGACGCCATTGCGGGGCGTGAAGCGGTGGAAAGCGGCCCAGCGGTTCATGTAGTCAATGTTTTTTTGCTGCGGCGAAAGGCGGTTGAGCGCCGAAAGCCCTTCAAAGTAAACGCCTCTGGTCCAGAGGTTTGACGGGCGCTCTTTCTTCACAAACGTGGGTTTTGTGGGGTCGGGATGCTGCCGAATGAAATAGTCGTTGGCGCGGTTCATGGCCTTAAGCACGGACTTGCGCGACGGCAACTGCTGTGCCTCTGCCCAGGCGGCGCCAAGGCAAAGCACGAGGAAGAGCAAAACGATGCGTTTCATAGTGATTTTGAATGATTTACATGACGGTGGTGAGGAAACTTTCCAGTTCTTCCTGCGTCAGGTCGATGCGGAATTCGCCGCTCTGCGCCACGGAAATGCGCCCCGTTTCCTCGCTCACGATGATGCCCACGGCGTCGCTCTGCTGCGTGATGCCCAGCGCGGCGCGGTGGCGCAGGCCCAACTCCTTGGGAATGTTGGTGTTGTGCGAAACGGGCAGGATGCAGGCCGCGGCCACAATGCGGTTCTGGCTGATGATGATGGCGCCGTCGTGAAGGGGCGAATTCTTGAAGAAAATGTTCTTGATGAGCTGGGCATTGATGTTCGCATCGATGGGCTCGCCCGTGTTCACAATGTCGCGCAGCGACATGTCGCGCTCAATGATGATGAGGGCGCCGACGAGGTTCTTGCTCATGTAGGCGCAGGCCCTGACAATCTGCATGATAGCCGGGTTCTCCTCCTCCTCGCTCTTCTTCTTCGTGGTGAAGAAATTCACGAACGACCGGAACCGGCTGTTGCTGCCCAAAGTGAGGAAAAAGCGCCGGATTTCCTCCTGGAATATGATGATGAGCGCAAGCATACCCACGCTCACCAACTTGTCGAAAATGCTGCCCAAAAGTTTCATTTCGAGCACCTGCGACACCACAATCCACGTCACGACGAACACGAGCACGCCGTAGAAAATGTTGAGCGAACCGCTCGCGCGCATCAGTTTGTAGATGTTGAAAAGGAGAAGCGCGACGCAAAAAATGTCGATGGCGTCTTTCAGTCCGAACGAAAACATATTGGTGATTCTATGATTGTTTAAGTGATTATTACCCTGTGGTTTATTCCATTTTGGTGAAAGTTGCAGTCAAGGCAGGCTATTTTGCGTCTCAGGCGCCCAGCACCTGCGCAATGAGCGCCTTGCAACTGGCCACGTCGTGCGTACGCACCACTTTGGCGCCAGCGCGAATGGCGAGCGCGTGGGCCTCGTTCGTGGCATCGAGCGCCTCGTCGGCCGACAGCCCCGCCGCCTCGCGAACCATCCGCTTGCGCGAAATGCCCACCAGTACGGGCTGCTCCAGCAACTGCAGCGCCGACAGCCTGCGCAGCAAATCCCAGTTCTGCTCATGCGTCTTGCCGAAGCCAAAGCCGGGGTCCACCAGCACATCCATCTGCCCCAATCGGTGCAGGTGCTGCAGCCGCTCCTCAAGGAAAAGCAGCGCGGCCGCGACGGCGTCATCCGTTTCGCCCAGCGCCTGAGAAAACGTCAGCACGTAGGCCGTACCCGTCTCTGCCACAAGCCGATACATATCCTCCCGTCCGCCGCTCACGTCGTTCACGATGTCGATGCCGCAAAGGTCCATCGCCCGCTCGGCAATGCTGGGACGGAACGTGTCGAGGCTCACGATGGCGTCGGGCCATTCCTCGCGCACCAGCGGCAGCAAAGGCAGCAGCCGCGCCCACTCCTCGTCCTCGCTCACGGGCGTAGAGCCCGGCCGCGTGGAGCAGGCGCCAATGTCGATGATGTCGGTCCCTTCGCTGCGCATCTGCCGCAGGCGCTGCCGAAAGGCATCGGCGCCGAGCGCGCGGCTTGCCGCATAGAACGAGTCGGGCGTAGCGTTCAGAATGCCCATCACGAGCGGCCGCTGCAGGTCCACCAGCCGTCCGTCGCGCGTGCAGAAAGTCATGCCGTCAGTCATCATCCTGTTCAGTGCTTGGCCCCAACCGCCGCAAAGCGCAGGCCCGTTCTCTTTGCAAAGTTAACGTTCTTTGCAGAGAAAACCAAGAAAATCGCTCGGAAAATCCCCCACCCCGCCAATTAACCGCCCTGCGCAGCCCCTTTCATTGCTCCCTTCCGCCGCCCATTTCTCATCCGCGCCACCGCCAATCCCTCGCGCGCGCATGATATAAATAAGGTGTCGCAGCCTCAACGCTTCAACAAAAATGCCCCGAATCCCATGCCCAAACGCCCCGAATCCCCCACCCCAAGCATTATGCAAATATGCAAAATTGCAGAGAAAAATATACACTCCCATCGCGGACAAAAAACGAAACCGCGCCGAAAAGCCCAAAAACGAAGGGCGTCGTTTTGAAAAACGAAGGTCTTCTTTTTCGAAAACGAAGGGCATCGTTTTCCAAAACGAACGCCTTCCTTTTTCACCCAATTCAAACCCGCCTGATAATCAGGCAGTTGCAATTTCCGCCTTTTGGCGCGAATTTTCCGCCCCACGCCGCGGCGAAAAATGCAGGAAATATGCATCCCGAGGCGTTTTATGCAACAAATTCACCCGTAAAATTTTCCACGAAACTATTGCTTTGCTACTTTTATGAAGTTCATTTCTCGCATCTCTCAAATGTGCGAAAAAAAGGTTTGTAAGCATGGCAATACGAATTTATTTTACTATCTTTGCACTGTAATTAAATCTCACCACAATGAATAAGAAGCAAAAGCAGTCCATTATTGAAAGCGGCAAGGAATACTTTCGTAATATTATCATACCAAAACATTTGAAGAACCTTGAAAGCATTAAACTGAGCAGTTTCAAAATCAATCCTTTCTTGGTGAATTATTTGGCAGCATTCCTTTGCGGAAGCACCGACTCCATTTCCCAGACAAAGGCACTGCTCTATCCACGCATCCTTGGAACGAGCATCAATACCAGTTTTGGCCAAAACATTCAGGTGTTCATTTCGAGGTTGGCTGAACTAACAGGAAATGCTTCGGGCATCGATGGCATAGACATTGAATTTGTGGATGCCCTGGACGGGCGCAGAAAATATTGCCAATGCAAGGCTGGACCGCAGACAATAAACAAAGACGACATTGCAACGATATTAGGCCACTTCAAGCATCTTCACAATAAGGCACGTCTTGACAGAATGTCACTGCAGATTGACGATATGATTGTGGGTGTTTTGTATGGAGAACCAGATGAATTGTCATCACACTACAAAACGATTAACTCCCACTACCCCGTGTATTGCGGCAAAGATTTCTGGGAGCGCCTCACTGGCGACAAACTGTTTTATAAGCAGCTTGCCAAAGCGTTTGGAGAAGTGGTTGAGGAAGAAAACATCGATGGAAGTTTGCTCATCTCGGAGAAAATAAAAGAATTGGCTAAAGAAATAGAAGAAAGCGGAGGTCTCTGATGGGTACATTCTTGTCTATAAACAATTTAGCAGACATTATGGGCACCTCCATTGCCACAGCACAAAAGTGGGGTGACAATGGCATTTACCCATGCCATACCAACGAAAAAGGGGAAAAAGGGTTCTACATGGAGGAACTGACTGCAATTCCTCTTGTCAAGTCGATGCTTGCCAGTGGTTGGGAAGAAGAACTGGACGTGGCGCCGCGCAGAGCCTACACATCCGTGGAGTTGTTTGCGGGCGCTGGAGGATTGGCATTGGGAATGGAAAAGGCTGGTTTTCGCCATGTGCTGCTCAATGAAATTGACAGCAAAGCCTGCCAAACGTTACGCCGCAACCGCCCGAACTGGAATGTGCTGGAGGCCGATATACATCACATAGACTTCACTCCTTTGCGAGGAATGGTGGATTTCCTTTCTGGCGGGTTCCCCTGCCAGGCATTTTCGTATGCGGGAAAGAAAGGCGGTCTGAACGATACGCGCGGAACACTCTTCTTTGAATTGGCACGTGCTGTGGACGAAATACGCCCAAAAATCTTTATGGGCGAGAATGTCAAAGGACTTCTTTCTCACGATGGCGGAAAGACGCTTGCCATCATTAAGAACGCCATTAAAGAACTTGGATACACATTGGTCGAACCGCGTGTGCTAAAAGCCATTATGTATCAAGTTCCGCAAAAGCGAGAACGCTTGATTCTCGTAGCTGTCAGAAACGATTTGGCAGAACACGCCGCATTCCGCTGGCCACAACCTTACAGGCGTGTGATGACATTACGCGATGCCTTTTTCAAGGGAGAACTCTATCCTTGCGATGTGCCTGCGTCGGAAGGGCAAACTTATCCTGCAAAGAAACAACGTGTGCTCGCAATGGTTCCCGAAGGAGGCAATTGGCGCGACCTTCCCGTCAGCGAACAAAAGGCATACATGGGAGGAAGTTTCTACCTCGGCGGAGGCAAAACGGGCATGGCCCGGCGGTTGTCGATGGACGAACCATCGCTGACTCTGACCTGCGCTCCTGCGCAAAAACAAACCGAGCGCTGCCATCCTACCGAAACGCGCCCTCTGACTGTTAGAGAATATGCGCGAATCCAGACGTTTCCCGACGACTGGGCTTTTGCTGGTAAACTCACCGACCAATACAAGCAGATAGGCAATGCTGTGCCTGTGAATCTAGCCTACGCCATCGGGCGTTCGCTAATCAGGCTGTTGAACGAAATAGACGAGCAAAAACCTGAACAGGAACAGTTTGAAAAGGCGAATCTAACGGCAAGCGATATGCTACCAGATAAGGCCATTCAGTTCGATTTTTAAGCTTTCAAGGAAAGACTTTGCATCTGTTGCATTGAAAAAACAATCTATAGAGAGGGATGGCTAATGCTTCCCTCTCTTACTTTTGTGATTTTACACTATACTTCTACGCAGAGTTCATCATTCTTTTGCGCAAAAACCTTTGCGGAATGTGCGTGTTTTTGTAATTTTGCAGCAAATAAAGAATGTTATGCGCAAATTGCTTTTGTTCGCGGCGGTGTTCGTTGCGGCGCTCGTGGGCGTGCTCGACGATGTGGACGGGAAGTTTTTTGTGCGGATTTTCGCCAAAACGGACGCTGAATGACGCAGTTTTTGGCGGCAAAATGAAACAATGGGAAGCATGAATCGGAATTTTTTCAAGGGTATTTTCGCGCTGGCGCTGGCGATGATGCTGGGCGGCAGTGCGGCGCGGGCGCAGCAGGCGAAGATGTTTGCGCTGGACGAAGTGCGCATCACGGGCGGCGAGATGCTCGCGCGGCAGGAGTGGGACGAACGGTTCATCCTCTCGCTCGATGCCGACCGCCTGCTCTTCCATTTCCGCCAGCAGGCGGGGGTGGAAAACCCTGCAGGCGTGCAGCCCTACGGCGGCTGGGAGGCGACGGACCTGAAGGGGCACACGCTGGGGCATTGGCTCACGGCGCTGAGCCTGATGGCGGGCGGACAGGCCTCGACGCCGGCGCTGCAAAGCGAGGCGAAGCGGCGCATTGAGCACGTGGTCGGCGCTTTGGCGGAATGTCAGGCGGCGACTGGCACGGGCTACGTGAGCGCCTTCAGCGAGCGGATGCTCGACGTGGCCGACGCCACGGGGCAGGGCTGGGCGCCCTACTACACGCTCCACAAGATTCTGCAAGGCCTCATCGATGCCTACGCGGCGACGGGCAACGCCCAGGCGCTCGCCGTGGCCGACCGTTTCGGCGACTACATCTATGGCCGCACGCGGCGCGTGGATTTGGCGCAGTGGCCGAAGGTGATGGACATCATGGAGGTGGGCGGTTTTGCCGATGCGCTGCTCAATCTTTATGCACTGACGCACAAGCAGATACACTTCGACGCGGGACATTTTTTCCAGCAATGGGACAAAATCGTGCCGGCGGCGGAGGGGCGCGACCAACTGCACGTGGAAATCACGGACAACTACAAGCACGCCAACGGCACCATTCCGCAGTTCACCGCGGCCCTGCGCGAGTATGGCGTGACGGGCAACGACACGCTGCTCGCTGCGGCGCGCAATTTCTGGCATTTCGTGGTGGACCACCGCACCTACAGCAACGGCACGACGGGCTTTCACGAGCATTGGAACTATGGGCCCGACCAACTGTCGCGCGAAATGGACCTGCAGGCGGGCGAGACGTGCTGCACCTACAACATGATTCGCCTGAGCCACGGGCTGTTTTGCCAGGAGCCGCGCGCGGAGTATGCGGAGTATGTGGAGCGCGCCACGCTCAACGACATCATGGGCAGCATTGAGCCCGAAACCGCCAATTTCATGTATTTCCACACGCAAAAGCCGGGCGGATTCAAGATTTTCGGTCCCAACGCGCAAGTGTTTTGGTGCTGCACGGGCACGGGCATGGAGAACCATTTGCGCTATGCCTCAGGCATTTACTTCCACGCAGAAGAGAATGCGCCTGTGCTGTTCGTCAACCAGTTTTTCCCGTCGCAGGTGCAGTGGCGCGAGGCTGGGCTGGTGGTGCGGCAAGAGGGCGATTTTCCCCTTGCAGAGCAGTCGTCGCTCATCGTGGCTGAGGGCACGGCCGATGCCGAAATCCGCATCCGCGTGCCGCGCTGGTGCGAAGGTTTTGCACTGAAAATCAACGGGAAGAAGGTGAAAACGCCCGACATTGCGGACGGCTATTGCACGCTGCGCCGCACGTGGCAGGCAGGCGACTGCATCGACATCGCGCTGCCCATGCGCCTGCATGCCGAACCGCTGAAGGACGAGCCCGCGATGGCGTCCATCCTCTACGGACCGCTCGTGCTGGCGGCCGACCTGGGCAAGGACGGCGTGACGCCCGACCTCATCCATTCGCTCGACTATTTCTACGAGGAAATTCCGGAACCGTGGCAGGTGCACTTCGAAGTGCCGGCGATGACGGGCAGCATGCGCAGCCTGAAGTGGCTGAAACAGCGGAAGGGCGCGCTGGAATTCACGACGGAACGGACGTCGGACGGTTCGCGCCAAACGCTGCGCCCGCTCTACCAGATTTCAGACACGCGCTTCGCCGATTACTGGCGCTTCAGCAAGGCAAAGTAGGCTGGACGGCCTTTGCTGCAAGTTGGCGGAGGCGTTCTGCAAGTTGGCGAGCGGTTGCTGCAAGTTGGAGCAAAAATCGTTCAAGTTGGGCGGAAAAATTTGCGGGGGCGAAATTTGGTTTCTCCTTATTATATATATTACCTTTGCGGTCGCGTTGGCGGACTGATGGCGGGGCAGCGGCGGCGCGGCGGTCTTTGACATGAAGGAAAAAGTGCTGAATGCGAAGGGGAAACGATTGGAAACGAACGGACAAAAAACAGCAGCGGAGCAGTCCTGGTGGGGAAACTGCTCCGCTGCTGCACAGAATGACTCTGCTGCGCGAATGTTTCGCGGAATTATTTTCCGTGGTGTTCGCTGGAAACGCTGAGTTTCTTGCGTCCTTTGAGTCGGCGTGCGGAAAGCACCTTGCGGCCGTTCTTGGTGGCCATGCGCTCGCGGAAGCCATGCTTGTTCACGCGTTTGCGGTTGTGGGGTTGGAATGTTCTTTTCATGACGTTTGTTTATTTTTTGTTGTTTCTTTGTTCGTTGGTATGCCAAATCGGGTTGCAAAGTTAGGTATTTTTCTTAAAATGACAAAAAATATCAAGCAAAAATCGGCAAAGTTTTTGCCAAATGGGGCAAATTGCGTACCTTTGCAGCGATTTAGACTAAGTTATAATTGTAAAAAAGGAAAAAATTTATGTTAGCAGGTGACATTAAGAAGAATGTGTGTTTGCGCATTGACGGCCGCATTTATGTTGTGATTGATTTCTTGCACGTGAAGCCCGGCAAGGGTAACACGGTGATGCGCACGAAGTTGCGCGACGTGCAGGACGGCCGTGTGCTGGAGCGCACTTGGATTGTGAGTGCCAAGCTGGAGGATGTTCAGGTGGACCACCGCCAGTTCCAGTACCTCTACAAGGAGGGCGAGGACCTGGTGTTCATGAATAACGACACGTATGAGCAGGTGAACATTCCGGCCAACGTGATTGACGGCGTGCAGTTCCTGAAGGAAGGCGAGAACGTGATGGCAACGATTGATGCCGCAACGGACACGATTCTGACGGTGGAAATCCCCGTGAAGGTGGTGCTGCAGGTGGCCTACACGGAGCCGGGCCTGAAGGGCGACACGGCCACGAACGCCACGAAGCCGGCGAAGCTGGAGACGGGCGCTGAGGTGCGTGTGCCGCTGTTCATCAACGAGGGCGACCTCATTGAGATTGACACGCGCGACGGCAGCTACGTTACTCGCAAGTAATCCATTAGCACGAAGGAAGTTAAGGCAATCAGGGAAGTTAGCGCGGGCCATGGCCTGCGGCAACTTCTGCTGTTGCTGTGACTTCTTTTCTTTTTTATTGTTCTGACTCAGAGGATTTTCGCTGTGCGCATCATCAAGAAACTGGACCAGTTTGTGCTGAAGAACTTCATCATGCTGTTCTGCGGCACGTTCGTGATTTGCCTGTTCGTGGTGATGATGCAGTTTCTGTGGAAATTCATCGACGTGCTGGTGGGCAAGGGCCTGAGCATCGACGTGCTGGCGAAGTTCTTCTTCTACGCGGCCGAGACGCTTGTGGCCATGGCGCTTCCGCTGGCCATCTTGCTGGCGGCGCTCATCAGTTTCGGCAACATGGGCGAACGGCTGGAGCTGCTGGCCATCAAGGCGGCGGGCATCAGCCTGTGGCGCACCATGCGGCCGCTCATTTTCCTGATGCTGGTGTTCACCGGCGTGTCCTATTATTTCCAGGACGTGGTGGCGCCGCGGGCGCAAAACAAGGTGTTCATCATGAACTTCTCGCTGCGGCAGAAGTCGCCCGAACTGGACATTCCGGAGGGCGTGTTCTACGACGGCGTGGAGGGCCTGAACCTGTTTGTGCAAAGGAAGGACAAGGAGTCGGGCATGCTCTACGGGTGCATCATCTACAACATGCGCGACGGCGTGAACAATGCCCACATCCTGCTGGCCGACTCGGGCCGGCTGGAGACGAGCGCGGACAAGCAGCACCTGCTGCTGCACCTGTATAACGGCGAGCAGTTTGAGAACATGAACAACAACGCGCTGAAGACCAACAATGTGCCTTACCGCCGCGAAACGTTCGTGACCAAGCATTTCGTCATCGATTTCGACCAGAATTTCGAGATGTCGGACGCCGACTTCTCCAATTCGGCGCGCACGAAGAACATTGGGCGGCTCGTGACGGGCATTGACTCGCTGGAGCAGGTCATCGACAGCACTTCGCGCGCGTTCTATAAAGATATGAAGCGCGGCACGCTCCACATGTCGGCCAAGGCATGGGAACTCACTGGCGCGGCGCCCGAGGCGCAGGGCAGCGAGGCGCCGAAGACGCAGACGAAGCAAATTGGCAACGCCGCGGAAACGCCTGAGCCTGCCGTCCAGAAAACGGCGCAGGCAGGGCCGCACGTGCCGCTCGACAGTGCTTTTGCCCACACGTCGCAGCAACAGCAGATGAACATCCTGCAGCGCGCGCTGCAGCGGACCACGCAGGCCAGCAACGACCTGGACTTCAAGAAGGAGGTGATGAAGCAGTACCAAAAGGACCTGCGCATGCACGAAATTCAGATTTGGCAGAAAATCACGCTCGCCCTGGCGTGCCTCATCTTCTTCTTCATCGGCGCGCCGCTCGGCGCCATCATCCGCAAAGGCGGACTGGGCATGCCCGTGGTGGTGGCCGTGGTCATCTTCCTGTTCTACTACATCGTCAACAGTTTCGGCTACAACCTGTCGTATGCCGGCACCATCCCGCCGCTGGTGGGCATGTGGTTCAGCACGGCCGTGCTGGCGCCCATCGGCGCGTTCCTCACCATCAAGGCCAACAACGACAGCGTGGTGTTCAACATCGACAGCTACCGCAACTTCTTCCGCCGCCTGTGGGGCATTCCGCAGAAGCGCCACATTGCCCGCAAGGAGGTCATCATCTACGACCCTGACTACCCCACCCTGGCCGCGGAACTCGACGCCATTGGCGAAAGCGCGCGGCAGTATCGCCGCACGCAGCACCTGACGCGCCTGCCAAACTACCTCGATGTGTTCTTCCGCAACGAGCGCGACGAGCAAATTGAGCAACTCAGCGAGCGCATGGAAGTGGTCATCGACGCCCTGGGCAACAGCAAGGACGGCCAACTCTTGCGCCAGCTCAACGCTTTCCCCGTGCTCGACCCACACGCCCACACCGCCCCCTTCCGCTCGCGGCGCTGGAACAAGGCGGCCGGCATCGTCTTCCCCGTCGGCCTGCTCCTGCTGCTGCGCATGGCACGCTTCCGCCGCCGCTTGCGCAAAGACCTGCAAACCATCGTCAACACCAGCGCCACCGTGGCGCAGCGCTGCCGCGAAATTGCCAGCGAGCAGAGCGCCAATGCCGCTGCCGAGACTGCCATTCAACCGCAAAACGAACAATAACAAAACCACATAAACTCCAAAGATATGGACCAAGTGACTTTCGCAACCATCGAATCCGCCCTCGAAGATTTCCAGCAGGGAAAATTCGTCATCGTGGTGGACGACGAAGACCGTGAGAACGAAGGCGACTTCATCACTGCCGCCGAACTCATCACGCCAGAAAAAGTGAACTTCATGCTGCGCGAAGGACGCGGCGTGCTCTGCGCGCCCATCACCATCAGCCGCGCCAGAGAACTCGAACTGCCCCACCAAGTGGAGGAAAACACCTCCATGCTCGGCACGCCATTCACCGTGACCGTAGACCTGCTCGAGGGCTGCACCACCGGCGTCAGCGCTCACGACCGCGCCGAAACCATCCGCGCCCTGGCCGACCCCAACCGCAAAGCCGCCGACTTTGGACGCCCTGGCCACATCAATCCCCTCTACGCCCAAGACAACGGCGTAATCCGCCGCGCCGGGCACACCGAGGCCGCCGTCGACCTCGCACGCCTTTCTGGCATGACGCCCGCCGCAGCGCTCATCGAAATCCTCAACCCCGACGGCACCATGGCGCGCATGCCGCAACTCGTGGAGAAAGCCAAGGAATTCGGGATGAAAATCATTCAAATCAAAGACCTCATCGCCTACCGCCTGCAGCGCGAATCGCTCGTGGAGAAAGGCGAAGAGGCCGACCTGCCCACCGACTACGGCCACTTCCGCATCATTCCCTTCCGCCAAAAAAGCAACGGACTGGAGCACGTGGCGCTCATCAAGGGCACCTGGGAAAAAGACGAACCCGTGCTCGTCCGAATGCACTCCTCCTGCGCCACCGGCGACATCTTCGGTTCCAAGCGCTGCGACTGCGGCGAACAGCTCCACCGCTCCATGCAACTCATTGAGAAAGAGGGCAAAGGCGCCATCGTCTATCTGCTGCAAGAAGGGCGCGGCATCGGCCTGATGGCCAAAATCGCTGCCTACAAGCTGCAGGAAAAAGGCCTCGACACCGTGGATGCCAACATCCACCTCGGCTATGCCCCCGACCTGCGCGACTACGGCGTTGGCGCGCAAATCCTGCGCGACCTCGGCATCAGCAAAATCCGCCTCATCACCAACAATCCCGTGAAGCGCGTCGGCCTCGAAGGCTACGGCCTGGAAATCGTGGAGAACGTGCCCATCGAAATCACGCCCAACCCCTACAACGAGCGCTACCTCCGCACCAAACAAGAGCGCATGGGCCACCTCCTACACTTCAACAAATGATAGAATCCCCCACCAAACGGACTCTTTCCATTAAATAATAACTCATAAACTCATAAACTTAAAAACTTCCAACTATGAACAACAACATGCAAGAATTTGAGCGTATTCAGCAAGAAACCAACCAATACGCCAACACCCAAACCTGGCAGAACCCCTACGACAGCCAGAGCGTGCCGAACACCAACGTCAGGGAAACCGCCATGGCAGCCGCATTCCCCGCACTCATGCGCAAAGTATATGTGTGGATGACCCTCGCACTCGCCATCAGCGGCCTCGCCGCCTACTACGTGGCCACCACCCCCAGCCTCGTCCACACCATCTTCTCCAGCCAGATGATTTTCTGGGGAATTGCCATTGCCGAAATTGCACTCGTCATCGGCCTCAGCGCCGCCATCAACAAGATGAGCTTCCCCGTGGCAGCAACACTCTTCGCAGTCTACGCCATCCTCAACGGCGTGCTACTCTCCAGCATCTTCCTGGCCTATTCCGCCTCGTCAATCACCACCACATTCTTCGTCACCGCCGGCACCTTCGCCGCCATGGCCGTCATCGGCTCCATCACCAAGACCGACCTCACGAAGCTGGGCAGCATCCTGCTCATGGCCCTCATCGGCATCATCATTGCCAGCATCGTCAACATCTTCCTCAAGAACACCATGATGGACCTCATCATCTCCGCCATCGGTGTGCTTGTCTTCGTCGGCCTCACCGCCTACGACGCACAGAAAATCAAGAACCTCTTCCTGGAATACGGCCACGAAGTCAACGACACCACCCAGAAAATCGCCCTCCTCGGCGCACTTTCCCTCTACCTCGACTTCATCAACCTCTTCCTCTACCTCCTCCGTTTCCTCGGCAGAAGCAGAGAATAAATCCCAACTCCACACATAAAAAAAACTGCGATGGCCCCGCCACCGCAGTTTTTTTGTACCCGTTCCGCACAATCACCGCCGCCAGCCTCACCAGTCGTCGAGGTTGGCGGCGTTTTTTATTTGCGCGGCAAGGCGCGGGGGAAGATTGGGGAAGAACGTATACTTCGTGACGCGCTCCACCTGCGCAATGGTGTTCACGTGGAGGTCCTTGCGGCGGTTGCCGTCGTTGTTGCGGCAAATGAAGCCGATGCCCTTGGGGTGCGGGCCGTTGAGGCAGACAATGACCTTGAAGAACGCCTCTGGCACCACCACGCGGTTGGGGCCCAGCGTCTCGTGCATGCGATTGAGGAATACGGGACCAGAAACGATGTACACGTCGCCGTACTTCTTCGCCCAGCGGCGGCAGGAAATCTCGATTTGGTTCCACACGCCGCTGTTGAGCGCGCGGTCCTGCGGGCAGACATTGGTGAGCAAGAACGACTCATACATGGCCGTGGGGTCCCACTTATTGTCGGCGGCGGGGCAAAGATGGCCGCGGCTCCAGCCCGTTCCGCGGTAATCGCTGTTGTAGGCGCGCGGCTCAGGCACCTCCAGGTCCTCGTGGAAAGGATTTCCCTGGCGCTCAAACGTGCCGTCCACATGCTCCGCGGTGAGGTGCCACGCCACCCAGTTGGGCTGCCGCGTGACCCAGTTGTACGACGCCACGTAGCCCTTCCTGTAGAGCATCTGCTCCGGCAGCCTGTCGGGCGCGATGGTGAGCCCCACCGCCTCCTGCCCCGTGATGCGGACAGGAATCTGCGGCACGGCCGAAACTGCCCCGTGGGCAGCCATGCGCGTGTGGCAAGAAAGCAGCGTGGCGACGAGCGCCAAGGCAAGGATGAGCGTATAGCGGAACTTTCGGGCCGTATGGCAAAGCCTGCGCGCCGTGCAGCGGAGATTGTGGGTCGTGTATGTGAGTTTGCGGGTCATTTCGTTCGTGTTAGTTACAGTGCAAAGTTACGCTTTTCCTGCGTTTTCTCCAAACCTTTTTCCCGCGAATGCAAGGCATGCGTGAAAAACGAAGGGCATCGTTTTGGAAAAAGAAGGGGTTCGTTTCAGAAAGGCAACGTTATACAATCTGACCGAACCTTATTTTGCCAAGATGATTTTTTTTCACCACTATTTATAATCAGAAATAACTCAAAATAAAAAGAAAAAATA